>Ga0073900_10000309_pt1 | contig 35160 bp, 28 predicted proteins | sample KloWWTmetKNB5Kit_FD_66666 | JGI IMG/M metagenome (GOLD analysis project Ga0073900, IMG submission 66666) | Active sludge microbial communities from Klosterneuburg, Austria, studying microevolution and ecology of nitrifiers - Klosterneuburg... | ecosystem: Engineered > WWTP > Aerobic digester >...
TTTAAAACTTTTCTCCTGATGGGATATCTGAATCCCAGATTTGTTATCTCTAAAAGTGCAAGTCTACTCCAAAATAAAAACCGAATCCAAAATGCAAAAGAAGGAAGTGAAGAGTGAAATTTTGCGCCTCGCTTCTTTCTCCTTCTTCAGAAAAACTTCAGAATCAGCCGGCCTTTTCTTCAAGTTGCTGGCTTACTGTTTTGTCCGTGAGAACAAACACTCACAACAAAACAGAAGATAAGCAAATAACCAAGAGGCAAATAAAAATGAACAACTTCAAGAAATTCGCAATGGCAGCCGCTGCGGCGGCACTGATATCGGGCGCTGGATTTAGCGCCTCGGCATTCGCGCAAACGGCCACCCCTCCGGCGACGCAAGGCAGCGCCCAGCAAAGCGCGGCCCCCCAGAACGGCCAGCAGCAGCGCGGCGGGCCAAACGGCGGGCAAATGGGCGGGCGCGGCGGCAAGGGCGGCGGAATGCAGGCCAGCCAAACCGTGACCGTGACGGGCACGCTCAAGGAGTACACCATCAACCCGATGGGTGACTACGACGGGTTCTCGCTCAACGATGGCACACTGGTTCGCGTTCCGCCAGAGGCCGCGCTGGATGTCAAAGCCAAGTTTGCCGTCGGCGCATCGGTGACGGTGGTGGGCGACCAGCATACCGACCCGAACGGCGTAAATGAAGTGCGGGCGCAGACCATCACCAGCGGCAGCACAAGCTACACGGTGACCCAGCCGACCACGCCGCCAACCTTCACGGCCCCCGTGACCGCAACCGTGAGCGGGGCCATCACCCAGGTGGTGACCGACACACGCGGATTGGATGGCTTCTATTTGGGCGCGACAACCAAGGTGGATGTTCACGCCCCGGCAGATGTAGCCGCCAAGTTTGTGGTGGGCGCGAATGTGGAAGTGACGGGTGACAAGCACGTGGGCAACTCCGGCCTCACCGTCATCCACGCTCAGGAAATCAAGATCAACGGTGTGGTGGTTTACACGGCCCCGGCAGGGCGCGGCGGCAAGGGCGGCCCAGGCGGGCGCGGTGGTCATGGCCCAATGGGCGCGCAAGGCGACCCGAATGCTCAGCCCCCGGCGCAGAACGACAACAGCTCAGCCAACCCAGGAGCGTAAAACCAGCGAAAGAAAAATCCGAATCTTTTCAACCCTTTTGATAAAGAGACCCCGCCAGCCGGAGTCTCTTACTTTTTCTTTTTCAAAATGGCGCGTTGGATGGCGTCTTTGCCATATTGTTCGCGCAACTCATCTACCACGCGGGCAAGCGCCATCTTTTGCTCGCGCTCATCCGCGCCAAACATGCCAAGCTGATGGCCCTCGCTCAGGCCAGAGGCGCCCACACCCAACAAACGCACCCGCTCGCCGGTTCTCCACGCGCCCAGCCAAAGCGGCTCCACCGCGCCAAAAATCTCCTCGCCAAGCTGGGTGGGTTCGGCCAGCGTGCTTTGGCGGGTGATTGTGTTGAAATCGTGCCAGCGCAGTTTGAGCTGAATGGTTTTGGCGAACAAACCGTTTGCGCGCAACCGCGCGGCCACTTCATCGCTAAGTTGCAAAAGCAGGTTCCGCAACGTTGCCCGGTCGGCCACGTCTCGCGCAAAGGTTCTCTCCTCGCTGATGGATTTCACCTCGCGCGCACTCTCCACCGCAGACGTGTCTATGCCACGGGCGCGCTCGCTCACCTGCGTTGCAAAACGCCCAAACACGCCCGCCAGCGCGGGCGCGGGGGCGCGCTGCAAATCGCCAATGGTGAGGATGCCCAGCGCGTTGAGCCGCGCGGCGGTGACCTGCCCAACGCCCCAAAGCTCGCCCACCTGCATTGGGGCAAGAAAGATGGCTTCCTCACCCGGCGAAATCACTTTTACCCCGTTTGGCTTGGCCGCGCCAGAGGCCATCTTTGCCACCAATTTGCTGGTTGCCACGCCAATGCTGGCGGGCAAACTTATTTCGTTTTTGATGCGGCCCTGGATTTCCAGCGCCAGCTCGCGCGGGGAGACGCGCGACTTTTCCAGAAACTCGGTCATGTCCAGAAAAGCCTCATCAATGGAGAGTTGTTGGAGGGTGAGGGTGTACTCGCGCAGAAGCGCCATCACCTGCGCGGAATACTGGCCGTATATGCCGCGTGTGGGCGGCACGATGATGAGGCCCGGGCACAGCCTCATCGCCTGGGCGGTGGGCATGGCATTGCGGGCGCCTTTTGCCCGCGCCGGGTAAGACGCGCTGCTGACCACCCCGCGCTCTTGCGGGTTGCCGCCCACCACAAATGCCTTGCCGCGCAACGCCGGGTTGCGCAGTTCTTCCACCGCGCAAAAAAAGGCGTCCAGGTCAAGGTGAAAGATGGTGCGGGGCATGTTTTGGGAGACGGAAGACCGAGGACGGAAGACGGACACTCATCGGCCTCCCGTCTTCCGTCTCCCGTCCTTGTCACATCTTCACCACCAACTCGCGGTCGTAGTTGGTGAGGCGCTCAAACTGGCCGGTGGCGGGGTTGTGCCAGTAGTCATCCTCAATGCGCACGCCCCAGCCGCCGCGCGGGTCATCGGGGTAATACAAACCCGGCTCCAGCGTGATGACCGCGCCGGGGCGCAAAATATCTTTGCTCATGTAACTCGCCAGACGCATTCCCGGCGCTTCGTGCACGCTCAAGCCAATGCCATGCCCCAGCCCATGATAGTAACCGTGCGTGAGGCCGGGGCCTTCGGAGCGCACGGTCTTGTGGCCGTGCTTCTCAAAAATATCGCAAGCCAGCTCTTGAAAATCGCTGGCCAGCCGTTGGTCGGTGAAGGCTTTTTCGCAGGCGGCGTGAACTTCCATCACCTGCTGGTAGGCTTGCAAAACGTGCTCTGGCGCGTAGCCCAGGCACCAGGTGCGGGTGATATCCGCAAAGTAAGCGCCGGGCAGGCGCGGGAAAATATCAAACACGATGGTCTTGCCCAGCATCATCACATCGCTGGGCGTGCCGGTGCTGTGCCCAATCCCCGCATCGCGCCCCTGCGAGAAGATGAATTCGTTTGGCTCAAGCCCTTCATCCACCATGCGCAGGCGAATGTAGCGTTTGACCTCGCCCAGCAAAAGCGGGCTGCCATCGGTTTTCATCAGCGCGTTATCCTTCACCTTGTGGCTTTGCAAGAAGGCTTTTGCGGCGGCGATGACGTTCTCGGTCAAGGCGCACGCCACGCGAATTTGGGCCACCTCGGCCTCATCTTTTGTCTCGCGGGCAACGCTCAACGTGTCGTTGGTGTACTCACCCACCACCTCGCACACCTCTTCTTGTGCCAATCGGTTGAGCAGCGGCCACGATTGATTTTGATACACCGCGCCATAAAACGCCACGCGCCCGGTCGCGCCCGCATCGGCCAATTGCATTTTTAGCATCTCAAGATCGGCTTCCAGTTGGTTGCCCTTGTGCTTTTTGATGAGTTCCTGGCCTTTGTATTTGCCCATGTCCACACACGTGATGGGAATGCTGGAGTTGGCCGCGGCTTTTGCGGCCTCGTCGCGCTCCATGGCCCCATGAAAGAGCGTGACGCCTTTTTGGGTGATGACAAAGCGGCCTTTGCTCACGTGCACATCACCCGCAAAATACACAAACTGCGAGTTCGATTCGCTCAGGCCGTCGGTGGCCTCAATCACAACCGCGTCTATGCCGCGGTCTTTCATCAGGGAAAGAATGTCGGATTTCATGGGGCCAAGTATCCGACTTTTTGTTTTTATTTCACCGCAGAGGCGCAGAGACACCGAGAAAAACTCGCTCAGTTGGCGCGTTTGCAAATATAGGCTGCGCCCAAACTTTCAATCAGGCTGAGGGGGATCGCGGCAGGCAAAATCGCCATTGGAAGCACGTTCAAATTCCAAATCACCAGCCACATCATGACAAAGCCCAAGACCCACGCCAGCGCAAAAGTTTGCGCGAGGGTGAATTTTTTGGCAATGGCATACACAACGCCCGCAAACACAAACCCCCAAACCACCCAAACCAGCCCGTTCACCGGCGCAGATGGAAACACTTGCCCCATCGCCTGAAAATGCTTGACCCATTCGCCGTTTAGCAAAATTTGGTTGCGCACAAATTCGTTGGCGTTGATCCAAAGACCTGCCAGCAGAAAGACAAGGATGTTGTGTGTTTGTGTTTTCATGTTGAACTGTCCAGCATTTTAGCGGCGTCACTTGATTAACTGAACTTACGCGAAAATTAAGATTGTCATTCCCGCGTGCGCGGGAACGACGGGCATTCTTTCGGTTATTTAACATACATTTTGCGTAAGTCCAAATTAAGCGCCGCGCGGCTGATTTTGATTCGACGAAAATGCGCGGCGGTGGGCATGGTCTGTGCTATATTCGCCGCCAATGCAAGCCTTCGATTATTACGCCCCCTCCACGTTAAGCGCCGCGCTTGACCTTTTGCGCCAGCGCGGCGAGACCGCCCGCCCCATGGCCGGCGGCACCGACCTGATTGTGCAATTGCGCGAGGGCCGCAAAAAAGCGGGCGCGGTGGTGGACCTTAAACACATCCCAGAGCTAAACGCGCTGAGCTACGCGCCGCAAACCGGCCTGGAGATTGGCGCGGCGGTTGCCCTGCGCCGCATTTACACCGATTCAGCCATCGCCAAAGCCTTCCCCGGTTTGATGGATGCCTTCTCCCTCGTGGGCGGCACGGCCATTCAAGGGCGGGCCAGCGTGGGCGGCAATTTATGCACATCCTCGCCCGCCGCAGACACCATTTGCGCCCTCATCGCTCACAGCGCGGTGTGCGTCATCGCGGGCGCAACCGGCTTGCGCGAGGTGGCCGTGGAAGACTTCAACACCGCGCCGGGGCGCACCGTTTTGCAAAATGGCGAGCTGCTGGTGTCCATCAAAATTCCTGCGCCGCCCGCCGGTTTTGGCGCGGCCTATTTGCGCTTCATCCCCCGCAACGAGATGGACATCGCCGAGGCCTCCAGCGGGGCATCGGTGGTGATGGCCGCTGGAAAGATTGTGGCCGCTCGCGTGGCGCTGGGGGCCGTTGCGCCGCGCCCGCTGTTTGTGCCGCAGGCCGGGGCCATGCTGATGGGCCAGCCGCCGAGCGAAAGCGCGATTGAAAGCGCGGCCCGCGCAGCCGAGGCCGCCGCAACACCCATCACCGATATGCGCGGCACAATTGAACACCGCAAACAACTGGCCTATGTGCTGACCAAACGCGCTTTGACTTTGGCAATTGAAAGAAGCCGCTAAGCGCCAGCAACCAGCAACCAGCAACTAATATCCAGCAACTAGAAATGAAACAAATTATTTCCGCCACCATCAACAACGAGCCGGTTGAGTTTTTGTGCGAGCCGCGCCAAAGCCTGCTGGAAGTTTTGCGCGACACCCTGCAAATGACCGGCACAAAAGAAGGGTGTAATAACGGCAACTGCGGCGCGTGCAGCGTTTTGCTGGATGGCGTTCTGGTCAACTCGTGCCTTGTGCTGGCGGTAGAAGCTGCCGGGCGCAGCATCACCACCATCGAGGGCATCGCCGAGAAAGACCGCCTGCACCCCATTCAGCAGGCATTTCTGGAGGGCGCGGCCTTGCAGTGCGGCATTTGCACACCGGGCATCATCGTGGCGACCAAGGCTTTGCTCGACCACAATCCCCATCCCACCGAGGAAGAAGCGCGGCGCTGGCTTGCGGGCAACTTGTGCCGCTGCACCGGGTACGATAAAATCATCCGTGCCGTTTTAGCGGTGGCGGATGGAAGCGCCATTGCATGACATTACAAGTAACATGCGTGTGTTTCGCAAGATAATTAAAACGATTGGGCTGATTTTTGCTGCTCTGGTGGTGCTGGCTGGCGCGGGAATCATTGTCAAACTGCTCACCTCTCATCCCGCCACGCCCCATCCCTGGTTTGCCGCGCAACCCGGCCAAAACAAACCGCTGGTGTTTGCGCATCAAGGCGGCGAAGGATTGTGGCCCAGCAACACCATGCTGGGTTTTGATAATTCTGCCAAGCTGGGCGCGGATGTGCTGGACACCGACATGCACATGACCAAAGATGGCGCGCTGGTGTTGATGCACGACGAGACCGTCAACCGCACCACAAACGGCACGGGCGCCATCCGCGACTTGACGCTGGCTGAGATCAAGAAACTGGACGCGGCGTATTCGTTTAGCACAGATGGCGGCAAAACATTTCCGTATCGCGGGCAGGGTGTGACCGTGCCCACGCTGGAGGAGCTCTTTCGCGCGTATCCAGACAAACGCATTGGCATAGAAATAAAACAGACCGAGCCAGAAGCAACGGCCAAGGCCTTTTGCCAGGCCATCCGCAAGGCCAATATGCAAAACAAGGTGCTGGTGAGCAGCTTCCGCCAACAAAACATGCTGGCGTTCCGGCGCGAATGCCCGGAGATCGCCACATCTGCCACCGAGATTGAAGCGCGCGACTTTTTTGTGGCGCAAATGATTGGGCTGCAAGGCATCATCACGCCAGAGTATCAATCGCTGCAAATTCCAGAGCGAAACAGCGGGTTCACCCTGCTCACCGCGCAGTTTATCGCCGCCGCGCACAGCCGGGGCTTGCCCGTTCAGCCATGGACCATCAACACCGAGGATGATTTGCGGCGCATCATCGCCCTCGGCGTGGACGCCATCAACACCGATTACCCGGATCGGATGTTGAAGATTTTGAGCAACAAATAGAGTTGGGCGCTAACCCCCATGTATTCCGAGTAATTCGTTAAAAGCGCTGATTGAGGCCGTGGTTCGACCGGCAGCGGATAAAATCCGCCGCCTAAGCTTTAGAAAACCCGCTGGCGCGGGTTAAAAACGCCGATATTAACCCGCGGGTGGGTTTCCTAACCAACCCCCAACCCCTATCTCCCAACCCCCAACTCCTCAATCCAATATTTCGATCCAGTCTCGGTGCGGCGCAAATTGCTTTCTTCCACCAACGCGCGGCGCAGCGTGACCGCATCCACCCCAAAGCGGCCTTGACCGGGTTTCACCCAGCGGTCAATCAATTGCGTGGCCTCTTTTTCGGTGTAACTTTTGCCCGTCTCAAATTTGGTGATGAGATATGCGAGGACGAGTTTTTGCTCCTTGAGCTTGGTGGAGAAATGCGCCACGCGGCCCTCCTCATCCAAAAACGGGCGCAGGGCGATGGGATACGCGGCCAGCGCCGTGTTCCGCGCGGTTTGTGCCTTTTGCTGGCTCAGGCTGGCTTGCGCGGTGTTTGCATCCAGCAATTGGCGCAACTTCTCGGTCAGTTCGTTTAAGCCATCCGGGTTCAACCGATACCACTTGTTCGTATCCCCGGCGCGGCGTTCATCCACAAAACCAGCGCCTACAAGCTGTTTAAGATGACGCGAGACATTGGGCTGGCTCACGTCCATCTGCGCCAAAATATCCTGGCCGCGCAATTCGCCGCCCGCTGCCAAAATTTGCAAAAGATGCAGGCGGGTGTCATCGGCCAGGGCGGTCAGCGGGCCAAGCGCCTCGGCGCGGGTGATGGGAGACTGGCGCAACATGGCGGCGTCAAACCGAGCGAACACCCAGGCCGTGTCTGGCGACCCGAAGCGATCTACAAACAGCCGCGCGTGCGGCGAGAGCGCAAGCACAATCTTTTGTGCGCCTTCCAGTTGGGCCAGCGCCCAATCGGGCAGGGGTTGTTTGGTGATGGCTCGCGCCACATCCGCGGCGTTGCCCTCTGGCGCGGCGGCGTGATGTTTCATCGCGCTCACCAACCCGCTTAGTTGGGTTTGTTTGCGCGCCCACTCTGCTTGCACATGGCTTTGCCACAAGTCGCGCAGGTGCGCCACCAGCATGGCTCGCAATGCGCTGGCATCCTGCTCAAATGGCGCGGCTTCGCGGGCGAGGTCGGCGGGCAGGGCGGGTGGGCAGGCCCGCGCCAGCTCGCGCAGTTGCGCCGGGTGCGCCCGCGCGAGGGCGTCCAGATACGCGGGAAAATCTGGCGCGTCTTTGACCGCCAGCAGCGCGTTGCCAAAGCGTTGAAACACCAATCGGTTGCGCAGTTTTTGCGCCTCGGCAAGTTGCGCGGCGGTTTGAGCCACCCACGCATCTGCGCCGCGCGCCAACGGCCCGCCATTGAGCAATGCCATGCTGAGCAAGGCGTTGCGGGCTGGCTCCAGCGAGAAAGTCACGCTCACAGGCGCGTTATTTGTGGCAGAGAAGGCGAATGATGTCATTGAATATCCTTTTATGCGTATTTGCGAATAAAAGGATAAATCAATTTTCCCCGATTGTCAAGAGGCGGCTGTTTTGTTGCGCGGTTTTAAATGCCAATTTCGATCTTTGATTAATAGCGCCAGCGGCACAAGGCTGAGAAGCAGCGAGAAGAAATCCGGCCAGCCAAACTCATCGGTGATGGAGAAGAATGTAAGAAGGCCGATTTCCCTTGCGTTTGGGCTTGGCGCGTTGTGGATTTCCGTTTGCGCGAAAATGACAACCCATTTGTTGGCCTGCTACTCCGCATTTATTCAAAATTTATCAATCGTGATAATCTCCGACATAGAATTCAACTTGAATGTTGTCGGGGTCACGAAAACACACATAATCGCTTTGCCCATCTGGGTCAAATTCAATTCCAGCAGTAGAGATTCCTAACTCTTTCAATGTACCCATTAAATCGTTGAGTTGTTGATGTGACTCAACTGCAAACCCAACGTGGTCAAGCCCCAACCTGTTTTCATCAAAACGGTCATTGGGTAATACTTGCTTTGGCGGACGTTGAAAACACAATAAGAAATTTCCGCAAGAAATCCATCGAACTTGCGGATTTTCACGAGAGGCTTTTACACCGAGAATTTTTTCATAAAACTCGGCGGATTTATTCGGGTCGGAAACTGTCAAAACAATATGGTGAACACCACGAATTTGTAAGGCCATTGAAACACTCTCTTTTTGAGGAAATTACATTGAATAACCCAAGAGCGAAATAAAAAAACTGTTGAATTTTTCCGAGCTTAATCAAGCATAACCTATAGCGAGATAGAAGACTCACTTTGTTTTGTGCGGAGCGGCCCAACGGTTTGCGTTACCTGCGCTGGGGCGGGGACGGCAAAGCCGTCCAACCATAAAAATGCTAAGGCGCAGGAAACTGCTTGAGATGACCGCAGAATCCCCAGCGTCAGGTGCACGCTTTGTTGGGCGGCGTTTGCGGGAGATTACTTTTTTCTTGCAGTAATCAAATAAGCATGTCCTTTATAAACTTCTTGCATTTGCACATCATAAACGCTTTCAGGGGTTTCGGGCATGGGTTTGAGAAAACCTGGATTCAATTTACTCAACAAAGATTTTCTAAAATCGTTCGGATAGTCGGAGGAAAATCTTTCATCGCCCCAACTTACCAAACCATCTTTCTTTACAACTCTAATAAATTCTCGGATGGCTTGATTTGGGTCATTAAATAAATTGACACCGCCAAAATGAAATAGTCCGTCAAAACTATTATCTGCAAAAGGAAGATGTTGGGCGTTTCCGTGCATTAAGTTGATATTTAATTCGGAGTTCTTTTTTTGACATTGGCGAAGCATGTTCATAGATAAGTCCAACGATACGATTTCTCCTTTGCTACCTACTTTTTCACGCAATGCGTTTTGAAAAACTCCTGAACCCGGTGATACTTCGAGTAATTTTATTTCAGGTTCAAAGCCAATCTGTGAAACAACATCTTTTCTGTCGCCCACAATATTAGAGCCGATAAAGATTTTCCAAGTGAGACGCTCGAAAAAATCATAAAATGGCGCAAGCATTTCGTAAGTCTGATTCATTTGTGCGTCTTCGCCAGAAAGAGAATCAGGATAAACGATGGAAAGGATACCATCTATCATTTTGTATTGTTTTCCATCTTCACGAACATAAATATCCCCAGACGCTTTCAAGGGCTTTCCAGTTTCGGGACATCGAATAATTTCATTAAGCCAATTTGGGTAACTCATTGTTATTCTCCATTGATTATTTTTTACGAGATTCTTGCGCCAGCGCCGAACAATTATTACACCACACCCACAACACAAGCATCAAAATTCGAGGTGTTATACCGCCACCTCAAAAAAAAGCAGGTCTTGCGCACCGCTGCCCAAGACCTGCTTTCTCATTTCTCTTCTCTTATTTCTTTCAGCCCACAACTTCAATGTTGTCGCGTCCGCCGTAAGCGTCCATCCACGAGCGGGCGCCCTTGGCCAGGGTTTCGTTCAGGCGGGTGATGTTCTTCACGCCGCGATCCTCCAGCCACGCCTCAAGGGCCTTGCCGCCCTCTTTGGCATACACCGGGATGCCATCTTGCCAGGTGGCGCGACCGCACAGTACGCCCGCGAACGGTGCTTTGGCCTCGGCGGCCCACTCCAGCGATTCAACGAACACATCGTCCGTCACGCCCGCGCTCAGGTAAATGAACGGCTTGGTGGTGGCGTTGGCGGCCTCTTTGAACTGGCGCATGGCATCGGCTTTGGTGCCGAGGCTGGTGGTGCCGCCAAACGCGCGGCTGCCAGCGATGTATTTGATGTTGAACGGCACCTCGACCTTGAGCACGTCCACGCCGTAGCGCGACTTGCTGAACTCGGCCATGTAAGCGGTGACGGCGGCGGGTTTCTTCTTCGCCACGCCCACCTCGTCCATGTCGTCATCGTAATAAATAGGCTCCAGGAAGAAGGGGATGTCGTTGGCTGCGCATTCTGCGCCAATGCGCTCAATGAAGGCGTGCTTGATCGTGTTGACATTGCCGCCCTCGTATGGGTTGTAATACAGCAGAATCTTGACCGCGCTCGCGCCAACTTCCTTCAGCCGGCGCACGCTCCACTCTGGCAGCAGGTCGGGCAGGCGGCCTTTCACCGCGGCATCGTAACCGGTCTTTTCGTAGGCCAGCAAAACGCCTGCGCTGGGGTCTTTCTCTTTCAACGCGGGCAAACCAAATTCGGGGTCCATCAAAATGGCGCTGGCGTGCTTGGTGAGCACCTTGGTGATGATGGTCTTGAACTCGGTGAGTTCTTCTGCGCTGGCAGGGGCGCCACCGCGAGCCTTGCCGATGCTCTTTTGCAGCGAACCACGCTGATCCATGGCCGCCGCGGCGATGATGCCTTTGTCGTTGGCGCAGGCGTTGATGCCATCAAACTTCCCACGCGTAATAAAAACTTTTGACATTGCTTTGCTCCTTAAGTCATAAGGTCTACTGATCTGCCGAAACCCGCGTCGAGGTGGGATTTCAGAAATATATTTACCCAATTATCGCATCTTCGCGCCGCCTGTCTACTCGCCGGGTGACGGGTTTTTGGATCGCCGGAGGACGGAAGACCGGGGACGGCTGATATTTTCGCCTTCTGTCCCCCATCTCTCTTTTTGCGCTATGATTCTCGGTTAAATATCCATGACGATAGATCTATCTCTTCTGCGGGCAGAGCTGGTGGCGCGTTCCTGGCGTCAACGCGATGATTTGTTGCCCGCGCTCCACGCCGCCCAAACGTTGTATGCCCACATTCCGCCGCAAGCCAGCGATGAAATTGCCCGCGCGCTGGGCGTTCCGCTGGCCGATGTGCAGGGCGTGATTGAGTTCTACGATTTGTTTAGCGAGACACCCCGCGCGGCCAAGGTGGTGCAGGTGTGCGCCGACCCCGCCTGCGCCATGCGCGGGGCAGATGAGGTTTTGGCCGCCGCAAAGGCCATCGGCCAAACAGAAAATGTGACCGTGTTGCGCGCGCCATGCCTGGGCAAATGCAATTGCGGCGTGGCCGTGAGCGTGACCGCCGGGCTGCCCGCGCAAACCCGCGTGTTCGCCAGCGTCACGGCCTCGTCCACCGCAGAGGCCATCCACCAGCAAGCCAGCGAGAGCGAGGATTTTGTGGGTGGCGATGTGCGCCTGATGACCGCGTTGTGCCAGGAAAACCGCCGCGCCAAACTGGCCGAGTACGAAGCCGCGGGCGGGATGCGGGCGTGGCGCAAAGCCATGACCGAGCGAAATCCATCCGCGCTGATTGCCGAGGTGAAAGCCGCCGGGCTGGTGGGCAGCGGCGGCGCGGCCTTCCCCACCGGCGTGAAGTGGGAGGGCGCGGCCAAAGCCCGGGGCGACGAGAAATATTTTGTGGTCAACGCCGATGAATCTGAGCCGGGCACGTTTAAGGACCGCGTTTTGTTAGAGCGCGACCCGTGCCGCGTGCTGGAAGGCGCCATGCTGGGCGCGGTTGCCATTGGCGCGAAGAAAATTTTTGTGTATGTGCGCGGCGAATATCCCGCCGCGATTCGCGCCATTCAAGAGGCCATCCGCGAGATAAAGCTGGCGGGTTATTTGGCCGAAGCCGGGCTGGAGATGGAGTTGCGGGTGGGCGCGGGCGCGTATGTGTGCGGCGAGGAGACCGCCCTGTTTGAGGCGATTGAGGGCAAGCGCGGGATGCCGCGTTTCAAGCCGCCTTTCCCGGTGGAGGTGGGCGTGTTTGGCAAGCCAACGGCCATCAACAACGTGGAAACGCTGGCAAAAGTGCCGCACCTTTTGGCGGATGGGGCCGCGGCGTTTAGACGATTTGGCACGGAGAAGAGCGCGGGCACAAAATTGTTTTGCCTTTCGGGTGATGTGGCCCGCCCGGGGATGTATGAAGTGCCGTTTGGGGTCACGCTCCGGCATGTGGTGGATGACCTGGCGGGCGGCGTGACCGGCGGCGGGCTAAAGGCCATTTTGATGGGTGGCGCGGCGGGCGCGTTTGCCAAACCCGATGCGCTGGATGTGAAACTTTCGTTTGAGGATTTGCGCGCGGCGGGGCTGCCGCTGGGGTCTGGCGCAATTTTGATTTTGAACGAGACCCGCGATGTGCGCGATGTTCTGGCCCGGCTGGGGCATTTCTTTGCCCACGAGTCGTGCGGCAAATGCTACCCGTGCCAGCTTGGCACCCAGCGCCAACACGAAATTCTGGATCGCGTGGCGCAGGGCCGGGCGCTGCCTGGCGATTTGGAGCGTTTGCAGGATGTGGGCTGGACGATGACAGACGCATCGTTGTGCGGGCTGGGCCAAACCGCCGCCAGCGCCGTTTTAAGCGCGTTGAAGTTGTGGCCGGAACTGTTTAACAGACAGGGATGACAAGGATGAGGGGGATGACTTGGATGATGAATCAGCCCTGTCATCCCTGTCATCCCCTTCACCCTTGTCAGATTTTCTAAAATGACAAACTTACTGGTGAATAACACGCCCATCAGCGTGGAACCCGGCACAACCATCCTTCATGCCGCGCAGCAGGCGGGCGCGGATGTGCCCACGATTTGTTATCACGAGGCCTGCACGGCCAACGCGCTGTGCCGCATGTGCGTGGTAGAGGTGGAGGGCGCGCGCACGCTGGTGCCTGCCTGCGTGGCAAAAGTGAGCGAGGGCATGAAGGTGCAGACCGAAACCCCGCGCGTGGAGCGCAGCCGCCGCACTATTTTGGAGATGTTGTCATCGGCGGTTGATTTGAGCGAAGCGCCGGAGATTCAGGCGCAGATGCAGGCGTTTGGCGCGAACGCGGAGCGCTTCCCCGAAGCCGAACGGCGCGATTACCCGCTGTTTAACGACAACCCCATGTTTGTGCGCGATTACTCCAAGTGCATCATGTGCTGGCGGTGTGTGCAGGTGTGCGGCGAGGACGCGCAATACGCCTTCGCCATCGGCATAGATGGGCGCGGGTATCACAGCCACATCGGCACATTTGCCAACCGCCCCATGCCAGAGAGCACCTGCGTGTTTTGCGGCCAGTGCGTGGGCGTGTGCCCCACCAACGCGCTTCAGCCAGAGCGCGAATTTTTGCTGCAAAAAGGCCACACGCCAGATGAGGTGATTGAGCTGACGCGCGTGGAGCAGCGGCGAAGAAAGAGAATCGAAAGGTGACAAGGATGAAGAGGATGACAAGGATGAAAGGGATGATTCATCTGCCAAGTCATCCGTGTCACCCTTGTCATCCCCTTCATCCGTTTCATTTCAGCAACTAACAACTTAAAATGATAAAGCCCGACCGAATCGTCTCCACCACCTGCCCGTATTGCGGCGTGGGATGCAACCTGCATTTGCACATCAAGGATGACTTTATCTTTCGCGTCACATCGCCGTTTGATGGGCCGGTGAATCATGGGAATTTGTGCGTGAAAGGGCGCTTTGGGTTTGACTTCATGTCTCACCCGTCCCGGATCACATCGCCCATGATACGAAAGACGCCGCAAAGCCCCGGCAAGCGCACGCAGGCGTTTGACCGCAGCGAGTGGCGCGAGGCAAGCTGGGACGAGGCGCTGGATGTGGTGACCGAACGGCTGTGCCAGATTTACGAAGCGCACGGCCAGAAGGCGATGGGCGTGTATTGCTGCGCCAAAGCCACCAACGAAGATAACTATTTGATGCAAAAGCTGTACCGCGCCGTGTTCCGCACCAATAATGTGGATCACTGCACGCGGTTGTGCCACGCCGGGAGCGTGGTGGCGCTGCAAATGAGCGTTGGCTCGGCGGCCATGACCAACACCGCCAGCGAGTGCGTGGACAGCGATGTCATCATCATCACCGGCTCCAACACCGCCGAGACCCACCCGATTATTGCGGCGCAGCTCAAGGCGGCGGTGCACAAGCACGGCACAAAACTCATCGTGGTAGACCCGCGCCGGGTGGAAATGTGCAACCACGCCGTGATGTGGCTGCCAGAGCGACCCGGAACGGATGTGCCGGTGTTCTCGGCGATGGCGCATGTGATTTTGAAGGAACGGCTTTACAACCAAAAATTTATTGATGAGCGCACCGAGGGCATTGGCGAGTTTGTGGCCTCCATGGAGCCGTTCACGCCCGAATATGCCGAGATGGTGTCTGGGGTGGATCGCAATTTGATTGTTGAGGCGGCGCGGATGTACGCCACCGCCAAAAATGCGGCCATTTATTGGGCGCTGGGCATTCCAGAAAGCACGCACGGCACGGATAACGCGCTCAGTCTGGTTCACCTCGCTTTGCTTACCGGGCACATTGGCCGCCCAGGCACCGGCCTGATGCCCTTGCGCGGCCAAAACAACGTGCAGGGCGCATCGGATGCGGGCGCGATGCCCTGGCATTACCCCGGCTACCAGCGGGTGGAAGATGAGCGCGTGGCGCAAAAGTTTGAACGCGCGTGGAATGTGGAGCCGGGCGGGCTGAACCGGCATCGCGGGTTGACCACCACCGAGATTTTGTCATCGGTTGGGCACGATGGCGTGCGGGCGCTGTACATCATGGGCGAGAACCCGATGATGTCTGAGCCAAACCTCACCCAGACCCGCATCCACATGGAGCAGCTGGAGTTTTTGGTGGCGCAGGATATTTTCTTGAATGAATCCAGCGCGTATGCCGATGTGTTTTTGCCCGCCACATCCTGGGCAGAGAAGGAAGGCACCTTTACCAACACCGACCGCCGCGTGCAGCGGGTGCGCCGCGCCATTCCGCCGCGCGGGCAGGCGCGGCCAGATAACGAGATTGTGTGCGACATTGCCAAGCGGATTGAGAAAAGGCTGGGCCGTACCCAATCAGCTGGATGGGACTATGACGAGCCGGGGCAGGTGATGGAAGAGTTTGGCCGCCTTGTGCCAGATTACGCCGGCATTCGCTACCACCGGATTGAGGAAGTGGGGTTGCAGGTGCCGGTGCTGGACGAGACCCATCCGGGCACGCCCGTGCTGTTTGAGAAGAGTTTTCCGCGTGGGAAAGGGTTGTTCCATCCTATGCAATACAACGAGACGGTGGAGATGCCCAACGAGGAGTTCCCGCTGATTTTGACCACCGGGCGCGTGCTGGAACACTGGCACGGCGGCTCTATGACCCGGCGGAGCAATTTGGACAACCTGAACCCGGAGGCGCGGCTGGAGATCAACGCGCTGGATGCCAAGCGCATGAACGTGAGCGATGGCATGGCCGTGCGGGTGACCTCGCGGCGCGGGAGCGTGGTGGCGCGGGCGTGGATCACCCCGCGCGCCAGCCAGGGCGTGGTGTTTTTGCCGTTCCACTTTGCCGAGGCGGCGGCCAACCTGCTCACGATTGACGCGCTGGACCCCAAGGCCAAGATTCCCGAATACAAAGCCTGCGCCGTGCGCGTGGTTCCCGCCGAAGACAGCGACCTGGCAAACCCAGAGCGCCAGCAGGCACGGGGGCGATATTGACAAGGTGACAGGGTGAAGGGGTGAAGAGGTGCTCTTTACTCTTGTCGTGTTTTGTTAGATATTACGCAGGCTTGTCTGACGTGTGCGTTTGCGCCTGTGTTCAAGTTTGCGCGCAGGGCAATTCCAATCGCCCTGCCAAATTCACCTCTTGACAAATTCTTCTAAAAACGCTATTTAAGAGTAGCCGTTGAAAATTCTTGGTGTCTTTGAGAAGAACATGGACATGAGGAGAGAAATGAAGAAAAGAGGACTTTTGGTGGGATTGATAGGCTTTGTTTTTGTTATGGGTTTCATCTTTGTGACGAATTCGGCCCTTATTAGCAAACTCTCCCCAGCTGCCCAACCTTCATTACCAACATCAGATGTGGTGGTGACAATTTACCCTACGCCTGCTCTTGCGCCTGCGGCCACAGGTATTCCAAATTGGACGCCAACTCCGCAAAAAATTGAGCCTGTCGGAACTGCTGTACGCCCAACTGTCGCCCCCATGTTTTCTGAGGCAGAGCTAAAGGCCCAAATGCGCAAAACTACAAAAATCAGCTTCTTAGTGAATCAGCAAATAGCCACGCCTGTTCCTTCGTCAGTGGGGCGTGGAGGCTCTAACGATACACCGCTTTCAATTTACAGCATAGATATTTCCAAGTCAAACAACCCTCTATCTTTGCAAGAAATTAACGCTTCGGCCATAAGCAAACTTGATTTTTATGGCAGCGAATTTAGTGGCATGGGTTTCTATTACTCAAAAGATGGAACAAAAGGTGTTATTGAGGACTGGGGATTACATTTAGTAAATCTGAAAGCACAAAAACTGGAATCTTTATATCTTTCTGGAAGGGGGTCTTTCTTTTTAGGATGGCATCCTGATCAACAAAACATATTAATACGAGCGTTTGATGGGGGAGCTCTTGCATTAGAAGATGAATCGAAGGATGTTATCTTAAAGCAAGTTCAGTTTGGGGAATACTTGGGGGCTGCTATTTCACCAGATGGGAAACGCCTGATTTATGCAATGAGGGGAAGAGATACATCTTCTTTGTGGCTTGCAAATAGCGATGGCTCAAATTCCCAAATGGTAGAGACCGATAACCGTATGGGATATTACGGAATGTTTCAGTGGTCGCCTGATGGTCGTTATATTGCGTACATGGGACACGGTGGGCTGGTGATTGCCGAAGCGAATGGCAATGATTTATTTACCCGGTTGGTAGGCACCGATTTTGTGCCTGCATTTGGCTTTGGTCAAGGCAAATTTGAATGGTCACCGGATGGAAAATATTTGGTGGTTGTTGTTCAATCTCAGCCAGATACAGATACCCCAAGCGAATTTCGGTTTACTGGGGCGGATATTTTGATTTTGGATGTTGCCACGGGCAAAACACGGCGGCTGGTCGAAGGCCCGCTTGGTAATATCGACCCCGCCTGGTCGCCCGATGGCAAACAGGTTCTTTTTGTATCAAACCGAAGCGGGTCGGCGCAGATATGGCTGGTTAATGCGGATGGCACCGGTCTTCGACAACTCACAAACTCCAAACAGCCAGTGCGCTGGCCGTTTTGGAATTAAACGTTTGCGGTTTGCTTTATTGTGCCGCGTTGTTCTGCGTTAAGGATGCGTTCGCCAAAAGGGGCAAAACGGGAGACGAAAAACCATCCAATGGTCTTGCCAAAAGGCCCCGAAGGGGCGTTTCATGTCTGGCGCTTAAAAGAGCGCAATGATCTCGCCCTGACCTCCCTCTGCCCCTTTTAGCGAATGCACCTGTCTTAACCCGCCATCACGTCACCTGGCGCCCACTGCAACCGCCTGCTTCTTTTGCGCCAGCGTTTGCATGAGGGCGTTGCGGCGGTTGCGTCGCGCAACTGCCATTTGCACAATGTTGCTGATGGCCTGCCCATACGAGTAACCGGCCATCTTGCACCCGCCCGCAAAACCGCCCTCGCTGGTGATGTCTGGGTTCGGGTTCACATCCACCACCCACGGCTGTTCGTTTTCGTCAATGCGAAAGTCCACGCGGGCGTAATCGCGGCAGCCAAACGCGCGGTAGGTGCGGATGGCGATGTCCTCAATTCTGGCGCGCAGCTCCGCCGATGCGTTCACCTCGGTGATGACCGGCATGGCGTTCCACTCCGGGCTGTCTGGCACCCACTTGCTATCCCATGTCACCATCTGGTGCAGCGGATTCTCAATGGCCGAGAAGTCAATCTCGCGCAAGGGCAGCACGCGCGGGCGGCCATTGCCCCAAATGCCCACGTTGATCTCGCGCCCGGCGATGAATTTCTCGGCCAGCCCGCCTTCGGCCGCGGTCTCGTTCACAAACGCGATGCGCTGGCGCAGTTGATCAAGGTCATGCACAACCGCGTCGCGGTTCACCGCAAACGAGCAATGCTGGCTCACCGGCTTGACGATGGACGGGAAGTGATCCCACTCGGTCACATCCTGGGGGCGGTCAAACGCTTTGCCCGGCGGGGTGGGGATGTGCCAGCGATCCAGCATTTTCTTCACCTTGCCCTTTTGCACGCTCAGGCGCAGGGTTGCGCCCGGGTTGCCGGTGTAGGTGTAACCCATGCGATCCAGATCATCGCAAATGCGCGCATCGCCGCCCACTTCGCTCTCCACGCCCTCGCACCACTGAAACACAATCCACTCGTTGGGGTCAAATTTTTGAATGGCAGGGCCAACCTCTTTCCAAAATTCTGCCGTGCGCACGGTGTGACCTTCGGCTTCCAGCGCGTAGATCATTTCTTTGGTGTATTTCTCGCCCTCAAGACGCTCCTGCTCACTCCACGTTTTGTAGTAGTTATACAAAATCACCACTGGAACTCGGTTGTTGTTTGCCATTTGTTTTCCTTGTTGCAGACCTGTGAGGTCTGTCTACTGTGAGGTCTGTCTATACGTTCAATCTCTTCGAATAAATAAACAGGCTGTCGCCGTCGTCGTAATAATCTGGAATGGTGGCCGTGCGCTCAAAGCCCATGCTGGCATATAGTTTGCGGGCGGGGGCGTAGGCTTCGGTGGATGAGGTGTAAATCACCATGAGGCGGCCTTGCTCGGCGCGGGCGCCATCCACCGCGCGCTGCATGAGCGCCCGCCCAACACCCATCCCCCGCATGGCTGGCAACGCGCACACCCAGAACAGATCCCAGGTGTTGTGCGTGAGCGATTCTGTGCCGTAACACGCAAAACCGGCGGTCTGGCCTTCGCGCTCGGCCATCAAAAAATGGTAGCTTTCGCGGGTGATGGGTTTTGCGAATGTTTGGGTGAACATCTCGTCCACCGTGTCGGCATCCACCTGGCCAAAAATGCCGCTGTTTAGCAAAATGTGGGTGATGGCGCCCCGGTCGGCGGCGGCGCAGTCGCGCACGCAAATGTCGGGCTTGGCGCGGCTCAACGGCTTGCGCTCCAGCGCCATCAGCAGCAACCGCTCCAGCATTTGGCCGTAGCTCAGGCCGATGGATCTCGCGGCGTTGGCAAACCCATCATCTGGCGCGATGCCGCAATTGGCGTTCACATCAAACACCAGCGGGTTGCCGTGCTGGTCAAGCCGCAAATCCACGCGGCCATAATCGCGGCAGCCGCACGCCTTGTAGGCCGCAATGCTCACGCGCTCAATTTTTTGGCGCAGCTCATCTGTAATTGGCGCGGGGCAAATGGCCGGGATGAGTTGATACGCCCGCGAGTCGGGCGTCCATTTGGCGTCAAACGTGCACAGCCGGTCGTGAATGTCCGCAAAGGCGTCGTAAGTCATGGTCGAGATGGCGATCACGCTCACGGCCCCATCGTTGCCCCAAAGAGAAATGTTGTATTCGGGGCTGTCCAAAAATGCCTCTACCAGCGCAGGCGCTTTGAACTCGTGCGCCATCCGGCTGACTTGTTTGCGCATTTCTTCCGCGTTCAGCGCCACCGATTCGCGGGTGATGCCATACGAGCAATGCTCGCTGGCTGGCTTCACAATGGCCGGGAACTGGTTGAACTGCGAGCATTCGCCATCGCACAACGCCCAGGCGGGTGTGGGCACGTTGCCGCGCACAAACATTTCCTTCATCCGCCACTTGAACTGCGTTTCGTCCAGCACGCGCCAATCCGAACCAGTGAAGGTGTAGCCGCGCTCTTCCATCAACCGGGCGGCGCGGGCGTAATAAAACGCCTGATGCGGGCTGCCCTCGCACAAATTAAGCACCGCGTATTTTTCGGGCGGGTAGGGGGCCAGCGCGCTTTCCAAATCATGCGTCACCTCGGCGCAGGTCACCTGCCAGCCGCGCTCTGCCAGCGCGTTTTTGGCGTCGGCAATCAACTCGCGGGTGGAGGCAATTTCAAAATCCTGAGAGGTTTCGTCCAGACCATACAAGATCAGGACCGGCGGGCGGAGCATCTTAATTTTCCTGTATTTCCCGCAAAGATGCAAAGACGGAAAGGCCAGACAAAAATCGTTTGCGCCTTTGCGTTTTTGTGAGAAATTTAAATGCAAAATAGTTCATCGCGTTTATTTGCGAAGTGGATTAATTGCCCGCAATGCGGGGCCGTAGCGCTGCGCGCCCGATTCCAGCACCGCGCTGATCAAATCGGCGTGCGTCCAGCCTTCGGCCTCGGCCATCAGGGTCAAATCGCTGCGCGGGTTCACGCCGGGCAGCGCGTTGACCTCCAGAAAATACAAACGGCCGTCATCGGTCAGGCGGTAATCGCAGCGGCAAAAATCGCGGCAACCCATGATGCGAAAAACCTTGTGCGTGATTTGGCGCACCTCGTTGGTGAGCTGATCGCCCAGCGGGGCGGGGCACTTGTTTTTGTAGAGGGCGTCGTAAGGCACTTTGGCTTCGTAGCCGTAAATGTTGCCCACTTCGGGTGGGTAGCCGCTAAAGTCCACCTCGGTGATTGGGAAGATATGCACGTCATCGCCGTTGCCCACCAGCCCACAGGTGATGTCTTTGCCCTCGATGTAATCTTCCACCAGCGCGGGCTGTTTGTACGTGTCAATTTTTTCGGCCACGCGAATGCGCAATTCTTTTTCGTTGCGCACAATGCAATCCAGCTTAATGCCCATGCCCGTGCCTTCGTGCAAAGGCTTTACAAACAGCGGGTAAATCAAATCATGGTTGATGGGATCGTCGGCGGTCTCGAACACTTGGAACGCAGGTGTTCTTACGCCCCAGGTGTGCGCCACGCGTTTGCAAATGGCTTTGTCGTGGGTGATGGCCGCCGAGAGCGGCGTGGGGCCGGTGTATGGGTAACCGATCATCTCCAGCAAGGCGGGTATTTGCGCCTCGCGGCTGTCGCCAATAAATCCCTCGCAGGTGTTAAAGCAAATATCGGGCTGAACTTCGCGCAGCCACGCGGCAAGATCAGCATCCGCATTGTGAATGATGGCCTCGTGCCCGCGCGAGCGAATGCCCCGCGCATACGACTCGGCGTGGTCATCGCTCTCAAGCTCGGCATGCACATCCTCCGGCGCAGTTTCATGCGTGTCCGACGCGAATTTTTCCATGCTTACCAGCACGGCAACCTTCAGCGGCCCCAGAGATTTAATCGCGTCTTTTTTTAACATGATTTGCAATTCTTTTAACATTTAAATTTTATGAAACGCGTTATTAAAGTCAATAGAAAAGGCTATGCGAATTGTCTAAAACTTTCTTTTAACATTGTTAAAAAACATGCGCGCAGACCCCGGTGTTAAAGCCCTCAAAACGCTTCTGGCGCGGTTGCAAATGTGTCATGCGCGCATCCGTATAATTTGAGAGGCTATGAATGCCGCTGACACACAATCGCCGTTTTTGCGGCGCAATTACCAGACGCTGATAACAGGGTCTTTGCTGCTGGCCGATGTGGCCGCGATTGTTGCCGCCTTTTACGCGGGCTATCGCCTGCGCCGGCTGATACCCCTCCCGGAAATTGCCGACCCCAACATGCGCTTTACGGCCTTGTTGCCGCTGCTGGCCCTGCAGTTGTTCGCCATCATGGTGGCGTTTTTTATTGGGCGGATGTATCACCGTCAGCGCACGCGCTTTGGCTACGATGAAGTGGCCACGATTGTGTCGGGCGTATCCATCGGCACGCTGATTAGCATCGCCGTGGCTTCCTTCACCTTAAAAACAACCAGCGGCGCATACGACTACTCGCGCGGGACGGTGATTTACGCCTGGCTGATTACGATTTTGCTGGTGCTGCTTTTTCGCGCGGCGCAATCGCGGGCGCAGCGCGCGTTGCAGGCGCGGGGATATGGCCGCACGCGGGTGGTGGTTGTGGGCGAGGGCGACGCCGCGCTGGCCGTGTTGCAACGCATCTCGTCATCGCCGCGCCTGGGGTATGACATTGTTGGCACCATTCAGTTTGACAACGCGCGGACATGGAGCGATGCGCCGCAACTGGGCACGGTGGACGACCTTTCGCGCGTGATTGAGCGCGAACAGGTGGACGAGGTGATCATCGCCGCGCCAGAGGCGACCAGCCAGGAAATGATCCGCGTGATCTCCAAGTGCGACCGAAGCACCATCAGCATAAAGGTTTACCCAGACGTGTTTCAAATTATGGCCGGGCAAATGACGATGGGCGAGCTGGGCGGCTTGCCATTGCTCAACGTGCGCGATGTTGCCCTGCGCGGCTGGAAGCTCACCCTCAAACGCGGTTTGGATGTGACGCTCAGCCTCGTCGGCTTTATTTTGATCTCGCCGTTTTTGCTGGCGCTTGCCATCATCATCAAACTAGACTCCAGAGGCCCGGCGTTTTACGCTCAGGAGCGGATGGGGCTGGATGGCGAGCCGTTTTGGTGCATCAAGTTTCGCAGTATGCGCACCGATGCGGAGAAGGGCGGCCCAGGCTGGACGGTGAAGGATGACCCGCGCGTGACGCGGCTGGGCAAATTTATTCGCCGCACGAATTTGGATGAATTGCCGCAATTGGTGAACGTCCTCAAGGGTGAGATGAGCCTGGTTGGCCCGCGCCCAGAGCGTCCCGTTTACGTTGAGGAATTTCGCAAGCAGATCCCGCGTTACATGGAGCGCCACCGCGAAAAATCGGGCATCACCGGCTGGGCGCAGGTGAACGGCCTGCGCGGTGACACCTCGATTGAGGAGCGCACCAAATATGACCTTTGGTATATCGAAAACTGGTCGTTGTGGCTGGATATTCGCATTATTTGGCGCACCATTTGGAACACCATTAGCCGTAATGATGACAACGCATATTAATTACTAATGACGAATTGCTAATTACGAATTTTCCGCGGAAGCTTGTAATTGGTAATTGCAAAAATTGGTAATTGGTAATTTTTAATTAGTAATTAAAATGAAATTAGTAACCCCCGAAAGCCTGTGCGAGCTGGTAATGCTCGGCGATCCGCAAATTGCGCCGGATGGCGCGAGCGTTGTGTTTGTGCATTCTGCCGTTAACCGCGCCGGAAATTCATACACGCGAAATATTTGGAAGGCCGCGCTTTCCCCCTCCCCGCGGGAGGGGCAAGGGGCGGGCGTTGTTGGCCCATACACCGCCAGCGGCAAAGATGGCAACCCGCGCTGGTCGCCAGATGGGGCGTGGCTGGGGTTTATTTCTGGGCGCGGCGGCGAGGCCAAAGTGTTTGGCCTGCCCAGCGCGGGCGGCGAGGCGCAAGTGCTGGCCTCGCACAAGAACAGCATCAGCGCGTTTGAATGGTCGCCAGATGGCAGCAAAATTGCGTTTTCGGCCAGCTTGATTGCGGCGGATAGAAATGCCGAAGACCAGCCCAAGCCCAACCCTGACCCCTCTCTGGAAGAGGGGAGTGAACCCGCGCCGTTCAAAGACGATTTTGCATCCAAACAAGACAAGGAAAAACGCGAGCGCGAGGAACAATTGCGCAACGACCCGCGGGTGGTGAATGTGTTTCCGTATCGCAGCGGCACGGCTTTTTTTGAGGATCGTTATCGCCATGTTTATGTGACCGATGCGCCGAAAAATTTTGCGGAGAAGAGCGATGTCAGGCCCGCGCGTCTGACCGATGGCGAGTTGAATTACAACGCGCCATATTTCTCGGCAGATGGGGCTTGGGTCTTTAGCGCGGTCACCCGCGATCCGGAGCTGGGCAACTTGTTCCGCTACAAAGATGCCATCCAGATACCCATCAACCAAACAGACAGCCAAACAGAAAAATTTGCCCACACCAAACTGGCGGTGGATGGCAAATCGTGCGGCGGCGTGCTGCCATCCCCAGATGGGCGCTGGCTGGCCATGCTTTTGCTGGGCGAGAGCGACCCTGGATATAACGTTGCGTGGCTGGCGGTGAAGGACTTGGCCCACCCGGAGGCCATCCCCGCTGATTTGACGGCCAGGCTGGACCGAAACATTGTGGAATACAAGTGGGCGAAAGACAGCCAGCATGTTTATTTCACGATTGAATCTGGCGGGCGAATTAATTTGTGGCGGGTGGGCGTGCCGGGCGGCGAAGTGGAACAACTGACCAACGAGGCGCACGATGTGACCGCGTTTGATGTGGCCGCAGATGGGCGCATTGTGTTTGTGGCGGCCACCGCGCACGACCCAAGCGCGTTGTTTGTGCGCGAGGCCGATGGCGCGATTTACCCCATCTGCCAGCCCAATAAAAAATTTGGAGAAACCTACGCGCTGGGCGAGATAGAGGAGTTTTGGTATGCCAGCGATGGGTTCAAGATTCAAGGATGGCTGCTCAAACCGCCCGGTTTTGAGCCATCCAAAAAATACCCGCTGGCGTTGCAAATACACGGCGGGCCGCATGTGCAATGGACGGGCCAGTTTCCATCTATGATGCACGAAAACCAGTTGCTGGCCGCGCACGGCTATGTGGTGTTTTATTGCAACCCGCGCGGGTCGGATGGTTACGGCGAGGCATTCTCTGAGGCCAACCGCGCCGATTGGGGCGAAGGCCCCAGCCGCGATGTGTTGGCGGGCGTGGATGAGGTGGTCAAGCGCGGGTTTGTAGACGAGACCCGCATGGCGATCACCGGCGGCAGCTACGGCGGCTATCTCACGGCGTGGATCATTGGGCACGATCATCGCTTCAAGGCGGCTTGCTCGCAGCGCGGGGTTTACAATCTCATCTCCATGCGCGGCACAACCGATATCCCGTTTTTCAACGACCGGGAATCGGGCGCGACGCCCTGGGAGGATGTGAACAAATTGTGGGATGCCAGCCCGCTGAAATACGCGCCAGATATTCAAACGCCGTTGCTGATTGAGCACAGCGAGCAGGATTTTCGGGTGCCCATTGAGCAGGCCGAGCAGATGTTTGCCGCTTTGCGTTTGCTCAAAAAGCCGGTGGAGATGGTGCGCTGGCCGCGCGAGGGCCACGAGCTATCCCGCGCGGGCGAGCCGCGCCATCGCATTGAGCGCGTGAGGCGGATTGTGGAGTGGTTTGACAGATATTGTTGCTAGTGGCTAGTTGCTATTTTTATGCGGACGATGGACGATAGACCATAGACGATAAATAGATCATCGTCCATCGTCTATGGTCTATCGTCCAAAGATAGTCTATCGTCGGAATTTGGCACAGACATGAAAGACACCAAAATCTACGGGGTTGCCCGCAAAAATAAACAAGAAATCAAGCGGGTGATCAAGTTCGCCATCGTGGGGTTTAGCGGGCTGATTGTGGATTTCACCATCCTCAATATCCTCGCGCATGTTTTTAACGTGGATTCATGGCTGGCGATTGCGATTGCGTTTGTGGTGGCTGCGTGCAACAACTTTGTGTGGAACAGGTTGTGGGTTTACCCAGAATCGCGCAGCGAGAAGAAACGCCGGCAACTGCCCATCTTCATGGGCGTGAATGCGGCGGGGCTGGGCATCAACGAACTCATCTTGTTTTTGTTTGAAGTGCCCATGACCGCGCTGCTCAAAAGCCCGGTGCTGGGGCTGAATGTGACCAAAGCCATCGCGGCCATCGTGGTGATGTTTTGGAACTTCATCATCAACCGGCTGGTCACCTTCCGCATGGTCAAACTAAAAGTAAATGTGGGCGACCATGTTGAGGAAATTAGCGAGCCGCTGGAGAGCGCTCTTTGAATTCAGAATTCAGAATTCGTAAATGGCGCGAATCACAATTGATTACACGCCCGCGGTGAACCAAAGCGCGGGGATTGGCCGCCTCACCCGCGAGGTGGTGCGCGCGCTGCCAAGCGCAAACCCGCCCGTCCTTCGACAAGCTCAGGACGAACGGGCATCACAAGACAAAACGCCGCGCCAATTCACGCTGTTCACGATGGGCCGCGCGGCAGACGCCCCGCCCGGTTTTAAGAGCAAGTCGTCTTTTCTCAGCGACCGCTGGTTTCATCGCATGTGGTTTAGGGCGGGGTTGCGCATGCCGGTGGAAGTGTTTTGTGGCGGGTGCGATTTGTATCACGCCACCGACTTTGTGCTGCCGCCCACGCTCCCCAACACGCGCCGCGTGCTCACCGTGCATGACCTCACCTTTGAGCGCGACCCGGCCAGCGCCGTGCCCACGCTTTTAACATTCTTAAAAAAAGTGGTGCCAGATTCGGTCAAACGGGCGCATCACATTGTGGCCGATTCGCACGCCACCGCCCGCGACCTGAGCGAGCTATACGCCGTGCCGCCGCAGAAAATCACGGTCATCCACTCTGGGGTGCAGCCGCGCTTTTTTGCGGATGGAAAACCCGCCGAGCCACCCATCAACCAACCGTTTATTTTGACCGTTGGCACGATGCAAAAGCGCAAGAATCACATCACGCTGGTGCGGGCGTTTGCCAAACTTTTGGGGATGGGTCTTGCGCCCGCGCCAGTTTTGGCGATTGCAGGCGGCAAAGGCTGGCTATACGAGGACGTGCTGGCCGAGATAAAAAAACTGGGCATTGAAGATCACGTTAAATTTCTTGGCTTTGTGAACGACGCCGACCTGCCCGCGCTCTACCGCGCGGCGCGTGCCTTTGCGTTCCCATCCATTTACGAAGGCTTTGGTTTGCCCGTGCTGGAGGCGATGGCGGCAGGCACGCCGGTGGTGTCATCCAACGCGTCATCGCTGCCAGAGGTGGTGGGCGATTGCGGGCTGATGGTGGACCCGCTGGATGTGGATGGATTGGCCGCGGCCCTGCGCACGGCGTGGAGCGATGAAGCGTATCGCGCCGATGTCATCCCACGCGCCATCAGCCGCGCCAAAACGTTTACCTGGCAAAAAGCCGCCGCACAGTTGATGGATGTGTATGAGAGAACGCTTTTGACCTGATGCGAAATCGTGGCAGAATGTAATCATGCAAAAGACATCGGCAACTCAGAGCGATTATGCCCGTGAAATAGCAAAAATCGTGGCAGCCATGCCGCTGGATCGCGCCGCGAAAGTGTATGACTTTGCGCGGTTTATTTTGCAGCGCCCAGGCACACAAGTTGCAGTGCCAAACGCGGACGATGGCTGGCTGAATGACTCGCCAGAGCAGATTGCCCGCGAGGAAGCTGTTTGGCAAGAGTCATACAAACATGGCTCAGAGAAATTGAAGGCAATGGTTGAAGAGGCGGGGAACGAATACGCCGCAGGGACAACCGTCCCTCTGTTTGCGGCAGATGGCGAGATCAACCTTCCAAAATAATATCCGCGTTTTATGAACTCGCGCATTACTTCGCAGTTTCGAGCGCATTATTCCGTTTTGCCGCCATTACAAGATTAAAACCTCGCAGGTTGGCACGCACGATTTTGGAAAACCGAGGCTTTGTGGGCCAACCTGCGAGGTTGATAGTCTCGTTGCACCTTGCACATTACACTTTACAAACAAATGAAACTCCGTGACATCCCGATAGAAAATCGCCTGAGCGCCATCCAGCCGCAGACAAAATTGAGCGATGACGACATTCGCGCGGTGCAGCGCGGGCTGACGCTGGAGCAGGCCGGGCACATGATTGAGAATGTGGTCGGGTTGTATTCCTTGCCGCTGGGCATCGCTCAAAATTTTTTAATCAACGGCCGCGAGTATCTTGTGCCGATGGTGATTGAGGAAGCCTCGGTGGTGGCGGCGTGCAGTTTTGCCGCCAAGCTCACGCGCGAGACGGGCGGCTTTGTTGCGGCCAGCACCGACCCGATCATGATTGGGCAGATTCAAACGCTGGATGTGCCGGATGTGAGCGCGGCCAAAGCGCGGCTGGCCCAGGCCGCGCCAGAGTTGATTGACTGGCTGAACACCCAAAACCCATCCACCATGAGCAAACACGCCCGCGCGGTTGGGCTGGAAGTGCGAGAAATTCCCCCCTCCCCGCTCATCCTGAGCTTGTCGAAGGATGGGCGGGGAGGGGAAACGATGCTCATCGTCCATCTTCTCTACGATTGCGGCGACGCGATGGGCGCGAACCTCATCAACACCGCCTGCGAAGCGCTGGCCCCGCGCGTGGAACTGCTCACCGGCGGGCGAGTGAATTTGCGCATTCTCTCTAATCTGAGCGACCGGCGCATGGCGCGGGCCTCGTGTGTCATTCGCGCAAAAAGTTTGGGTGATGACGCCTCGGCGGTGCAACGCATCGAGGAAGCATCGTTGTTTGCGGAGGCCGACCCATACCGCGCCACCACGCACAACAAAGGCGTGATGAACGGCGTGGATGCGGTGGTGATGGCCACCGGCAACGATTGGCGGGCGGTGGAAGCCGCCGCGCACGCTCACGCCGCGCGGGACGGGCGATACACCAGCATGACCAAATGGCGGGTTAATGCGGATGGCGATCTGGCGGGCGAGATTGAATTGCCAATGGCGGTGGGCACGGTGGGCGGGGCCACGCGCAGCCATCCGGTGGCGCAGGCCGCGCTCAAAATCTTGGGTGTGCAAACTGCCCGCGAGTTGGCCGAGGTGATTGCTTGCGTGGGGCTGGCCCAAAACTTTGCGGCCATTCGGGCGTTGGCCATGGAAGGCATCCAGCGCGGGCACATGGCGCTCCATGCCCGCCAGATCGCCATCAGCGCGGGTGCAACCGGCGACCAAATTGAGCGCGTTGCCGCGCGGATGATTGAGGAAGGACGGATTAGGCTGGATAGGGCGAGGGAATTAATTGGAGACGGGGGACGGAAGACGGGAGACGGCTAAATCCCGTCCTCGGTCTCCCGTCTTCCGTCAACTTAAGTCTTTTGCTTCTTGCTTATACGATGACGTGGCAAACACGCCCGCTTCTATTAAAGATTGCTGGACGAGTTCGTCAATTTGTTTTTGGTCGTCTTTGCTCACCAGGGCGGCTTCGTGGGCGGCCTTGAGGATGAACGGGTAGCCCGCGCCCATGTGCGCGTGTCTGCGCATCGCGCCGCACACCGCGCCCAACACATGTGCGCGGGCGCACCACTCCGGCAACTCCAGCCGCGCAATCACCGGATGCCCGACGTCAGACCCATCCCCAAAATTCGCATAGCAGGCGCGCATGGCATGAACGCCCAGTTTGGCGTTCACCTGCCAGGTTGGCTCAAACAGCGCGGTGCGGCGGCCAGCGGGCAAAACGTTTTCCAAGATGTGGCGGTCAAACACGCCCGCCGCGCCTTCCTCGCTTTTGCGCACACGCTCGGCGCTCACATCGTCCGGGGCCACATCGGCCAGAGCAGCGGCATGAACCAGCGCGTTGCTGTTTGGGCGGTCAATGTAACCGGCCAGCCATGCCCCGCTAGATTGAATTCGGTCAAGGGCGCGGGTGAGGCGATCCAGAATCTCGCGCTGTTTGCGCGGGGGCAGGGCATCGTTTAGCAGCACAAACGGCACAATCTGGCCGTCGGCAATCGCCATCACCTGCCAGCCCGCGCGAGACAAACTTTCGCATTGGTCGGCCAGCCACTCAATCTCGCGCAGGTCGCGCTCGTTGGCGATCTCGCCCGGACGGATGATCTCACCTCTGGCATCGTACAGCCGGGCCGGGTCAGACACCAGCTCGGTGTTTTTTTGCTCGGTCTGGCGGATGGCGTCCGAGTTGGCTTCGTTCCCGCCGTATGCGATGCACGCGCCTGCCACTTGAATCAAATAATACGGCGCGGGTTTGTGGCGGTCGGGGAGAATCTGCGAGCCATCGGCCGAGAGCAGGGCGTATGTTTGCGGTTCTGCGCCAAACGGCACAAAGGCGTTCACCGGCTCGCCCAGGTTAAACATCGCGCCGTTCCACGCCACGTTCTCCAGCCGGCTGGCGATGGCGCACGCGGCCACCCAGCGGTCGGCCTCAAAGCTTGGCGCAAAGATGCGGCGCAGCTTTTCTGCGGCCGTCTCGCGGGCTTGCGCTTCGGCGCGGGCTTTGCCGGTCAGCTCGTCCAGTTGGCCGCTAATCTGGCGGATGTCTATGGGCATGAGGTGATTTTAGTCGTATGGCAAAAAATGAGAAGACCTAATATTAACGAGAATTGCCACCTTGGTTTAAAAATCTCTCGCAAAGACGCCAAGACGCAAAGAAAAGGCCAAATCTTAGCGGCTTTGCGCCTTTGCGAGAGGTTAAAAGCCGAATGTTATTCCTCCGAATACTTCATCACAATGTATGGGCCGGGGTCGGGGGGGAAGACGTGGGCGGTGAGGGTGTGCGCCACGCGCTCGCACGATTGCGGGAACAGGCAGTGCAACCGCGGCGCACCCGCCGCGCGGGTGGCGTGTTCGGCAAAGCGCAGGCAGGCGGCCTCATCACCCGCAAAGAGGGCCAGATGCAGGGCTTTGTGCGGGCTGAACCGCGCCCCCAGCGCCACCACGCTGTTTGTGGCCGTGTCTTCATATACAAAACCGCGCTGGGCAAAATGGGCGCACAGCGCGGGCGACCAGCGGTAGAACGTGCGGTTCATCACCGCAAAGCCGTTCCACGCGGGCGCGTGAGGCATGAGCAGCGCGGTCGCCCGCGCGGGGTCACTCACGCGCCGAAAGGCGGCCGTCTCATCTGCCAGCACCGCCGGTTTGGAAAAACCGAGGAAGGTTTCTTCCAGCGCAAAACCAAAATGTTCGGCCAGCCCTTTGCTCACCGCGTTGGTCAGCCCGGTATACATGCGCAGGGTGTGAATGTTCTCGCGGCGGGCGATCTCGAAATAATGCTGATAGAGCTTTTTGCCAATGCCGCGCCCTTGCTGTTCTGGGATCACGCGCAGGGTTTCCAGCCAGCCGGTGGCATCGGGCAAAACGCTGAATTTGGCGCAGGCCACGGCCTCATCGCCCAGCTCTGCCAAAAAGAATCCGCCGCGCGGGTCGGCGCGGAACATCTCAAATACATCTGGCACGTAGCGCAGGCCGGGGGTAGACTTGGCCTCAACCGCGCACACGCGCTCAAAATCGGCGGGGGTGATGGCGCGGAGATGGATCTGGTTTTGCATGAAGATGATTATCGCGTAGCGCCGCGCGCGCCATCGCCAGAACAGCTACAATGAGAGATGGCGTTTTGAGGCTTAAAATGCTCGCAGAGGCAAAAACGCGCATGGTGTATAATTCGCCAGCTTACTGAAACAGGGCGCCGGAGCGCTCACTGAATAGTCAGCATGAATTGAACACAGGAAAGAGGCTGAGGGTTAGACCCCAGCCTCTTTCTGTCGCGTAAGCTAAAGTGAAACAGTAATACAAATAGAAGAGAGATTATGCCGACAATTAACCAGCTCGTTCGCAAGGGACGCAAGCCCAGAAGGGCGCTGAGCAAAGCGCCGCAGCTTCAGTTCACACAGAACTCGTTGAAGGGCAACAAGCGCACTGTCCAGGACAAAGGCGCGCCGCAGAAGCGCGGCGTGTGCACGGTTGTGCGCACTCAAACGCCCAAAAAGCCAAACTCGGCGTTGCGCAAGGTCGCCCGCGTGCGCCTGAGCAATGGCGCGGAAGTTTCTGCGTATATTCCAGGCGAAGGCCACAACCTGCAAGAGCACTCGGTGGTGCTGGTGCGCGGTGGCCGCGTGAAGGACCTCCCCGGCGTGCGCTACCACATTGTGCGCGGCACGCTGGACTCGAACGGCGTTGAGAAGCGCAGCCAGGGGCGCAGCAAGTATGGCGCCAAGCGGCCCAAGAAGGGCGCGGCGGCGGCTCCGGCAAAGAAGAAGTAAAAAATAGTGCAAAGCGCAAAGCGCAAAGTGGTTGACCAACTGCTTTGCGTTTTGCGCTTGCAACTTGAGTAAACATGTCAAGACGAAATCAAGCAGTTAAGAGAGAGACCATCCCCGATCTGCGTTACAGCAGCGAGGCGGTGACCCGGCTGATCAACCGCGTGATGAGCCGCGGCAAGAAGAGCACGGCCCAGGGCGTGGTGTACGACGCATTCAAGGCCGTTGAAGAGAAGGCGCAGAAACCGCCAATGGAAGTATTTGAGGCGGCCATGAACAACCTTAAGCCGACGGTTGAAGTGAAGCCCCGCCGCGTGGGCGGCGCAACGCTTCAGGTGCCGGTTGAAGTGAGCGGGTATCGCCAGGAGAGCCTGGCCATGCGCTGGCTGTTGAGCGAGGCGCGCAAGCGCAGTGGCAAGAGCACCGCAGAGAAGCTGGCCGCCGAAATGATGGATGCCGCCAATAACACTGGCGCGGCCATCAAGAAGCGCGAAGAAACGCACAAGATGGCCGAAGCCAACCGCGCGTTTGCGAGCTTCCGCTGGTAAGGAGCAATGAAGAAATGAGAAATAAGAAATAAGAAAGAGAAGACTTGCTCGGCAGGTTTTCTTATTTCTCGTTTCTTGTTTCTATTTGGTTTAATACGGAGGCAGGTAGAAAAAAGATTGGGTTGGTGTGAGCAAAAGACTCACGCACATTACAAATTGCAGATGTGGTTTGCGAATCCGCGCCGGTGAACCGGTGGCTGAGCCGGAAACTGGCTGAACGCCCGACTTGATGACCTGACCAAATTATGAGCAAAGTTTATCCTCTTGAACGGATTCGCAACATCGGCGTCATTGCGCACATTGACGCTGGCAAGACGACCACGTCTGAGCGCATCCTCTATTACACGGGCCGCACCTATAAGATTGGTGAAGTGCACGAAGGCGCGGCTACGATGGACTACATGCCGCAGGAACAGGAGCGCGGCATCACCATTACCGCCGCCGCGACCACTTGTTTTTGGGAATCCACCAGCGGCAAAGATATTCAGATCAACCTGATTGACACCCCAGGCCACATTGACTTTACGGTTGAAGTGCAGCGCTCTTTGCGCGTGCTGGATGGCGGCGTGGTTGTGTTTGATGGCGTCGCGGGCGTTGAACCCCAGTCTGAGACCGTGTGGCGGCAGGCCGACAAATATGGCGTGCCCCGCATTTGTTTTGTGAACAAGCTGGACCGCACTGGCGCCAGCCTTGACCGCTGCGTGGGCATGATTGTGGATCGCCTGGCGGCCAAGCCACTGGTGATGCAACTGAACGTGGGTCTGGAGGCCGAATTTAGCGGCATCATTGACCTGCTGGAGATGGATTACATCACGTTTAGCGGCGACAAAGGCACAGAAGTGAATCGCGGCCCCATCCCCGCCTCTCACGTGGAGGCCGCCAAGGTTGCCCGCGAGAAACTGATTGAAACGATCTCCGAGACCGACGATCATTTGATGGAGAAGTATCTCGGCGGTGAAGAGCCAACAAAGGATGAACTCGTAAAAGCCATCCGCGCGGCTACCATCAGCCGGAAACTGTTCCCCGTGTTCTGCGGCAGCGCCCTCAAAAATAAAGGTGTGCAGCTTGTGTTGGATGCGGTTGCGGACTATCTTCCTTCCCCGCTGGACGTTGAAGCTGTGACCGGCATCAACATCAAGACCGATGAGGAAGTGACCCGCGCGCCGGATCCCAAAGCGCCGTTTAGCGCCCTCGTATTCAAGGTTATCAACGACCCCACCGGCATGGGCAAACTGGCTTTCTTCCGCGTGTATAGCGGCACCGTGAGCCAGGGCGATACGGTGCTGAACACGACGAAGGGCAAGCAAGAGCGCCTGTCACGCTTGTATCAAATGCACGCCAACAAGCGCGAGGCCATCAGCGAAGTGAGCGCCGGAAACATTGGCGTTTCCCTCGGTTTGAAGGAAGCGATTACGGGCGACACGCTGAGCGACATTGCGCAACCGGTGTTGCTGGAGAAGATTTCCTTCCCAGAGCCAGTGGTGAAGCTGGCGATTGAGCCGAAGAACACTGGCGATCAGGACAAGATGGGCAAGGCACTTCGCGCGTTGAGCGAAGAAGACCCCACGCTGCACGTTGCCTCGGACGAGGAAACCGGCCAGACGACGCTGGCGGGCATGGGCGAGCTGCATCTGGATGTGATTGTGGACCGCATGAAGCGCGAATATGGCGTGGAAGTTCGCACGGGCCGCCCAAGCGTGGCCTACCGCGAGACCATCACCCGCGCAGCCAAGGCGCGCGGCACTTTCAAGCGCCAGTCGGGCGGCAAAGGGCAATATGGCGATGCCGCGATTGAGGTTGAGCCAAGCGAGAAGGGCAAGGGCTACATCTTCTTGAACGAGATTGTGGGCGGCTCAATCCCCAAGGAATTTATCACCCCAATTGACAAGGGCATCCGCGAGGCGTTGGAAGGCGGCATCATCGCCGGTTACCCAATGGTGGATGTGACCGTGCACTTGGTGGATGGCTCCTTCCACGAGGTGGACTCCAGCGAAATGGCGTTCAAAATCGCCGGTTCAATGGCCATCAAAGAAGCGGCGGCCAAGGCTGGCGCGGTGGTGCTTGAGCCAATCATGAAAGTGGAAGTGGTTGTGCCAGAAGATTACACCGGCTCGGTGGTGGGCAACCTGAACTCTCGGCGTGGCATGATTAACAGCATTGAGCAGCGCGGCAACGCTCAGGCGGTCAATGCGCATGTGCCGCTGAGCGAAATGTTTGGCTATGCCACCGACCTGCGCGGCATGACCCAGGGACGCGGCAACTTCGTGATGGAGTTTGATCACTACGCCGAACTGCCCCGCAACCTGGCCGATGAGCTGACCGGGAAGGGCAAAGACAAAAAGTAAAAATAAGCTTGCAAGTTAGAACGTTTCACAATTCTGGCCTTTTAACTTGCGAACTTTTGAACAGTAATTAAGAACTAAAAGTTTATTTTAGGAGAGCAACAACATGGCAAAAGAGAAATTCGTCAGGAACAAGCCGCACGTAAACGTAGGTACGATGGGACACGTAGATCACGGCAAGACGACGCTGACCGCGGCGATCACGAAGGTGCTTGGGATGAAG
>Ga0073900_10000312_pt1 | contig 35005 bp, 36 predicted proteins | sample KloWWTmetKNB5Kit_FD_66666 | JGI IMG/M metagenome (GOLD analysis project Ga0073900, IMG submission 66666) | Active sludge microbial communities from Klosterneuburg, Austria, studying microevolution and ecology of nitrifiers - Klosterneuburg... | ecosystem: Engineered > WWTP > Aerobic digester >...
AACTCGGATGGCGGAGGTATTAGAGCGCTCCAAGCCCAGACCTCGTCGAACTGCAGGCTGACAAATTTGTTGGGCCGCACACCGACTCATCCAGGGGGATCTGATGGCGTACTCAAAGACAGTGGCCTGTCCATGTCGCAGAGGTGCAGAGCGGTAACGCAGTGGCGTTCTGCCAGTTGTATCCGACCTACTGTTCGGTCGACCTGGCGAGCCGGTTAGAAACGCATGGATCTGATGACGGCGAGGAGCAATTCGACGGCGCAAGCACTGCATGAATCGCTGGGTTGGGTCAGGGATGAGGTCTTCTGGACCTGCCATCTGCGCGCTGGGGGCTGGCAATCCGGGACTCGCGGATCATGGCTTCAGTAGAGATGCGTCTCACGCAGCACCCCAGGGGGCTGCGCGGCGTCTCGGCGCGGCTGATACGCCCTGGTGCTGCGCTGGCCAAGCTCTCCATTGTGCTGTACAAGGCGCTCGGCAAGGGCGATACGGGAGCAGGCATTTGAATATCGGGGCAGGAGAGGCGCTCGCGCGGCTGCGCGCGGGCAATGAGCGGTTCGTGTCAGAGGCCCTGGACAGCGAGGCGATCACGACACCGTCGCGGCGCAGACAGGTGGCGATCGCACAGGAACCGTTTGCGATACTTCTTGGTTGCTCCGATTCGCGCGTTCCGGCCGAGATCATTTTTGACCAGGGGCTGGGTGACCTGTTCGTGATCCGTGTCGCGGGCAACATTGTCGCGCCCTCCCAGATCGACAGCGTCGAGTTCGCTGCAGACCGTTACCGCACCCGGCTCGTCGTCGTACTCGGGCACTCCACCTGCGGCGCGATCCTCGCGACCCTCGAAGAGCTTGCCCGCCCCGCGTCGGAGCAATCGCGCAATCTGCGCTCGATCGTCGATCGGGTCCGGCCCTCGATCGAACCGCTGCTCGTGACCGAGGTCGCGCGCGATCACGCCGCGCTCGTGCGCCACGCGGTGCGCGCAAACATTCGTGCATCGGTCAATCAACTGCGACGCGGCTCGCGGCTCCTCGAGCAGCTGATCCGGGACGACGGTCTGCTCGTGGTCGGTGCGGAATATTCGCTCGAGAGCGGATTGGTGGACTTCTTCGACGTGTAAGTGAGTGCAACATGCGCAGAACTGTAGCGTGGCCCATCGTGTCACTGTGGGCAGGTCTTACCGCGGGTGCCCTCGATATTCTTGCAGCAGTGGTCATCAATACGCTGCGCGGTTCGACACCAATGCGCGTACTGCAGTCGGTCGCTAGCGGCCTGCTGGGGCAGCCTGCCTTTGACGGCGGCTGGAGTACCGCGCTGCTCGGACTCGTGCTGCACTTTGCCATGATGCTGATCATTGCGGCCTTCTTCTGCGCCCTCGCGTCGAGAATGGCGTGGGCGCGGCGGCAGCCGCTTCTCGCGGGTTCGATCTATGGTGTTGCCGTGTACGCGGTAATGAATATCATCGTCGTGCCGCTATCCGCGTTCCCGGTAAAGCTCTCCTATCCGCCGTCCGCACTCGCCATTGGCCTCCTGGTGCACATCGTCGTCATCGGAGTGCCGATGGCGCTGATCGTCGCCCGGTTGCGCGTGCCGGCCGGGAGCGCAGTGCTACGATGAGACATGCGTAGGCATCACTTTGAGCGGCATTACTCGAGCCGCGCCGGCTGGCTACGTGCTGCCGTGCTTGGCGCCAACGACGGCATCCTTTCGACGGCGAGCCTTGTTGTCGGTGTCGCTGCCGCGGCGGCCGGCCGCGAGGCGATCCTCATTGCCGGTATAGCGGGTCTCGTGGCCGGTGCGATGTCGATGGCGGCGGGTGAATACGTCTCGGTGAGTTCGCAGGCCGACGCCGAGAAGGCCGACATCGAGCGCGAGAGAAGGGAGCTCGAGGCAGATCCCGAGGCCGAGATCCGCGAGCTGACCCAGATTTACGTGCAGCGTGGGCTGAAGCCTCGGCTCGCAAGGGAAGTGGCCGAGGAACTGACCGTGCACGATGCCCTCAAAGCGCACGCGCGCGACGAGCTGGGACTGTCCGAGCTTCACCGTGCGCAACCGGTGCAGGCGGCGGCAGCGTCCGCCATCACATTTGCGTTGGGCGCACTTCTGCCGCTATTCGCCGCGCTCGCGAGCCCGCCCGCGGCGACCCTCGTGGTTGTCGCCGCGAGCTCGCTTGGGGCGCTAGCGGCCCTGGGTGTGCTCGCGGCGTACGCGGGCGGCTCGAGCCCACTGGCCGGTGCTGCGCGCGTGACCTTCTGGGGTGCCATCGGCATGTCCGTGACAGCCCTGATCGGCAGGCTCTTTGGAGCCATCATCTGAGCCCGAAGGGTCGTACGACAGCCAGCTTGCGCATCAAGGTGGTGCCCGGCGCTTCACGCGATGAGATCGCCGGATGGCTCGGGGGTGCGTTGAAGGTTCGTGTCACGGCACCGCCCGAGCGTGGACGCGCGAATGCCGCGGTCGAGGGCCTGCTTGCCGCCTCGCTCGGGCTACCTGCTGAATGCGTGCGCGTTGTCGCGGGGCTATCGTCCGCCCGCAAGACGGTTGCAATCGAACGCCTGTCAGCGACTCAGGTCGGGGAGCGGCTCGGAAAACCCTGATCAGGGGCTTATCATTGCAGCATGCTCCGCAATTCCCGTGATCGTTATGGGTCGCTCTCCATCACGCTGCACTGGCTGATGCTGCTGCTGATCGCCGCGGTCTATGCCTGCATCGAGTTGCCGCCGCTCATCGGCCCCGACGAGGCGCGCGCCGAGTCGCTTGAGGAACTGCACAAGACGGTGGGCACGATCGGCTATTGGCTTATCGGCCTGCACGCCGCTGCAGCGCTCTTTCACCATTACGTGCAGCGCGACAACACGCTGACCCGCATGCTGCCGCTACGCCGCGCGCGCGTCTGAGCAGCTGCTTTCGCGCGCACGCGTAACAGGAATCACCACGGCGAGTCCGACGGGAGATTCGATGCACTACCTGCTGATCTACGAATTCGTGCCGGATTTTCTGGAGCGGCGCACGCCGCTGCGCGCGCGGCACCTCGCGCTCGCGTGGGAGGCGCATGATCGCGGAGAGCTTGTGCTCGCGGGCGCGTTCACGGACGAGCCCGCGGGCTCCGCGCTGCTCTTCACCGGAGATACGGTCGGGACCGCGGAGCGATTCGCGCAGCAGGATCCTTATGTCACTTGCGGGCTCGTCACGCAGTGGCGCGTGCGGCCGTGGACCACGGTCGTGGGCACTCAGGCGGCAATGCCTGCACGGCCTCCTGCGCCCTGATGCAGGCATTGACGATCGACCGCCGCAAGGCCCCGGCCTCAGTCGTCCATCAGGAAACTGCGCAGTTGCTCCGAACGCGAGGGATGACGGAGCTTGCGCAGCGCCTTTGCCTCGATCTGGCGGATGCGCTCGCGAGTCACATCGAACTGCTTGCCGACTTCCTCGAGGGTGTGGTCGGTATTCATGTCGATGCCGAAACGCATGCGCAGCACCTTCGCCTCGCGCGGCGTCAGTTGCGCAAGCACCGAGTGCGTGGTCTCGCGCAGTGATTCCATCGTTGCCTGGTCGATCGGCGAGGCGACCGACTGGTCCTCGATGAAGTCGCCGAGGTGCGAATCCTCGTCGTCGCCGATCGGCGTTTCCATCGAGATCGGCTCTTTCGCGATCTTGAGCACTTTCCTGACCTTGTCTTCGGGCATCTCCATGCGCACGGCCAGTTCTTCCGGCGTCGGCTCGCGACCCATCTCCTGCAGCATCTGCCGCGAAATGCGGTTCAGCTTGTTGATGGTCTCGATCATGTGCACCGGAATGCGGATCGTGCGCGCCTGGTCGGCGATCGAGCGCGTGATCGCCTGGCGGATCCACCAGGTTGCGTAGGTCGAGAACTTGTAGCCGCGACGGTATTCGAACTTGTCGACCGCCTTCATCAGGCCGATGTTGCCTTCCTGGATCAAGTCGAGGAACTGCAGGCCGCGGTTCGTGTACTTCTTGGCGATCGAGATCACGAGGCGCAGGTTGGCCTCGACCATTTCCTTCTTCGCGCGCCGCGCCTTCGCCTCGCCGATCGACACCTCGCGGTTCACTTCCTTGATGTCGTTGATCGTCAGGTGATACGCGGTTTCGAGCGTGACGAGTTTCCTCTGGCGGCGTTCGACGTCGTCCTTGAGACGCGCGAGGCCGCTGGAGTACTTCTTGCCCGCCTTCACGTGTTTTGCGAGCCAGCGCGAGCTGGTTTCGTTCTTCGGAAACGTGGTGATGAAGTCCTTGCGCGGCATGCCGGCGTCGCGCACCGCGAGCACCATGATTTCCTTCTCGAGCTGCCGCACTTCGCCCACCTGCGCCCGGATGTTGCCGATCAGCGCCTCGAACATGCGCGGCGCGAGCTTCAGCTCCATGAACTCCGCGGAGAGCTTCTTCCTTACCTTGAGCGTCTTCGGATCCTTCGCGCCATGCTTCGCGATCGCGTTGAGCGCCTGCGTCTGCAGCTTGCCGATCGACGCGAAGCGGCGCGCGGCCTCCTCCGGGTCGGGGCCGGTATCGACGGCTTCCTCTTCGATGTCTTCGTCCCCGGATTCTTCCTCGTCATCCTTGGCAGACGCCGCCGCAGCGGGATCGGGCCGTGTCGGATTCTGCGGTTGCGCGATCACGTCGGGTGCGTTCGGATCGATGAAACCGACGATGACGTCGATGAGCCGCGCCTGGCCGCTCTTCACCGGCTCATAGGCCCGGAGCAGGAATTCCTGTGTCGGCGGATACATGGAAAGCGCGAGGCGCACGGCGTCGAGACCCTCCTCGATGCGCTTCGCGATCCGGATTTCGCCCTCGCGCGTCAGTAGCTCGACGGTGCCCATCTCACGCATGTACATGCGCACGGGATCGGTGGTGCGGCCGAGTTCCGCGTCGAGCGCCGCAAGCGCCGCGGCCGCTTCCTCGATGGCCTCTTCGTCGGTCGGCGTGGAGGGCTCAGCCGCGAGCAGGGCTTCAGAGTCCGGCGCCTTCTCGTACACCGGGATGCCCATGTCGTTGATCGTGTTGACGATCTCCTCGATCTGTTCAGGATCGACGATCTCGGACGGCAGATGGTCGTTCACCTGGGAGTAGGTGAGGTAGCCCTGTTCCTTGCCGCGCGCGATCAGCAGCTTCAGCTGCGACTGACGCTCTTCGGGCATGGCGACGGGGCGGCGTTCGATTGCGCCGAGCGCGGCCGTGCCCTTGCGAATCTCGGGCTTGCGAGGCTCGGGCGCCGCGCGTTCGACGATCTTCGCCTTCGGCTCCACCTTCTCCGCCTTGCGCGTCGCCGGAGCAGCCGCCTTGCGGGGCGCTGCTCGGGCGGCGGTCTTGCGGTGGTCGGCGGGGCTGGTCTTCTTCGATGCGATCGTGGGCTTTTGCTTGCGTGTCATATCCCGTGCCGAATGAGTGCTCGCGCCCCCCGCGCCCGATACATCGGGAACTGGTATTGAAAGGGTGGCGAGGAAAAGCTGCGCATTGTACTAAAGACACGCCCCGCGCTGCCAAATTCCCCGCACGGGCAGGATCAGGGGCGGCGCACGGTCGGAGCGACCAGGCCTTGTGCGCCCATAAGCGATTGAAGTTCCAGCTTTTCTTCGGTCGACAGACCGGCGTCCCGGCTCTTGGCGAGGAGCGCCTCGACGCGCCTTTTGCCGGTGCCGGCCACGAGGCGGGCGAGCGCGGTCGCAATTTCGGCGCCCGCCGCCTTCGCGTCAGGCACCAGTGATTCTTCGGCAGCGAGCCGGGCGAGTCGCGGACCCTCCGCCCGATCGCGCCAGCGTTCGAGTATCTGTGCGGTGTTTGCCGCCGGGTCGCGGCGCAACTCATCGAGGAGCTCGCGCAAAATGGTGACGCCCGGTTCTTCGACGCTCGAAAGCGAGGCGATGAGCGACGTCTCGAGTCTGGCTGCCGCGGTGGGATGATGCAGCAGGACCCGGACCGCCTGGCCGACGAGCCCACGTCGACCGGCATCGCCCTGGCGAGCACGTGGTCGCGCAGGCGCTCGCGTCGCCGGCGCCTTCGCACGCGTTGTCGCCCGCGCACCACCTTGCTGCCATAGCGCGGCCAGACGATCTGGCGGCAGCCCGATGGCCTGTGCGATGCGCCCAACCAGAAGCTCGCGGTAGACACCTGGTGCAACGCGTGTAACGAGTGGCCGTGCGAGCTCGGCGAAGTGCGCCCGGCCGTCGGCGTGTGTGAGTTCAGCCTGCGAGCCGAGTTCGCGCACCAGATACTCGGAAAGCGGCAATGCGCTGTCGAGGCGCCGTTCAAAGGCCTGCGCGCCTTCTTCCGCGACCAGCGTGTCCGGGTCGTGCCCGTCCGGCAGAAAGAGGAAGCGCAGTTCGCGTCCCTCTCGTACTTCGGGCAGCGCGTTCGTGAGCGCGCGCCAGGCTGCGGCGCGGCCGGCGCGGTCGCCGTCGAACGCAAACACCACTTCACTCACGAGCCGGAAGATTCGCTTCAGGTGTTCGGGTGTGGTCGCCGTGCCGAGCGTGGCGACGGCGTAGCAAACCCCCGCCTGGTGCAGCCGCACGACGTCGATGTAGCCCTCGACGACCAGCAGGCGCGCAAGCTTCGTACGGCTCTGGCGTACTTCGTAGAGCCCGTAGAGTTCCTGGCCCTTGTGGAAGAGGGCGGTTTCGGGCGAATTGAGATACTTTGGCTCGCCGTCGCCGATCACCCGTCCGCCGAAAGCGATTGTCCGGCCGCGCGCGTCACGGATCGGAAACATCAGCCGGTCACGGAAGCGGTCATAGTGTCGCTCGCCGTCGCGCGCCTCACCACCCTCGCGCTCGATCGCGAGTCCGAGTTCGGCGAGCTGGCGCACGTCCGCGGGGCTCGTACCGAAGCGGCGCAGGACATCGCTCCATGAATTCGCCGCATAGCCGATCTGGAATCGTGCGACCGAATCGGCGTCGAGTCCGCGTTTCGCAACGTAGGCCCGTGCCCGCACGTCGCTCGCGAGCGCGCCCGCGTAGTGTTTCGCGACGCGCGCGTTCAACTCGAAGAGCGCATCGTTCGAGTCGCGCCGGCGATCATCGCCGCTGCCCTCGCGGGGTACCTCGACGCCCGCGCGGGAGGCGAGCTCTTCGACCGCTTCCGGAAACGCGAGGCGGTCGTAGTTCATCAGGAAGCCGAGCGCGGTGCCGTGCGCGCCGCAACCGAAACAGTGATAGAACTGCTTGTCGGGGCTCACCCAGAACGAGGGGGATTTCTCGTCATGGAAGGGGCAGCAAGCCTTGAATTCGCGCCCGGCCTTCTTGAGCGGTACGCGGCTGCCGATCAGTTCGACGATGTCGGTGCGGCCGATCAGGTCGTCGATGAAGTGCTGCGGTATCCGGCCGGCCATGCCGAATAGTATGCGTCACCGCGCGAGGATGAGCGCCACGAGGCCGACTGCAAGCAGAACGGCCGCGATCACGGCGGTGAGTGCGAGGCGGACACGCTTGCGCTTGAACGGCGCGAGCGCAGGGGACATGAGGTGGCAGCGCTCGCGCGCGACCTCGACGACTCCCGCGGAGCGCAAGGCGTCGACCGCGTCCCGTTCGGCGTCGCCGAGCGCATCGAGAGGTATGGCGTGTGCGGCATCGATGGCGCCGCGCGCTCGCAATGCTGCCACCAGGCGGCGTTCGCGTTCGAGCCGACGCGCAACGGCGCCGCAGGCGAGGGCGATCAGTGTGAGGACGACGGCGGTAGCGAAACCGCGCCCGGCGAGCATGATGGCGAGGAGTGCGCGGTGGGCTGGATCAGCCAGCGCCGCCGAGACGCGCCTTGATGCGGGCGCCCACGGCGCCCATGTCGGCTTTGCCGGCGGCCTGCCCTTTCACGATGCCCATTACTCTGCCCATATCCTTGACGGACGCTGCGCCGGTCTGCGCGATCGCCGCACTGATGAGCGCGTCGAGTTCGGCGTCGGAGAGCTGGGTGGGGAGGTAGCCCTGCAGCAGGGCAAGTTCGGCGGTTTCCTTCGCGACGAGGTCGGCGCGATTGCCCGCCTGAAACTGCGCGATGGACTCCCGCCGCTGCTTGACCATCTTCTCGAGAACCGAAGTCACCTGTGAATCATCCAGCGTGATGCGCTCGTCAACTTCGCGCTGCTTGATGGCTGCCTGCAGCATGCGGATCACGCCGAGGCGATCCTTCTCGCCCGCGCGCATCGCGGACTTCATGTCTTCGGTGATGCGCTCCTTGAGCGTCATCGCAGGATCAGCGCCGTGGCGCGCCGTCGCGGGAATTGCGCTTCAGGTGCCGCTTCACCGCGGCGGCCTTCTTGCGTTTCCGTTCCTGGGTCGGCTTTTCGTAGAATTCACGCCGGCGCAGCTCCGTGAGGACGCCCGCTTTTTCGCACGCGCGCTTGAAACGGCGCAGCGCGGCGTCGAAGAACTCGTTTTCGCGTACACGAACGCTCGGCATTTAAACCTCAACTCATTGATTTAACTGGAATTATGCCCCGACCCTCAGGGCACAAGGGCGGGAATTCTAAGGGCCTCACGGTAAAAACGCAAAATGCGTGTGCTCGCCATCGAATCTTCCTGTGACGAAAGCGCCGTCGCTGTCCTCGACGCGGAGCGCGGACTTCTCGCGCACGAGCTGTTCTCGCAGATCGACCTGCATCGCCTGTACGGCGGCGTCGTGCCCGAACTCGCCTCGCGCGACCACGTGCGGCGGCTCGTGCCGCTCGTGCGCGCGGCGCTCGCCCGAGCCGGTTCAACGCGCGCGGACATTCATGGCATCGCCTATACCGCCGGGCCGGGCCTCATCGGTGCGCTGCTGACGGGCGCTGCGCTCGCGCGCAGCCTCGCCTACGCCTGGGGCGTGCCCGCCGTAACCGTGCATCACCTCGAAGGACATCTCCTCGCGCCCCTTCTCGAGCCCGACCCTCCCGGCTTCCCGCACGTCGCGCTCCTGGTCTCGGGCGGACACACGATGCTCGTCGAAGTGCGCGGCATAGGCGCCTACCGGCTGCTCGGCGAGACGCGCGACGACGCGGCAGGGGAAGCATTCGACAAGACGGCGAAGCTCCTCGGCCTGCCGTACCCCGGGGGTCCCGAGCTGGCGCGCCTCGCAGAGAGCGGACGCGCCGGCACCTACGAATTTCCCCGTCCGATGCTTGACCGCCCCGGGCTCGAGTTCAGCTTCTCGGGCCTGAAGACTGCGGTGAGCCGCGTCGTGAAAGCTCCTGGCTTCGATCCTGCGCGCCGCGCCGATATCGCACGTGGCGTCGAAGAAGCGATTGTCGCGACGCTTGTCGCAAAGGCGTTGCGCGCGATCGAGGCGACCGGTCTCGATACGCTGGTCGTTGCCGGCGGCGTCGGCGCGAACCGCGCCCTGCGCGGCGCGCTTTCGCGCGCCGCCGCGCGGCACGGCGTGCGCGTGCACTATCCGCGTATCGAGTTCTGCACCGACAATGCCGCAATGATCGCGGTTGCCGGGCTCGCGCGTCTCGGCGCCGGCGAACGCGCTGATCTGGCGATCGAGGCGCGGGCGCAATGGCCGCTCGCAAGTCTGCAGGTGCCCCACAAGGCGGAAGGAACAGCGAATGAGTCATAGCGCGCCCGACCGGATTTTTCTCCGTGGCCTTGCCGTCGACTGCGTGATCGGCTTCATCGAGTGGGAGCGCCGGATCAGGCAGACGGTCGTCATCGACCTCGAGCTGCCTGTCGACTGTCGTGCAGCCGCGGTGCGCGATCGGGTCGAGGATACGCTCGACTACAAGACGGTTGCGAAACGCGTGCTTGCATTCGTCGAGGAGTCGCAATTCCAGCTCGTCGAGACGCTGGCCGAGCGCATTGCGCAGCTGATCCTTGGCGAGTTCGCCGTCGAATGGGTGCGCGTGTCGGTCAACAAGCCCGGGGCAATCCGCGGATCACGCGATGTCGGTGTCGCGATCGAGCGCACGCGCGACGACGTCCGATGACGCAGGTGCTCGTCGCGGCCGGCAGCAACATCGAACCCGAGCGCCAGCTCGCTGTGGCGATGCGCGACCTCGCGCGCGAGTTTCCCGGTGTGCGCTTCTCGACGGCCTATCGCAACGCAGCCGTCGGCTTCGAGGGCGAGGATTTCATCAATCTGGTCGCGGCCTTCGACAGCGTGCTGCCACCGGCGGCGATCCTCGAGCGCCTGCACGCGATCGAAGCGCGCTGCGGCCGCGAGCGCGCGGCGTCGAAATGGGCGCCGCGCACCATGGATCTCGATCTCCTGCTCTACGGGGATCTCGTGCACGAGTCGCCCGGCCTGCGCCTGCCGCGGCCGGATCTCGTAAAGCGGCCCTACATGCTTGGGCCCGCTGCGGAGCTGGCGCCGGCCATGCGGCATCCGACAGCGGGGCTCACGCTCACCGAGCTCTGGTCCCGCTTCGATCGCGACGCGCATGCACTCGTGCCCGTGGCGCTCGCGCCGGCATCGCCGGAGGAGTGAGCGGATGGCTGTGCGCGATCTACCAGGCCGTGCTGCGGCCGCCGTCGACGGCGAGGATCTGGCCGGTCACGAACGGTGCATCAACCGCGAAATAGCGCGCGGCGAGAGCGACGTCCCGCGGCGAGCCGAGGCGTTTGAGTGCGGTGCGCTCGACGATTTCAGCTTTGAGCGCCTCGTCCGCGCCGCTGACCGGCCACATCACGGGGCCCGGCGCAATGGCGTTCACGCGCACCTCGGGGGCAAGCTCGCGCGCCAACGAGCGAGTGAGCATCACGAGCCCTGCCTTCGCGATCGAGTAGGTGGTGTGATGACGCAGCGGCCGTTGGCCGTGGATGTCGGCTATGTTGATGATGAGGCCACGCGCAGCACGCAGCGCAGGTGCTGCCGCCTGCGACAGGAAGAGCGGCGCCCTGAGATTCGTGCCAAGAAGGTCATCCCACTGCGCCACGGTGATCGTGCCGACCGGCGTCGGATAGAAGGTCGACGCATTGTTGACGAGCACGTCGAGGCGACCGAATGTGGCGAGCAGCGTTTCGATGAGACGCGAATGCCGGGGCGTGTCGAGGAGGTCTGCCTGAACGCCGATCGCCGACTGCGGCCGCACGCCGTTCAGTGCCGCCACGAGCGCTTCCGCCTCTGCGGTCGAGTTGCGAAAGTGCACTGCAACCTGCGCGCCTGCGGCGTGCAGCGTGCGGGCGATCTCGGCGCCCACGCGCCGCGCGCCGCCGGTGACGAGAGCCGTCCTGCCGGCGAGCGCTGCGGAAGTCGCTGTCGATGTGGCCATGGCGCTTGAGCTTACACTGACCGCGGACGAACGGGCGCACGAGGCGCGCGTGCTCGAAGCAGTTCGCGCGCGCATCGCGGAGGCACGCGGAGCAATCAGTTTCGCCGAATTCATGGGACTTGCGCTCTATGCGCCGGGTCTCGGTTATTACAGCGCCGGGGCGCGCAAGTTCGGCGCCGGCGGCGATTTCACCACTGCGCCCGAGATCTCGCCGCTCTTCGGCCGCTGCCTCGCACGCCAGTGCCGGGACGTGCTCGTGGCGACAGGCGGCTCGATCCTGGAATTCGGCGCAGGCACCGGCGCACTTGCGGCGAGCCTCCTTGCGACACTCGCCGCGCTCGATGCGCTGCCGGAGCGCTATTTCATTCTCGAGGTAAGTGCGGATCTGCGCGCGCGGCAAGAGGAGCACCTCGCACGGCTTGCCGCGCCGCTTGCCGCCCGCGTCGTCTGGCTCGATCGGCTGCCCGCGACGCCGCTGGCGGGTGTGCTGCTCGCGAACGAAGTGCTCGATGCATTGCCTTGCGAGCGCTTCGTGATGCGCGCGGGCCGCGCGCGGCGGCTTGGCGTCGGCGTCGATGCGGGCGGCACGCTGTGTGAAGTCGAACTGGCGGGCGATATCGTGCTGCCCGCCGGGCTCGCGGCCGACGCGCTGCCCGAGGCCTATCGGGGCGAGCTGTGCCCATCGCTTGCTGCATGGATCGCAAGCCTTGGGGCAAGCCTGGATCGCGGTCTTGTACTCGCCATCGACTACGGCCTGCCACGCGCCGCGCTCTATCATGCCGGGCGGACGAGCGGTACGCTCCAGTGTCACTTCCGCCATCGGGCTCACGGTGATCCATTCGTGAACGTGGGGCTGCAGGACATCACTGCCTGGGTCGATTTCACCGCAGTTGCCGAAGCCGCAGTCGATGCGGGCCTCGAGGTGGCGGGTTTCTCAACGCAGGCGGCGCTGCTGCTCGCGCTTGGCATCGAGCGCGACGTCGCGAGTGAAGCAGACGGCCCTGCTCGTTACGCGCGCGCTTGCGAGGCAAGGCAACTTCTGCTGCCGACCGGAATGGGCGAGACTTTCAGGGCGATCGCGCTGACGCGCGCATTCGACGAGCCGCTCAGCGGCTTTGCGCTGCAGGACCTGCGGCGCCAGCTTTGACGGCGGCAATTGCCTGCGCGCGCAACTCGTGCAGGCGGATGCCGATCGTCGCGCCATCGAGGCCGGCTCTGTCGGTCTCGTCGAGCGCGACCGATCTGGCCGCCGCAAGACACTGGTGCAGATAGGCAGCCTGCGGATAAGGGCGCTCCTCGAATCCGAGGCGTCCGCGCGCGTCCGCCTCGCAGGCGAGCAGCAGTTCCGCGAAGCGTTCGGGGCGCCGAAAAGCGTCGCAGCGCTCGAGCATCGTGAGGATCGTCGCCGCGCGCAGCTCGGCGGCCCGATGCGCATCGCAGTGATAGCGGGCCGCGAGCTTCGCGAGCTCGCGATGCTCGTTCGGTACCCGGAGGCGATCGCACAGCGGATCGATGAGCGCGACACTCGTCGCTTCGTGCCCGTGATGCATGGGCCAGCGTTCGCGCGGCGTCTTCCCCTTGCCGAGGTCGTGCGTCAGCGCGGCGAAGCGCACGGTGGCGGCCGGGCTGAGCAGGGCGGCCTGGCGCAGCACCATCAGCGTGTGCACGCCAGCGTCGATCTCGGGGTGCCATTTCTCCGGCTGCGGCACGCCGAACAGGGCGTCGACCTCGGGAAACACGACGGCGAGCGCGCCGGAGGCGCGCAGCACTTCGAAATAGACGTCGGGGCGTTCGGTCGCGAGCGCACGCGCGGTTTCCTGCCACACGCGTTCGGCGACGAGCGCTGCGACCTCGCCGTTCACGACCATCGCGCGCATCAGGGCGAGCGTCTCTGAGGCGACGGCGAAGCCCAGTGGCGCGAAGCGCGCTGCGAAGCGCGCCACCCGCAGGACGCGCACCGGGTCTTCGACGAACGCCGGTGACACGTGGCGCAGCACGCGCGCTTCGAGGTCGCGCAGGCCACCGTGTGGATCGACGAGTTCGCCCTCTGTGGTGCGCGCCATCGCGTTCACGGTGAGGTCGCGTCGCGCGAGGTCATCCTCGAGTGTGACGTCGGGGGAGAACGCGGTGACGAAACCGCGATAACCGGGGCCGGTCTTCTTCTCGAGACGCGCGAGCGCGTACTCTTCCTTCGATTCAGGGTGCAGGAACACCGGGAACTCGCGGCCGACAGCCATGTAGCCCGCACGCGCGAGTTCTTCGGGCGTCGCGCCCACGACCACCCAGTCGCGCTCGCGCACGGGCAGCCCCAGAGCCGCGTCGCGAACGGCGCCACCGACCAGATAAACTCGCATCCGCGCATGTTACCCGACGTCCGACTGCTCGCGTGTCTCGCCGCGTTGCCGCTGTCCGGCTGCGGCACGCTCTATCTGGCGCAGGCGGCGGCGGGACAGTGGCAGGTGATGGCCGCGCGCAGGCCCATCGTGGCGGTCGAGGCCGACCCGGCCACCTCGCCGCAGCTGCGCGCACGGCTCGCGGAGATCAGCGCCGCGCGCGACTTCGCTTCGCGACAGCTGGGGTTGCCCGACAACGGGAGCTACCGGCAGTACGCCGCCATCGACCGTGAGTACGTCGTGTGGAATGTCGTCGCGACGCCGGAGTTTTCGGTCGTGCCGCGCGAGTGGTGTTTTCCGGTGGCCGGATGCGTCGCGTATCGCGGCTATTTCAGCGAGCGGCGCGCGCGCGATTACGCGCTCACGCTCGAGTCACGCGGCTACGACGTGGTCGTGGGCGGAGTCACGGCCTACTCGACGCTCGGGAGGTTCGCCGACCCGGTGCTCTCGAGCATGCTTGTCCATGGAGACGAGCAGCTCGCCGCCGTGATCTTTCACGAACTCGCGCACCAGGTGATCTACGTGCCTGGCGCTTCAGCTTTCAACGAAGCCTTCGCCGTGACCGTCGAGCGGGAGGGCCTCACGCGCTGGCTCGCCGCGCGCGGCACGCCAGAAAGGCTCGTGGCGTGGCAAGCGCGGCGCGTGGCGCAGGCGCAGGTCGCCGTGCTCATTGCGACGCACCGGGCCGAGCTGCGTCGCCTGTATGCCACGTCGCTCGATGCGCAGAGCATGCGGGCCGGGAAGCGCGCCATCCTGCGTGCCCTCGCAGCTGATCTGCGTGCGTTCGAGCAGCGCACGGGCATGGCGAGCGGCTACGCGCGCTGGTTCGACGTCGGGCTCAACAACGCGCACCTCGCCTCGGTGGCCACCTATTTCGGCTGCGTGCCGGGGTTCGAGCGCATGCTGCGCGCGGTCCACAATGATCTGCGAGACTTCTACGCGGCAGTGAAAGCGCTCGCCGCAGGTCCCGCGGTGGGCCGCGCGACGCTGTGCGCTCAATGATCAGCGCAGCGGAATCAGCAGCGCGGTATTGCCGCGCCGCACGGTGAGCACCAGCGATGTCGCGCCGCGAGCCGCCTCGCGCAGATTGCGCAGATTCCCGACGAGGCTGCGGTTGGCTTTCACAATTACGTCATTCGAGCGCAGGCCGGCGAGTGCCGCGGGACTGCCGGCCGCGACCGAGCGTACCAGCACGCCGCCAGCGTTCGGCGCATCGGCGAGCTGTGCGCCGACGAGGCCGCGGTGCAGGTCAGGCGCAGCTTCTTCGCCGTCATCGCTGTCGCGCGCGGCTGCATCCGAAGGCGTTTCGGCAATGACCGCCAAGGCGTGACGCGGTTTGCCGTCGCGGATATAGGTGACGTCGACCTTGTCGCCGACGCGCAGCAGGCCAATGGAGTTCTGCAGATCGGTGTTCGACTTGACGTTCTGGCCGTTGATCGAAGTGATCACGTCCCCCGGCCGGATGCCAACGCCGTCGGCCGGTGAGCCTTGCACGACTTCCGAGACGAGCGCGCCGTTCGTGTCCTTCAGGCCGAGCGACTGCGCGATATCGGGTGTCACGGTGTATACGCTCACGCCGAGCAGGCCGCGCTTGACGGCACCGTACTTCACGAGCTGTTCCATGACGTTCTTCGCCATATTCGCCGGAATGGCGAAGCCGATGCCGATGTTGCCGCCGCTGCGTGACAGGATCGCGGTATTGATGCCGATCAGCTCGCCGCGCAGGTTGACGAGCGCGCCGCCGGAATTTCCCGGGTTGATCGATGCGTCAGTCTGGATGAAGTCCTCATAACCGTCGGTGATGCCGGAGCGGGATAGCCCGCTGACGATGCCCTGGGTCACCGTATGCTGCAGTCCGAACGGATTGCCGATTGCGACGACATAGTCGCCGACTTCGAGGCGGCCCGAGTCGCCGAATGGCAGCTGTACGAGGCCGTCGTGCCGGACCTTCAGGACTGCGACATCGGAGGGCGCGTCGCTGCCGACGATTTCGGCCTTGAGGTCGGTGCCGTCCTGCAGCGTGACGGTGATCTCGCTCGCATTTTCGATCACGTGTGCGTTGGTCAGCACGTAGCCGTTCTTCGAATCGACGATCACGCCGGAGCCGGCGCTCTGGAACTGGCGCTCCCGCGATCCCCCGCCCGGCGGCACGTCGAAGAAGCGGCGAAAGAACGGATCGTCGAGCAGCGGGTTCTGTGGCCCGCGCTGCTTGATGGTGCCGCGCGTCGCAATATTCACGACGGCGGGTGAGACGCGCTTGATGACTGGCGCGAGCGTTGGAACGGGAGCGACGCTCTGTGCTGCAGCCGGTGCCCCCGGCTGTGTCAGCGCGAGTACGAGAGCCAGGGCGACGAAGGCAGGACGAATGCTCATACCCCCGATTCTAACAAGGGCAGAATTGGTGCCGGGCAAGGCCGCGATCGAACTCGCGCTGCAGGCGCGTGAAGAGCTGCCAGGGCCCATAGGCATTCAGGGTCACAGCCACCTCCGGTACTTTTCCAGGGCTCGTACCAGTAGCGCCTGAGCCTGATTTGCGGCCCGAAAATGACTTTTCAAGCCCTGTTTGCGCCCCGGACTTACCCACAACATATAGACACACCATTCACCGCGCCTTGGCTGTGCAGGCGCAGCATTTCTTATGCCGTTTGGCTGCAGACTTTTTAATAACTTATTGATAATACGTATAATAATTGCTATGCAAAAGTGGTCACCAAGAGTCTTGACGAGGCGATTTCACGTATTTACGCTCCTTCCCCCAACACAAGATCTTGTGTCGCATCAGCGACGCGGAATCTCCCGGGTTGGGGTCGTCCGGGTGGTCGCTGTCTGATGGCGCGGCCGCCGCTTTGAGAAGAAAATCTGCGGGGAGCGGCATTTGAACAGCGTTGTGAAAATTGAGCCCAAGGACGTGAGCGCCATTCCTTTCCAGGATGCATCTCTCGACATCTGGGACAAGAAGTACCGCCTCACCGCGAAGGACGGTTCGCCGATCGATGCCACCATGGACGACACGTACAAGCGGGTCGCCCGGGCGCTGGCCGATGTCGAGGTAGCCCCCGTTCGCGAGGAATGGTACGAGCGTTTTCTCTGGGCCCTGCGCCGGGGCGCGATCCCGGCCGGCCGGGTGACTTCGAATGCCGGTGCTTTGGAGCACAAACCGGCTACATCGACCATTAATTGTACCGTATCTGGAACGATCCGGGACTCGATGGACAACATCTTGCAGAAAGTCCACGAGGCGGGCCTCACCCTCAAGGCAGGCTGCGGCATCGGCTACGAGTTCTCGACCCTGCGACCGCGCGGCGCCTATGTGTCGGGCGCGGGGGCGTATACCTCGGGCCCGCTGTCGTTCATGGATATCTACGACAAGATGTGTTTCACCGTGTCCTCGGCAGGCGGTCGCCGCGGCGCGCAGATGGGCACTTTTGACGTCGGCCACCCGGACGCCATGGAGTTCATCCGCGCCAAGCGCGAGAACGGCCGGCTGCGCCAGTTCAACCTGTCCCTTCTCGTCACCGACGAATTCATGCGCGCCGTGCGCGAGAACGGCGACTGGCAGCTCGCGTTTCCTCTCTCGCAGCGCGAGTACGAGGCGGACAAGCCCGACCTCACCGACGCGACGCAGTTCGTGTGGCGCGAGTGGCCGACGACCGAGAACTACGTGTCGTCCGACGAGGGCCTCGTCGCCTGCAAGATCTACAAGACGCTGCCGGCGCGGCGCATGTGGGACGTCATCATGTCGTCCACCTACGATTTCGCCGAGCCCGGCTTCATCCTGATCGACCGCGTCAACGAGCTGAACAACAACTGGTGGTGCGAGAACATTCGCGCCACGAACCCGTGCGTCACCGCGGACACGCGCCTCGCCACCCAGTTCGGCCTCGTACGCATCGGTGACCTGTACGCAAGCGGTGCGAAGCTCGAGGTGACGGTCGATCGCCGTACGCTCGACGGCGCCGCAGAGGGCGTCGCCACGCGTCCCGCCGTACCGGTGTTCATGACCGCGGCCTCGGCACCCGTGTACCGCGTCACCACGCGCGACGGCTACGAGATCAAGGCCACCGAGTGGCACGATTTCTACACCACGCGCGGCAAGGTGAAGCTGCGCGACCTGAAGGCCGGCGATGAACTGCTGATCCAGTCCGGCAAAGGCCAGTTCGGGCAGGAAGGCTGCGCCGATCTCGGCGAGCTGCTGGGCCTCGTCACCGGCGACGGGCATTTCACGAACCGGGGCAAGGGCGAGCAGGCGGCGGTCATCAACCTGTGGGGCGGCGATCGCGATTACGCCCGGGTCGTCGCGGGCTATGTGAGCCGGCTGATCGCGGGCCTCGCCGAAGTGCAGCGCAATTACCGTGTGCAGGCGGTCGCGATTCCGGATCGCAATCTCGTGATGATCCACTCGGTGCTGCTCGCGCGGCTGCTGGCGCACTATGGCTTCACCGCCGAGACCAAACACCAGGTTCCGGAAGTCGTCTGGCGTGGCAGCGAGGAGTGCGTGCGCGGCTATCTGCGCGGGCTCTTCCAGGCCGACGGCACGGTTCAGCGCGACGACAAGCGGGCGTACTGCACAATTCGCCTTGCGTCGAGTCAGCGCGGTCTGCTGCAGGATGTGCAGACGCTGCTCACGAACTACGGGATATTCAGTCGCATTCACAAGCGGCGCGAGGCGGGCGAGCGCTTGTTGCCCGACGGCAAGGGCGGCAAGGGCGCCTATGCCTGCCAGGCCGACTACGAACTGCTGATCGGCTCGGAGTCCCGCGACCGGTTCATGCGGGAGATCGGTTTTCTCATGGACGACAAAAATCGCAAATACTTCGAGTGGCGAGACCAGCGCTCGTCGGCCGTGCACGGCGACTTTGCGAGCGCGATCGCGTCGATCGAACACATCGGTAGTGAGGCTGTTTTCGATACAACTCAGGCTGACAAAAACAGCTTGATTTTCAATGGGATAGTGACAGGTAACTGCGGCGAACAGCCGCTGCCACCGTACGGCTCCTGCCTCCTCGGCTCGGTGAATCTCACGCAGTTCGTCAGGAATCCGTTCACGGAATTCGCCGAATTCGACTGGAATGAATACCGGGAAGTGGTGCGCGTATTCACCCGCATGCTCGACAATGTGGTGGAGGTGAACGGCCTGCCGCTTGAGCAGCAGCGTGACGAGATCCTGCGCAAGCGCCGCCACGGCATGGGCTTCCTCGGCCTCGGCAGCACGATCACGCTGCTCGGCATGAAGTACGGCTCACCGGATTCGGTGAAGTTCACCGAGGACATTGCGCGTGAAATGGCGTTGGCGGGCTGGGAAGCGGCGCTTGAGCTGTCGCGCGAAAAGGGCCCGGCACCGATCATGAAGGAGGAGTTCGAGGTCACGAAGGCGATGCTGCGCAAGCGGCCCGAGATGGTCGCCGACGGCTGGAAGCCGGGCGCGCGCATCCCGGGCCGGTTGCTGCACGCGAAGTACAGCCGCTACATGCAGCGGGTCGCGGAGGTGGCACCAAGGCTCGTCGAGCAGCTCGCCGAGGTGGGCGCCCGCTTTACGCACCACAGCTCGATCGCGCCCACCGGCACGATTTCACTGTCGCTCGCGAATAATGCATCGAACGGCATCGAGCCCTCGTTCGCGCACCACTATTTCAGGAACGTGATCCGCCCGGGCCGCAAGACCAAGGAAAAGATCGACGTGTTCTCGTTCGAGCTGCTCGCCTTCCGCGAACTCGTGAACACGAAAGCGATGCCCGGCGCCGACACCGAAGGTGAAAAGCTGCCGGACTATTTCACGGCCGCAGACGACATCACGCCGCGCGAGCATGTCGATATCCAGGCAGCGGCGCAGAAGTGGGTCGATTCGTCGATCTCGAAGACCGCGAACGTGCCGACCGACTACCAGTACGAGGACTTCAAGGACATCTACCTCTACGCCCACGAGAAGGACCTGAAGGGTTGCACCACCTTCCGCTTCAACCCGGAGGCGTTCCAGGGCGTGCTCGTGAAGGAGGAAGACCTCAGGAACACGACCTATGTCTTCACGCTCGACGACGGCAGCGAAGTCGAGGTGCGCGGTGACGAGGAGATCGAGTATGACGGCGAGATGCACACCGCCGCCAACCTGTTCGACGCCCTAAAAGAAGGCTACTACGGAAAGTTCTGAGCGTGAGCACCATGAAATTCGACAGGAAGATCACGAAGTACCGCGTGAAGAAGCCGGACGACAAGGCGCCTGAAGTGAAGGCCGCACCGGCGATGGCGAAAGTCATCCGCATGCACGAGGAGATTCAGCGCCCCGAGATGCTGGTCGGCTCGACCTACAAGATCAAGACGCCGGTGTCGGATCACGCGATGTACGTGACGATCAACGATATCGTGCTGAACGAGGGCACCGAGCACGAGCAGCGCCGGCCGTTCGAAATATTCGTCAACTCGAAGAACCTCGATCACTACCAGTGGATCGTGGCGCTCACGCGCATCATCTCGGCGGTGTTCAGGAAGGGCGGTGACGTCACTTTCCTCGTCGAGGAGCTGAAGGCCGTGTTCGATCCGCGCGGTGGCTATTGGCAGCCAGGCGGCAAGTTCATGCCCTCGATCATCGCCGAGCTCGGCTACGTGATCGAGAAGCACCTGCAGACGATTGGTCTCTTGCGCCCGCCCGCGCTCGATGCGCACCAGCAGAAGTTCATTGCGGCGAAGCGCGCCGAGTTCGAGGAGCGACAGAAGCAGGCGGACGCGTTCTCGAAAGCGCATTTTCCGGATGGCGCGCAGCTTTGCTCGAAATGCAGCACGGCGGCCGTCGTCATGATGGACGGTTGCATGACGTGCCTGAACTGCGGGGACTCGAAGTGCGGCTGACTGCGAGCTGAACTGTTCGGCGATCGACGCCAGATTCTCTCGTCTTGTGATTTGTCAAAGAGTCTGGCAGGTCCTCGTGAATGCTGGCCCGTTGCCCGTTGCCTGTTGTCCGTAGCACGGCACTCATCCGCATGGCGACTTGCACCTGCGGCAGGTTCGCAGATACTGATCGTCCGGGTCCGATCAGGGGGAGTACAGGGTGCGGGGCTTGTTCGTGGCAGGGTTGCTCGGATGCGCTCTGGCATCGGCCGCATCGGCGGCGGCACCCGCCTTCGATATCGCAGTCCTTGATGCCTCCGCGGCCGACCCGGCGCCTGCGGAAATCGCCAGTGGTTTGCTCGCCGAGCGCTTTGGTGCCTACGACTACCGAGAGGCGCGCCGACGCGCTGGACCGTTCTGGCTGCGCTTGACTGCGCTGGAGCCTTCCGCCCGGAGCGGCTCTCCGGCCCTCGTCATCGAGAAAGGCCGCCATCTTGCAGTGAATGTCTACGTGCCTGACGCGGGCAATGCGCACGGCATGCGCCCGCTCGCCTTCGCGGCGGCACTACCGGGCTTCAGCGGCACGCAGGAGGCCGTGTACGCGCTGCCAGACCCGCTGGCCGCGGCCGATACGCTCTATGTCAGGGTGGAGGCGGCGCGGCAGCGCGGCGCCGAAGTGCTGCGATTCGGCACCGGCAGACTGGATGAGGTGCTTGCCCGCGGTGCGGAACACGCGCGCATGATCGCACTCGCCTTCGGTGCCTTGATGGCAGTCGCCGTCGCGGCGCTGCTGATCTGGCTCGTGCTGAAGGATCGCCTGTTCGTGCTCTATGCGGGTCTCTTTGCCCTGCAGGCGCTCTACGTCGCGTATCTCTCGGGACAGGGCTTCGACTGGCCCTGGCTGTCATTTGCCGGGCCGCTGACGCAGCACGCGTGGAATGTGCCGGCGGCCCTGAGCGGGGCGGTGGCGTGCCTGTTCGTGCGCGAGATCGCCGATCTCAGGCGCTATGCCATGCGAGCGTACCGCGCCTTCGGCTGGCTCGCGGTCGTGTTCACGGTGCTCGCGTTCTCGAATTTCCTGTCGAATGACGGATTCGGCGGAGTGATTGCGGCGATCGGCAACATCGTGTTCCTCGGCGCGGCGGTCTTCACGTTCGTGGCAGCCCTGCTCGCGTGGCGGCGCGGTAGTCGGCCGGCGGGCTGGTTCCTGCTCGCCTGGGCGCTGCTCGAGGCCTTCACGATCGCGACGGCGTTGCGGCTGCTGTTCACGAGCGCCGGGAACGCGGAGTTCCTGCTGTACTACGGCTTGCCCCTGTCGATGGTCGCGGCGGCCATCCTGATTGCGCTCGGGGTGGCCGACCGGCTGCGCGAGCAGCGCGTGGCGCTGTCCGAAGCGGAGCGACACGCCCAGACCGATGCGCTCACCGGCGTGCTGAACCGCCGCTCGCTGATCGAGCGGCTCGATGCGGCCTGCGCCCGTGCGCAAGCGCGCGGGCTGCCGATCGCGCTCCTCTTCATCGATCTCGACCACTTCAAGGTCATCAACGATACCTGGGGGCACCCGGCGGGCGACGCCTGCCTCGCGGCGATCATTCCGCCCATCCAGGCCGAGTTGCGCCAATCGGACGTGATCGGCCGCTATGGCGGCGAGGAGTTCGTCGTGATCCTGAGCAGCGCCGACGTCGCCGCCGCAGACCTGATCGCGCAGCGCATACGCCAGCGCGTCGCCGAGGTGCGCGTCGAGGGCTTCGGCCAGCTGATACAGTTGACCTGCAGCATCGGGGTGGCGGCGAGCGACAAGCTCGGCGTGTGGGGCGAGCACCTCATCGCGCGGGCGGATGCCGCGGTCTACGCCGCCAAGCGCTCCGGACGCAATCGCGTGCAGGTGGCAGAATCCATCGCGGCTTGACATGACCTCGCTTGAACTGAAAATTCCGCCGCCCCTCGTGGCGCTCCTCACGGGGCTGCTGATGTGGTCGGCAACCAGGCTTGTGCCGCCTCTGGCGCTGCCTGGCGTGGCGCGCGTTGCCGTGGCGGCCGTGCTCGTGGGCGTCGGCGTTGGCCTCGCGATTTCGGGTGTCCTCACCTTCAAGCGCGCGAAGACGACCGTCAATCCCACTACTCCCGCTGCCGCGTCCGCACTCGTGCGCACCGGGGTGTTCCGTTTCACGCGCAATCCGATGTATCTGGGCCTGCTGCTGTGTCTTGTCGCGTGGGCGGTCTATCTGTCGAACGCGCTCGCGCTGCTCATCGTCCCGCTCTTCGTGCTGTACATGAACCGGTTCCAGATCGCGCCCGAGGAGCGCGCCCTCGCGACTCTCTTTGGCGACGCTTACGCTGCCTACAAGCGCGAAGTCCGCCGCTGGTAAAAAAAGGCCCCGCTCGCAACGGGGCCATGGTCGCTTGCTTGCTGAGGAGTGCTTCTTCTTGTAGTTATCCGGCGGTCCGGCGGCGTCGCGACAGCGCGAGGCCCGCCAGTCCGAAAGTGAGGAGCGCGAGCGTGCCGGGTTCCGGTACGTCCACGCCGTTCACCGATTCGACCATCACGACGAAGTCGTTGTAGTCATAGTCCCACTGGCCGCGAGCCAGATCCTCCCAGGCCATGACGAATTCGTTGTTCGCCCAGGGGCCCGCGATCGTGTTGCCGATCTTCACCGTGTCGCCGGTGCCCTGATAGGCGACCACATGGTCGGCGCCGTCCGTGTTGCGCGCAGCGTCCGAGTACCAGGTATTGCCCGGCGTGGAAAGATAGAAGCCAAAGAGGTTGCCGGCGAAATGGATGCCCGTCTCGTCGGTGAGATTACGCACGACCTGGCCGTCGTCCATGATCGAGAAGGTGGCGCGGGCCGAGGTCGTGCCCGCAGTGGCCGGCCCCGAGAAGATCTCGACGAACTTTGCCGGGTTTGTCGCGTCGTAGATGCCGAAGCTGTTGATCGACGCGTAGCCGGCGAGCTCTATGACAATCTGGGAGAATGCGCCACCTGAGCCGCCGAGCGACCACAACGTGTCGTTCACATACTGGTCGGTGACGACATCGACGCTGCTCGCGCCACCGACCGTGATGCCGTCGAGGATTTGCTGCAGATTCCGCTCGCCGTTTGCACCCGACGTGTTGATCGGGGTCGCGTGGGCGGCGGCGCTGAGCGCCAGTGAGAGAAGCACAAGAGAGAGCGAGGGCCTGATCGTCACCGTGGAGTACCTTTCCTGGCTGCGCGGCACGATCGCCGCTCAGGGAGGAATGGAGCAAGGCTTGTGCCATGCTTCACGAATTCCGGATTATGTCGGGTGCGCGCGCGCAAACCGGTGTCAAGATGTGAGCCGCGCCACAAATGGCGGGCTTCAGCGGCGAGGCGCGCGCCTGCCCTGAATGCGCTGTGAGTGCGGACTGTCAGGAAATCCGACAGTCATCCGGTTGTGCGACGGGCAAGAGGTGACGATGAAGCTGATGAGTCGCGTGAACGTGCGTATCTCCGTACCGGTCCTCGTGGTGCTGGCGATCGCATTCCTCGGTGCGATGGGTCTGGCGCGCGCGCAATCGGCGCAGGACGTCATTCCGCGGCCTCCCGAGCTGCAGACGGACATCGATTTCTGGATCCGGGTCTACTCGCAGATCACGACCAACGACGGCTTCCTGCACGATGAGCGCGACTTGTCGGTCATCTACGAGACCTTGCGCTTTGCGCCGAACAGCCAGCCGAAGCAGCGCGCCGAAGTGGTCGATGAGGCGCGCAAGCGCTACCAGGCGATCCTCGAGCGGCTCGCGGCCCATCCCGCCCCCGGGTCTTTCACCGGCGAAGAACTGCGCGTCAGCAAACTCTGGGGCAAGGCGTCCACCGATCGTCTGCAGACCGCGCGCGAAGGTATCCGCTTCCAGCTCGGGCAGGCCGACCGCTTCCATGCAGGTCTCGTGCGCGCAGGCAGCTGGGAGGTGCATATCGCCCAGACGCTCGCCAATCTCGGCCTGCCGCCCGAAATTGCGGCGCTGCCTCACGTGGAGTCCTCGTTCAATCCCGCCGCCTATTCGAAAGTGGGTGCCGCGGGCCTCTGGCAGTTCATGCGCTCGACCGGCCGCCGCTACATGCGCATCGACAGCGCGGTCGACGAGCGCATGGATCCGTTTCGCGCGACCGAGGGCGCCGCGCAGCTGCTCTCGTACAACTATCGGCTGCTCGGTACGTGGCCGCTCGCACTGACGGCGTACAACCACGGCGCCGCAGGCATGCGGCGCGCCGTCGAAGCCACCGGCACGACCGACTACGTGCGTATCAACCGCACGTACAGGAGTGCGTCATTCGGCTTCGCGTCGCGCAATTTCTACCCGTCGTTTCTCGCGGCCCTCACCATCGAGCAGAATCCTGAAAAGTATTTCGGGCCCATCGAGCGCGCGCCCGAAGCGAAGTTCAGCGAGGTGGCACTGCCGGCCTATGTCCCGGTCAGGGTGCTCGAGCGAAGCATCCCCGTCGAGCGCGCGACACTGCGCGCCCTCAATCCGGCACTGCTGCCAACTGTCTGGAACGGCGAGCGGCTCGTACCGCGAGGCTACCGGCTGCGGTTGCCGGGCAGTGTCCAACGGCTTACGGGCGAGCAACTTGCGCAGCGCCTGCCTGCAACCGAGCAGTATGTCGCGCAAATCGAATCGCGATCGCACCGGGTGCGCACAGGCGACACGCTCGCGAGCGTGGCGAAGCGATTCGGGTTGTCGACACGCGAACTGGCGGCCATGAATGGGATGGCCGCAGACGCCGCCTTGAGGCGCGGCCGTACGCTGCGGTTGCCGGACCGCATGCCTGCGCCCATGGCGGGTCTGGTTGCCGCCGCTCCCGCCGCACCGGTCGTGAGCCGGGAGGGGAGCGATGCAGCCGCGGCGGCCAGTGCCGTCACCTCAAGTGCCGCCACCTCAGCGGTAGCGATGCGCGCCCCCGGCGTGCACGTCGTCAAGCGGGGCGAGTCGCTGTCGGCCATTGCCGCGCGAACCGGTGTGACCGAGGTCGAACTGATGCGGATCAACAGCCTGCGCAATCCGAACTACATCTTTGAAGGTCAGCGATTGCAGCTCGTGGCGAGCGTTGAGGCCGTCGAGACCGCTGCGGCGGCAGCCGAGACGACCACCGTCGCGGTGCGGGAAAGCAAGGAAGACGAAGCGGCTGCCGTTGCCAGTGCGCGGCGCGCAAGTCGCGCCGAGCCGGTCTCCGCGGGTGAAGCGGAAGCTCTTGGGCCGGCGCTCGTCACGGGCGCCGAGCCTGCACAGACTGCCACCGATGCGGTCGACTACAGCGTCGGGGCGGATCACACGATACGGGTCGTCGCGGCAGAAACGCTTGGGCACTATGCCGACTGGGCCGGTGTGAGCGCATCCCGCCTGCGGGCCTTGAACGGACTGCGCGGCGGGCAAGCGGTGCTGGTCGGGCGCAAGCTGAAGCTCGACCTGTCAAAGGCGACGGCGGCGCAGTTCGAGCAGAAGCGGCGCGATTATCACTATGCGCTGCAGGCCAATTTCTTCGAATCGCATCGTATCCTCGGCACCGAAATCCATGTCGTGCGCCGCGGCGATTCACTGTGGAGCATTTCACAGCATTACGCCGGCGTGCCCACCTGGCTGCTGCAGCAGTACAACCCCGATGTGGATCTCGGCGATCTGCGGCCAGGGGCACAGATCGTGGTGCCGAAGGTGGAGGGATGAGGGCCGCGGGCGTCGCGCAAGCGTGACGCGACGCACGCCTCGCCGCAATCTGCGAGGCGTGTCGCGTCGTGACAGCGACGGGGTCGCCCCCGACGGTCCCCGTACCTATAATCCCCGGGTATGAGGTCACCGGTGCTCCGTTCGTTCACCCTCTTCACTGCGTTGGCGGGCATGTTGTTCGCCGTTGCGGGCACTGCCAACGGTCTGCCCGGCGCACAGCGCATTTCAGCCGTGCAGCCGCCCGCCGAGAGTCTGCCGGTGGCAGACAGGATCCTCGTCCTGAAGGGCGAGCGGCGGCTGCAGCTCCTGCGCCGCGGTCAGGTGTTGCGTGAGTACAGGATCGCGCTCGGCCTCAATCCGGTGGGCCACAAGGAGCGCTCGGGCGACTTCCGAACGCCCGAAGGCAGTTACTACCTCTCGCGCCGCAACGCACGCAGCGACTATTTCCTTTCGATCCAGGTGTCGTACCCGAGCGCCGCCGACGTGCGCCACGCGCGTCGCAACGGTTGGGATGCCGGCGGTGCGATCATGATCCACGGCTTGCCGAACGAGCTGAAGCGCACTCCGGAATACTACGAGCGGACCGACTGGACCGACGGCTGCATTGCCGTCTCGAACGCTGAAATGCTCGAGATCTGGCTGCTCACACCTGATCACGTTCCGATCGACATCCGGCCCTGACACGCGCTAGCGTGGCGGGGATGGAAACCAGCATCGTCATTCCCGAATTCGTCGACGCCCGCATCGGGCCGCGCGGCAGCCTCGAAACCCTTTCCCAGGAGGAGATCGACCAGCTGCTCGATTCGAGCCAGCGCGGCCTGTATCCGCTCTTTCGCAGGTGCGTGCTCGCCGTGCTCAATTCCGGCAGCGAGACCGATAACGCGCGCGAGATCTTCGAGCGTTACCGCGATTTCGCGATCGAAATCGTGCGCCATCCCTGGGGCGTCAAGCTCGCGATCCGCAACGCGCCCGCCATGTCCTTCGTCGACGGAGAAATGATCCGCGGCATCAAGGAGCATGTGTTCGCGGTGTTGCGCGACGTGGTCTACATTTCGAACGAGATCAACGACAGCACCCGCTTCAACCTGCAGGAACCGCAGTCGATCACCAATGCGGTGTTTCACATCCTGCGCAACGCCCACGTCCTGAACCACAAGGCGCCGCCCAACCTCGTGGTCTGCTGGGGCGGGCATTCGATCAGCCGGGAGGAGTACGACTACACGAAGAAGGTCGGCTACGAACTCGGCCTGCGTGGCCTCGACGTTTGCACCGGTTGCGGCCCGGGCGCGATGAAGGGCCCGATGAAAGGCGCCAATATCGGTCACGCGAAGCAGCGCATCGTCGGCGGTCGCTACATCGGCATCACCGAGCCCGGCATCATCGCCGCCGAGCCGCCGAACCCGATTGTCAACCAGCTGGTGATCATGCCGGACATCGAGAAGCGCCTCGAAGCCTTCGTGCGGCTCGGTCACGGCGTCATGGTGTTCCCGGGCGGCGCCGGCACCACGGAGGAGATCCTGTATCTCCTCGGCATCCTTCTCGACCCGGAGAATGCGCAGCAGCCGATGCCGGTGGTTCTCACCGGTCCGAAGGGCAGCAGCGCGTATTTCGACCGCATCGCGCAGTTCCTGGAAGGCACGGTGGGCAGGGCAGCTCTCGCCCGCCTGCGCATCGTGCCGGGTGATCCGGCGGAGGCTGCGCGACAGATGTCGCATGCGCTCGAAGACGTGCGTGAGCATCGCCGCCGAGCCAACGATTCCTACAACTTCAACTGGCTGCTGCGCATCCGGCCTGATTTCCTGCTGCCTTTCGAGGTCACGCACGATTCGATGCGCGCGCTCGACCTGCACCGCGAGCAGCCGCCTTACCAGCTTGCGGCGAACCTGCGTCGCGCGTTCTCCGGGATCGTGACGGGCAACGTGAAGGACCACGGCATCAAGGATATCGAAGCGCATGGACCGTACGAGTTGAGCGGCGATCCCGGCGTGATGCGCCTGCTCGACGACCTGCTGCGTGCGTTCGTCGCGCAGGGCCGCATGAAACTGCCAGGCTCCGAATACAAGCCCTGCTACCGGCTGGTCGCGTGACATAACGCGTGCGTTCGCGCGCGCCGCGCGATGCCGTGACGCAGTTCCTGTCGGCGCGCCCGCGCGTTCCCTACGCTCGGACCGAAAGCAGCGGATACCCGTCATGAAAACTTCAGGTGGAAACAGGAGCGATATCCCGGTGGCGGCAGGCGCGACGCCGACGCCCGCCGGCAACGACTTCGCCAACTGGACCGAGCGCATGCAGCGCTCGCGCGGCCGTCACGCCGCCATCACGCGCAATCTCTATACGTGGTCGAGTTACAAGAACTGGGCCGAACGCGTCAAGACCGACTGGGACGGCGGCGAAGAGAAGTAAGCCCCGGCGGCAAGCCGCTCAGCTCGCCGAGGCCGCGCCGCCGATCGCGGGCGCGATTTCACCTTCCGACACTTGCGGCGGCCCGGCCTCGAGCCAGCCGATCAGCGGCTCCCACTGCTCGAGGTCCTCGCGTACCGTGTAGCTTTTCATCTCGTGGATGCCGATGCCGAGCTCGGCGCTGCGCACGTAGCTCTGCGAATCGCGAAAGGTGGCGACGATCGGGATGCCGAGCGTCTCGAGGAAACGCATCAACGCCTGGTACGTGAGGGTGTTCCTGCGCACACGGTTGGCGATCACGCCGATGCGGTTGTCGCCGCGGCGCACTTTCGCCACGAGCAGCAGGTCCGCGATGCACCTCGATGCGGCATGGATATCGATGTCCGAAGGCAGCACCGGCACGATGATCTTGTGCGCATCGCGCGTCAGGTCGGTAAAGCCGTGCGAGGGCACGGCGGCCGGTGTGTCGACGATCACGCGTCCGGTGCCCTCCGGTGCGCGGAGCTGAAAGCTGCGGGTGAGACGCGTATCGCGCTCGAACGCTGCGACCGCGCGGATCTCCGGCAGGTTGGGCGGGCGCTTGCGTGTCCAGCGCATCGAGGAGCCCTGCGGGTCGAAATCCATCAGCAGCGGCGTGAGCCCGCGCGTGGCGAAATAGCTCGCCAGATTGATTGCAATGGTCGTCTTGCCCGATCCGCCCTTCGGGTTCAGCACGACGATGCGTTGCGGGCCTTGCATCCTCCGGGAAGCCTACACTGTGAGCCCGCGCACGGCGAGCGGGGTCGCGTCCCGCTAGTCTTGCACCTCATGGAACGCATGCTGCTGTTGTGGGACGAATTCGACGACTGGTTCGGCGCCGGGCGGCATGTGGTCGTCACGGCGATGGCGGGACCGCTCAGCTGGTTGCGCCGCCGCTGACGAAAGCGGGTTCGCCCCCTTGATTTTCCTGCGCGGGGCCCTACATTCCCCGCGCCATGACCACAACCGCCACCGAAACACGCGGCTTCCAGGCCGAAGTCCGTGAGCTGCTGAAGCTCATGATCCATTCCCTGTACAGCCACAGGGAAATCTTTCTCCGTGAGCTGATCTCGAACGCGTCCGACGCGAACGACAAGCTGCGCTTCGCGGCGCTCGGTGATCCGGCGTTGCTCGAAGGCGGCGCGGATCTCGGCGTCTGGATCGAGGCAGACGAAAAGTCAGGCACCCTCACGGTACGCGACAACGGCATCGGCATGGCGCGGGACGAAGCGATCGAGCACCTCGGCACGATCGCGAAATCGGGCACGGCCGAGTTCTTCCGTCGGCTGACAGGAGACCAGCAGAAAGACTCGCAGCTGATCGGCCAGTTCGGCGTCGGCTTCTATTCCTCGTTCATCGTCGCCGACGAGGTCGAGGTGTTCACCCGCAAGGCGGGCCTGCCCGCCGCCGAAGGCGTGCGCTGGGCATCGAAGGCCGAAGGTGAGTTCACGGTGGAGACCGTCGAGCGCGCCGAGCGCGGCACGAGCGTCGTGCTCCATCTGAAGGAGGAGGCAAAGGAATTCCTCGATGCCTTGCGCCTGCGTGCGCTCGTGCGCCGCTACTCTGATCACATCGCATTTCCGGTGCAGATGCGCAAGGAGGGCGCCGCATCGCTCGACTTTGAGGCGGTGAACCAGGCGAAGGCGCTCTGGGCCCGCCCGCGGAGTGAAGTGACCGACGAGGAGTACCGCGAGTTCTATCAGCACGTGGCGCACGATTTCGAGCCGCCGCTCGCGTGGAGCCACAACAAGGTCGAGGGGCGGCGCGAGTACACGAGCCTGCTCTACATCCCCGGGCACGCGCCTTTCGACCTCTGGCACCGGGAGAGTCCGCGCGGCCTCAAGCTCTACGTGCGCCGTGTGTTCATCATGGACGATGCGGAGTTCCTGCCGCCCTTCCTGCGCTTCGTCCGCGGGCTCGTCGACTCGAACGACCTGCCGCTCAACGTCTCGCGCGAGCTGCTGCAGCAGAACGCGGATGTCGAGGCGATGCGCGGGGCGCTGGCGAAGCGTGCGCTCGATCTGGTCGGCAAGCTCGCCGCCGACGAGGATGCCGACAAGTACGCGGGCTTCTGGCGCGAGTTCGGCGCAGTACTGAAAGAGGGTGTTGCCGGGGACGAGGCGACGCGCGAGAAGCTGTTGCCGCTGTTGCGGTTTGCGAGCACCCAGGGCGAGGGCGACGCGGCGGGCGTCAGGCTCGCGGACTATGTCGCGCGCATGCGTCCCGGCCAGGAGCATATCTACTATCTGATCGGGGGCAGCGTGGCCGCGGCGCGCACGAGCCCGTATATCGAACGGCTCACGGCGAAGGGTGTCGAGGTGCTGCTGCTCGCCGACCGGATCGACGAGTGGGTCATGGGGCGTCTCACGAGCTTCGAGGGCAAGCGTTTCCAGGACGCGACGCGTGGCGATCTCGACCTCGGCGGGATGGATGCGGCGGAGGGCGCGCGCCACGACGCGGCGGTGAAGGAGAGCAAACCGCTGCTGAAGCGCATCAAGGATGCGCTTGGCGAGCGCGTCACCGAAGTACGCGTGAGCCGGCGGCTCGCGGAAACGCCGGCCTGCCTCGTGCTCGGCGAACACGACCCCGGCGCGCAGATGCGCCGCATTCTCGCGAGCGCGGACCAGAAAGTGCCGCAGGGCACCCCCGTGCTCGAGGTCAATGTCGAACACCCGCTCGTGCAGCGGCTCGAAGGGCTCGAGGAGGGTGAAGGCTTTGACGAACTCGCGCAGCTGTTGTTCGACCAGGCGGCGCTCGCGGAGGCAGGCGAGGTGGCGAGCCCCGGCGACTTCGTGCGCCGCCTGAACAGGGTGTTGTTGCGGCTCGCGGCCCTGCGATAATGCGTGCCTGACCGCGGGAGACCCGCCATGATCGAAACGAAGCGACCCGACGGGTTGCGCGAGCGGCTGTCGCCGCTCGCCTGGCACGTTACGCAGGAGAAGGGCACTGAACGGGCCTTCACCGGAGAGCACAACGCCAACAAGGCACAGGGTACCTATAGCTGCGTAGTGTGCGGTGCCGCGCTCTTCAGCTCCGACACGAAGTACGATTCGGGTTCGGGCTGGCCGAGCTTCTGGCTGCCGCTTGCGGGCGATCGCGTGACGACCGTGCGCGACGCCAGCCACGGCATGGCGCGAGTCGAGGTGAACTGCGCGAACTGCGGCTCGCACCTCGGCCATGTGTTCGACGACGGCCCACGGCCTACCGGGCAGCGCTACTGCATCAATTCCGCTTCGCTCGATTTCAAACCGACCGGGGAGCCGCGCTGAATGTTCGACCGATTGCCCGCCCTGTTGCTGGCCGTGCTGCCGCTTGCCGCGTGCAGTGCCGTCGATCAGCCCCCAGCCACCGATTCGAAGGAGACTGCTGCCGTGTCCGTTGCCATCACCGATCTGAAGGAAGGCAGCGGACCCGCTGTCACCGCCGGCCAGGCGGCTGTCGTGCATTACACCGGCTGGCTGTACGCGGCCGGGGCGCCCGACCACATGGGGCAGAAGTTCGACAGCTCCCGTGACCACGGCCAGCCCTTCACCTTCCGCATCGGCGCGGGTGAAGTGATAGCCGGCTGGGATCAGGGCGTCGCGGGCATGAAAGTCGGTGGACAGCGCCGGCTCGTGATTCCGCCTGAACTCGGCTACGGGGCGCGCGGCGCCGGCGGCGTGATTCCGCCGGGCGCCACGCTCCTGTTCGATGTCGAACTCGTGGGTATCCAGTGAGTCACTGGCGACGCCCGTCCGCGGCGGACCTCACCGCGATGCAGCGCGTCAACTTCGTGATGAAGGAAGGCACCCTCCACAAGGCGCCGTGATGTCGCGCGGCACCCGCACACTGATCGACGGCCCCACCGGCAAGCTCGAAGTCCTGCTTGAGAACCCCGCCACGGCGCCCGTGCGCGCGTTCGGCGTCGTATGCCACCCGCATCCGTTGCAGGGCGGGACCCTGGACAACAAGGTCGTCTACACGCTCGCGCGTGCGTTGCAGGACGCTGGCCTGCCCACTGTACGCTTCAATTATCGGGGCGTCGGGCAGAGCGAGGGCGAATACGATGAAGGACGCGGCGAGACGCTCGATGCGCTCGCCGTTGCAACCTGGGGCGCAGTGCGCTCGCCCGGTGCACGCGTGTGGTTCGCGGGCTTTTCGTTCGGCGGCTTCGTCGCGATCAACGCATCGCGCCAGCAGCACGCGGAGCGGGTGATCGTGGTCGCACCGGCGGTTGGGCGGCTCTCGAATTTCAGGGTCGATGGTCCGCGCTGCCCCTGGCTGCTCGTGCAGGGGGATGCTGACGAGGTCATTGCGCCCGCAACTGTGCTCGACTGGGCACGCGAGCAGACACCCCTGCCAGAGATCGCGGTCTTCTCCGGGGTCGGGCACTTCTTTCACGGCAAGCTCACCGAACTGCGTGACCGGGTCGTCAGCTTCGCGCAGAAAGCAGAAAGCCCGGCGGGGTGAGCCCGCCGGGCTTTCCTTGTGAAGAACGGAAGCGCTGGCCTCAGTTCACGAAGGCCTTGAGGCTCTTCAGCGGCATCGCACGGACTTTCTTCGAGGCCGGCTTCGCCTTGAAGGTCATCTTCTCGCCGGTGAAGGGGTTGACGCCCTCACGCGCCTTGGTGGCGGGCTTCTTCACGACCTTGAGCTTGAGCAAGCCGGGCAGCGTGAACAGCCCGTTACCACGCAAGCTCTTGCGGATCACCCCCGAAAGCGAGTCGAACACGGACGAAACCTGCTTGCGCGACAGCCCGGTGTCCTTGCAGATCGTCGCAAGGATTTCCGACTTCGTCGGTGCGCCACCTTTTTTCGCCATTGCCTATTCTCCTGAAAAATTTGGTTGCTGATCACGCGGCGCGCAGGCCGCGCGAAACGCGAATCGGGCGGCAACATAGCATATGCGTATGCGCGCGCAAGCGTTTTTTCGCGCGCGAGGTATCGCCAAACAGCTGGTTTTCCAGCGCCGCGCGCGCACGCTGATGGAAGCGGGCGGCACATCGTGCTCGATTTTCGATGAATGACGCGAGGTAACTCGCTGATGTTCTCGCTCATCCGCGCAGCAGGATCAGCAGCGCCTGCAGCGCGATCAGCGCCCAGAGCGGTGAAAGGTCGAGGCCAGCCACCGCAGGGATCAAGCGCCGGAAGGGCCGCAGGACGGGCTCGCAGAGCGAGTCGAGCAGCGCGGACACGGGCGAATACTGCCCCGGCGAAATCAGCGAAATGAGCGCGTACAGGAGGATCGCGTAGAAATAGACCCACAGGCTCTTCGTGATGACGCCGAGCGCAGCGAGGCGCAGCCAGGTGAGCGCAGGCGGTAGTCCGCCGGCACGCAGTGCATACAGGATGCCGACTTCCGCGAACGCGATCAGCAGGACCGCGACGATCGAGGCAGTGTCGAGTTTGCCGGCGGGCGGCAGCACGCGACGCAGCGGCAGGATCAGCGGGTTGGTCAGCCGCACGATCGCCTGTGAGATCGGGTTGCGGAAATCCGCCCGCACGATTTGCAGGAGCAGCCGCAGCAGGAAGACGAAGAAGACGAGCGAAAGCAAAGTCTCGACGACGTAGAAAAGTGCGCTCACGCAACCCCCGCCAGTTCCCTGCCGCGCTTCACGGCGGCATCGACGGCCGCTGCCACCAGGTCGCCGAAATGTGCTGCGGCGAGGCTGCGCAGCGCCGCCTCCGTGGTACCACCCTTTGATGTCACTTCGGCACGCAGGCGCGACAGGTCGCCGTCACTCCCGTGGGCGAGGCAGCCCGCGCCATGCAGGGTTGCCACGGCGAGCCGGCGCGCCGTGACGGGTTCGAGGCCGAGTCGAACGGCGCTCGCCGCGAGCTGCTCGGCGAGCAGAAAGAAATACGCGGGTCCGCTGCCCGAGACGGCAGTCACCACGTCGAGATCGTCCTCCCGCTCGACCCACACCGTGTCGCCAACCGCAGACAGTACGGCGCCAGCGCGTTGCCGCGCATCGGCTGAGGTGCTTGCAGGCGCGTAGAGGCCCGTGATTCCGGCGCCGCAAAGCGCCGGACGATTGGGCATCGCGCGCACGATCGGCACGCCTGCGCCACACCAGCCGGTCAGCGAGGCGATCCGGATACCTGCCGCGATCGAGATGACGAGGGGCCGGTACTGCGCGAGCACGGGTGCGAGCGGCGCCAGCACTTCAGCCATGATCTGGGGCTTGACCGCCAGAACGAGCACGTCTGCGGACGCTGCGATTTCGCAGTTGTCCCCGGAGGTGCGAACACCCAGGTCCGCCTGCAGCGCTGCGCGCGTCGGCGCGAAAGGATCGGCGACCGCGAGATCCGCTGGCGTGGCGCCGCGCGCAAGCAGGCCCGCGATGAGCGCCCGGCCCATGTTGCCGCCGCCGATGAAGGCAATGTGCTGTCCCGACATGGGTGAATGTTACCTGCTCAGACGGGCGCCGCGGCACGCGGGCCAAAAACGGCGGTACCGATGCGCACCAGCGTTGCGCCTTCGGCGATCGCTGCGGCGAAGTCGCCGCTCATGCCCAT
>Ga0073900_10000314_pt1 | contig 34979 bp, 29 predicted proteins | sample KloWWTmetKNB5Kit_FD_66666 | JGI IMG/M metagenome (GOLD analysis project Ga0073900, IMG submission 66666) | Active sludge microbial communities from Klosterneuburg, Austria, studying microevolution and ecology of nitrifiers - Klosterneuburg... | ecosystem: Engineered > WWTP > Aerobic digester >...
ATATTGCAACAGCTGAACAAAGGCATGTTTGGATTAGAGTAACATCCACATAAGTTGCCCGGATTGGGATGGTATAAGTCTGTTAAAGTGACTTATTTCACTTTTTTCCTGACTGACTAAGGTTAATTTTAGTCATTCAAGAATAATTATGCGCTATTATACTGCTGTACTATCATTTTTTTTCATTGTTTCTTTTACTGGTTGGGAGCATGATTTTGGCATTGCTTTACAAAAGGCAAAGAAGGAGCACAAGCTCATCCTGCTCAACTTTTCAGGCTCCGACTGGTGTGTCCCCTGTATCAGGTTACATAAGGAGGTATTTGCGAATAGTTCATTCAAAATTTTTGCTGACAGCAATTTAATCCTTGTTAATGCTGACTTTCCCCGACTCAAAAAAAACCAGTTGTCAAAAGAACAACAAAAAATGAATGAGGAGCTGGCAGATAAATACAACCCTCAAGGTAGTTTTCCATACACAGTATTAGTGGATGAAGAAGGGAAAGTGATCTGGACTTGGGAAGGTTATCCCAATTTAAAAGCAGAACAATTTGCTGGGCAATTAAAAACATATGTGGATGCCCATAGGTAGTGCTGTCTCCATATCATCAGTTATTCATAAGAAAATTCTTAAACTGATGGGTAACCGGTTTGAGATCACTGTGGTGTCTGAAAATGAAAATGAAGCTTTGGCCAGGATTGATGAAGCCATTGTTGAGATCAGGAGGATTGAAAAATTATTGACCACTTTTGATGAAAACAGTCAGACAAATCTTATTAACCGGTACGCTGGTGTAAAACCTGTAAAGGTGGATAGAGAAATGGTTGATATTATTCAGCGGTCAAAAAAGATCTCTGATATTACCCAGGGAGCATTTGATATTACTTACGGATCTGTCGATAAGAAGTTGTGGAATTTTGATAAGAATATGACTTCATTGCCCGACGCTGACCTGGCCAGGAAAATGGTTCGGCTCATTAATTACAAGAATGTAATAGTGGAGGAGAAAAAATCTACTGTCTTTTTAAAGGAGAAGGGTATGCGAATTGGATTTGGCGGTATTGGTAAAGGGTATGCTGCTGAAAGGGCAAAATTTATTCTGCAACAACGAGGAATGAAAAGTGGTATTGTAAATGCCGCAGGTGACCTTACCGTTTGGGGATACCAGCCAAATGGTAAAGAATGGACAATTGGAATTGCTGATCCGGATGCAGCCCGTCATCCATTTTCTTATTTAAGTATTACAGATATGGCAGTTGCTACTTCGGGGAATTATGAAAAGTATGTGATGATTGGGGGAAAAAAATATTCCCATACCATTGATCCGAAAACTGGGCTTCCGGTAAATGGTATAAAGAGTGTAACAATAATCAGTCCTAATGCTGAGATTGCAGATGCTATGGCTACACCTGTTATGATTATGGGGATTAAAGTAGGACTTGATATGATAAACCAGATAAAAGGAGTAAGCTGTATTATCATCGATGATAGTAATAAAATTTATACATCAAAAAATATAACCCTCAAATGACTAAAGCAAAAAGGAATCAACCAGTTACTTTAATGGCAATTACCATTATTACAGTAGTGGCGGTATTAGGATCCTGCACTTCTGTAAAAGAGTACCAGAAAAATAAGTTGAATGATGCAGAAATGGTATTGGGCAGCAGGAAAATTCAAAAAACGGAAAGCAGTTTTCAAACGTACCGGGAAGGTGCTTCCGGTGCTAATGGTGGTAAAACAGGGGGTGGCTGTGGTTGTAATTAATCCTTTTTAAAATCATTTATATGAGAAAAATCTGCTTATCCGTTGCGGGCATATTCCTTACTTTCTTTGCCTCATTTGCACAATCAGTACCCAAGGACTCAGTCGGATATAAAAGCCGTAAACTTACTTTTGAAGAAGCCAACCTGGTTTCCAGCTATTATGCCCAGGATGGTAACAATGCAGCAGTGACCGGTGGAATTGGAACGCAAAAGCTTACTGATATTTCAAATACCATTGATGTAAAGTTTACAAAGTGGGATAAGAAAGACAGGAAACATAGTTTTGATCTGGAAGTTGGGATTGACCATTATACTTCTGCTTCTTCAGATAAAATTGATCCCTTTACAGTTTCTTCAGCTTCTCATGCCGATACAAGAATTTTCCCTTCTCTGGCATGGTCTATGGAAAATGAGAAAAAAGGCAGCACTTTAGGCGCTGGCATTTCAGCCTCTTCTGAATTTGATTATATGTCTTTTGGAGCCAATATAAGTTTTGCACAAAAAACAAAGAACAGAAGTGGTGAGTTTTCTGCGAAACTACAAGCCTATATTGATAACCTCGCCTACATCACTCCGATTGAATTGAGACCTGGCGGAGGGGGAGGCGGGGGGAATGGTGAAGAAGAGAGCAGGAAGGATTATCCGTCTAAAGCAAGAAATTCTTTTAGCGGTTCTTTTTCATATTCCCAGGTAATTAACCAACAGTTGCAAATCATGTTCATTGCTGATCTTATCTATCAGCAGGGTTATCTCGGCCTTCCTTTTCACCGGGTATATTTTAATGGAGCAATATTGCCTGTTATTGAAAATTTACCAGATACCCGGTTGAAAATACCAATTGGATTTCGGGCAAATTATTTTCTTAGTGATAAGGTTATTCTCCGGAGTTTTTACCGTTATTACCATGATGATTGGGGATTGAGTGCCCATACTGTTGACCTGGAAACACCAATAAAAATCAACCCCTTTTTATCTGTAACTCCCTTTTACCGTTATTATACTCAATCTGCTATTGATTTTTTTGGTGGGTATAAAGTGCATACTGCTGCCGACCAGTATTATACCAGTAACTATGATTTATCAAAGTTCAGTAGTAATTTTTATGGAGCAGGTTTCCGGATAGTACCGCCGAAGGGTGTATTTGGCATTCAGCGGCTAAATATGCTTGAACTGAGGTATGGACATTATACAAGGACCAATGGCCTTAACTCAGATATTATATCAATGAACCTGAAGTTTAAATAGTATAATCTATCATAAATTAAAAATGCCCCGGCTATCCAGGGCATTTTTAATTTAATTAATTCTTAAGTTATATTATCAGCAGGGCATCACCATAACTAAAGAACCTGTATTTGTCTTTGATCGCCTTTTTATAGGCTTCCATTGCCAGTTCATAACCCGCAAACGCACAGGTCATGATCAGCAGGCTTGTTTTTGGTAAATGAAAATTAGTAACCAATGAATCGGCGATGCTGAAATCGTAAGGCGGATGAATAAACATATTCGTCCATCCTTCTGACGGCTTTAATAGTTTTTGTGCCGTAAAAGAAGACTCCAGTGCCCGCATGGTAGTAGTACCAACAGAGCAAACACGATGGCCATATTCTTTTGCACGGTTGACCACCTTACAGGCTGTTTCATCAATATTGTAATATTCAGCATCCATTTTATGCTTACTCAGGTCTTCCACTTCAATAGGACGGAAAGTACCCAGTCCTGTATGCAGGGTTACTTCTGCAAAACGGATACCTTTGATCTCTAATCTTTTGATCAATTCACGGCTAAAATGCAAACCGGCTGTAGGTGCAGCAACAGCGCCTTCATATTTGGCATAAACTGTCTGGTAACGTTCTTTATCTTCTTCGTCTGGTTTTCTTTTGATGTATTTAGGCAAAGGGGTTTCACCTAATCTTTCCAGCACAGCCCTGAATTCTTCTTCAGTGCCATCCCATAAAAAACGAATGGTTCGTCCACGGCTGGTAGTATTATCAATTACTTCAGCTACCAGGTCTTCCTGTTCGCCGAAATATAACTTGTTGCCAACACGGATCTTTCTTGCGGGATCAACGATCACATCCCAGAGACGGTTTGGTTTGTTGAGTTCACGGAGCAGGAACACTTCGATCTTGGCGCCGGTTTTTTCTTTACGTCCGTACATACGTGCAGGAAATACCTTGGTATTATTCACCACAAAACAATCCTTGTCATCAAAATAGTCAATAATATCACGGAAGTGCTTGTTTTCAATTTCCCCGGTATGACGATGGACCACCATCATTCGGGCATCTTCACGTCTTTTGGTCGGATTTTGTGCAATAAGGTTTAACGGAAGGTCGAATCGGAATTGTGAAAGCTTCATGAGTGTTTGGGTTTATAACAAAAAAGTCTCATGACGCAAACCGGGCAAACGCCGGAGAGATGATCCTAGCCGGCCTTACGGCGCCGGGTTTGGTCAAAACGACTGCTTTTAAAGCGGGCAAAAGTAAGATTTTATCGGCTAAAAACCGTATATTTTTTTAAAGGCAGTGATATGTGCAAAGTATGTTAGTTTTTAGGAAAATTCACTCCTCGTTATTTGTCCAAGCCATTGGTTCCTAAAATAATTTTATGGTTTTATTGCTACCCGGCATCTTACTTTTGTTTTTTTACAAAAGTCGCCCGCAGCTGTCGGGATACCAGCCTTTATGAAACGATTTCTTATATTCTTTGTAGCAACTTTTTCTTTTGTTTTAGTACAGGCGCAGGCAAACATTAAGGAAAAAAAATATCCCAGTCTGCTGTGGGAGATAACCGGCAATGGTGGTAAAAAGCCTTCTTACCTCATTGGTACTATGCATGTAAGCAGCAAACTTGCTTTTAACTTGCCGGATTCTTTTTATATCGCAATCAGAAAAGCACAGGTAGTGGCGCTGGAAACCAACCCGGAAACATGGCAAGAGGATATGAGTAAATACGACCTGGGCGAAGAAGGATATTATGGTGCAAGTGCCGGATATGGGGAGTATACCAGCATGCCGGAGGATTATCTGGGCATCAATACATTAAAGTTCTATAAATATGATGCAAAGATTGAAAGGGCACTTTTCAGCAATCCCTCCACGATCAATAATTTACTTTACCGCTCCTACGGGAACGAATCAAGTGATTTTGAAGAAGATACCTACCTGGATATGTACATCTACCAATGCGGCAAGAAGTGGGGGAAAAAAGTAACTGGTGTGGAAGATTATGGCCAAAGTATGCGGCTGATGGCCGAGGCCTATAAAGATGCTGCCAAAGATAAAAACAAGAAAGACAGAAGTTATGGCGATGTGGATGAAGAATATGCTGCGGACAGACTCCAGGAGGCTTATCGTAAAGGTGACCTTGACCTGTTAGATTCCATTAATACATTCAATAGTTTCTCTGCGGCTTTCGATGAAAAATTTTTATACAAGCGAAATGAGATACAGGCAAATTCCATTGATTCAATTCTTAAGTCCGGGTCTGTATTATTTGTTGGGGTGGGGGCTGCTCATTTGCCCGGACAGCGTGGAGTAATAGAAATGTTGCGTGCCAAAGGATATAAACTGCGTCCTATAAAAATGGGTGAAAGAGCCAGCAGGGAAAAAGACATGGTTGATAAGATTCGGGTGCCTGTCTCTTTTCATACTGAAACAGCAGAGGATGGTTTTTTTAAAGTGGATATACCAGGCAAGTTCTACAAGTTTGGTGAGGATGCAGCATTGGATCAAAAGCAATATGCAGATATGGCCAATGGCAGTTATTATATGGTTACCAGAATAATGACAAATGCCTGGATGTGGAATCATACTGTTGATGATGTTCTGAAGAAAGTGGATAGCCTGTTGTATGAGAATGTACCGGGCAAAATAATTGCTAAGATCCCTGTTACAAAAAACGGCTATAAAGGATTTGATATTACCAACCGTACCCGGCGGGGTGATCTGCAGCGGTATAATATTTTCGTGACTCCGTTCGAAGTACTATTCTTTAAAATAAGCGGGAATGGGGACTATGTAAAACTAGGTGATGAAGCAAAGCGTTTTTTTGGAAGTATTCAACTGAAGGAATATAAGAATGATGTGGAGGCCTCTGCGGGCTGGAAAAAATATTCTCCGGGCTACGGAGGGTTTACTGTTGATTTTCCATATGTGCCCTATACAGGAAATGATGGCAGCTGGATTTTTGACGCAGAGGACAAGACCACCGCAACTCATTACCGGGTGATACGAAGTGATATTCACAATTACAATTTTGCTGAAGAAGATACTTTCGACCTTGGCCTTATGGAAGAGAGTTTTATGGCGTCTGAATTTATTGATTCACAACTATCCAGGGTTCAAACAACTTATAAAGGTTATCCGGCGCTGGAAGCAAAGTACAGGGACAAGCAAGGATCCATTTATGCTGTTCGCTTTATTATTCAGGGTCCGCATTATTATACACTGATAGCACATGGAAGACAGGAATTGCCGGAAATGAATAATTTTCTTAATTCGTTTGAGATAAAACCTTTTATTTACCAGGCGGCAAAAAAAGAAACGGATACCACCCTCTATTTTAGTGTAATTACCCCCGTATTCCCAGAAGAGAAAAAAATAAAGTTAGACATCCCCCGCTACCAGTGGATGGGTGGAGAAGGGGATTATGAGGATCCGGAGTCAGAGGATTTATTACTGGAAAGTGGCGCTTTCAGGAATAAGATTGTGGCTAATGATACAACAGGGGAAAAAATATATATTTCTTTTTACCGCTCCCCCCGTTACTACTACAGTAAAGACAGTTCCCTGGTGCACAGGGATAAGTTTGTCTCCTACCGGGGCGATTCTAGCTGGATTGTAAAACTGTTTAAGACAACTGAATTACCCGGTAAAATGAAAGTCTGGGAAGCTATTCTCACAGATTCAGGCAGCAGCCGTACCATCTGGACAAAGACTTATTACAAAAATGGTATTAATTTTTCACTTACCACCCAGGCTGATACACTGACTCCGCCCAGTGATTTTGTAAAAATATTTTATGAAACATTTACACCGGTTGATACATTAAAAGGGACTAATCTTTTTGTAAAAAAATCAGGTCTTTTTTTTGAAGATCTTATGAGTAAAGATAGTGTCTTGCAAAAAAGGGCTATAAAACATATTGGTGATATCTACCTGGATTCATCAGATCTGCCACTTTTGAAAAGGTCGATTTCATGGTTTAACTGGAAGGAGAAAAAATACCTTGACACTAAAAAATCGCTGATCAATAAACTGGGTAATATTAAGACAGCCGCAGCTGCTAATTACCTGAAAGAGCTGTATTATGCCCTGGATGATACCATAGAGCTTCAATATCCTGTTCTTGAAAACCTGCTGCAGCATAAAACCCTGCATGCCTACCAGGTATTTCGGGATATTATCAGTACGGAGCCACCTGTATTGGATTTCAGTACGACTGATTTTTATCCCTATACACCGCCAACTATCTCTGCGATGGGTGATGTCGATTATAGTTATGACGACGGTAAGTTCCTGGATGAATTATCTGATTCTTTAGCGCTGACAAAAACTATTCTGCCGGATTTGCTTCCCCTGTTAAACCTTGATGACTATAAAAGTGCAGTTATGAAAATACTTGGTGAAATGGCAGACAGTAATATTGTAAAGCCTGCAGATTATGAAATGTATTTCAGTAAATTCTTACTGGAGGCGAGACAGGAACTTAAGAAGCAATCCATTGCTGAAAAGAAAAAAGCAATAAAGATGGCCGAGGAAAGTAAGGAAGAGAGAAAGCCATCCTATTATTATGATGAGGAAAGTGAGAAAGACAAGGGAAATGAAGACCTGAGCCTTTATGCTGCTTTATTGATACCATCCTGGGAAACTAATCCCGTTGTAAGGCCATTGATCGGGCAAATGATGGCGTCTAATGATAAACAATTGAAGTATAATACACTGATGCAAATGCTGAAGCATAATCTTTCTTTTCCGGATACACTTTTAAAATATTTTGGCAGCCTTGATGATTACCGGTATACGCTGTACAATGATTTGAAGCGAATGAAGAAGCTGGATAAATTTCCGCCATTATATAATAATCATACAGACCTTGGTAAAAGTGCTTTACTGGCTGAAAAATCCTATGGCAAACCTGATTCGCTGGTGTACATAGACAGGCTGAAAACTGAATACAAAGGAAAGAAAGGCTTTGTTTATTTTTTTAAATACAAAGCGAAAAAGGATGATCTGACCTGGAAGCTGGCAACAGTAGGATTGGTTTCTGAAAATACGCATGAGTTTCTGTTTGAGGATACGATAAAAGTCAGGCTTCCCAAATATTCTTATGAAGTATTCAATTATACCGGGTATAACAGGTACAATTTTACCGGTTTCACCGATACTAAAGCAGATACAAATGGGATGTTAGCGGTTCAGCTTAAAAAGGAACTTAAAAAAATGCTTTATTCAAGAAGAAAAAGTGCCAAAGAGTTTTATGAAGGTGAAAAAAATGGAACGATGCTTTCACAGCATATTGATTAAGCCGTAACTGTTTCAGGCTATCAGGCCTTTAGGTATTGATTCGATCAGCTTTTGGGTATAAGCAGATTGGGGATTGAAGTAAATCTCATCGGCAAGGCCGGTTTCCTCAATCTTCCCTTTGTTCATAACCATTATCCGGTCGCTGATGTAACGGACAACAGACAAGTCATGCGATATGAATATGACAGTGAAGCCAAACTCTTTTTTCAGATCATTTATTAAATTCAGAACCTGGGCCTGCACACTTACGTCCAGTGCAGAAACTGATTCATCACAAATAATAAAAGATGGATTGAGTGCCAGTGCTCTTGCAATTACTATTCGCTGCCGCTGACCACCGCTGAATTCATGTGGATACCGGGAGAAATGTTCTGCTTTCAGGTTTACTTTTTCCAGTAACTCGGTTACTTTTTCCTTTCGTTGTTTTTCATTGGTAAGAATATGATGGACTTTCATGGGTTCGGCAATTGCAGAACCAATAGTTAAACGTGGATTCAGCGAGGAGTAGGGGTCCTGGAAGATTATCTGGATGTCCTTTCTTAAGTTTTGTAACTCGTCTCTTTTTTTAGAGGTCAGATCGAGATTATTATACATAATTTTTCCGGTGGTGGGCTCTATCAATCGTAATAATGCCCTGCCCAATGTTGTTTTGCCACAGCCACTTTCACCAACTAATCCAAGCGTTTCACTTTTATAAACTTCAAAACTTACGTTGTCGACCGCTTTGGTAAAAGAAACTGGTTTGCCCAGCCATGTTTTTTTTGTGGGAAACCAGACAGATAAGTTTTCTACAGTAAGAAGGGCCTCCGGTGATGACCTTAGGGAACTCGAATTATTTTTCGATTTTGATATGCTGGCTAAGGGTTGTGCGATGCTATCTGCAGGCTGCAAAAAATCACTGACTACGGGAAGTCTTTTACCCCGCTCATGGTTCACCGGCCGGCAGGCCAGCAAGGCTTGTGTATACGGATGTTTTGGATTGGTAAAAATCTCTTTTACTGTATGCTGTTCCACTATTTCTCCTTTATACATTACCACGGCTCTGTCTGCTACTTCAGCCACCACTCCAAGGTCATGGGTAATGAATATGACACCTATATTTGATTGTTGCTGCAGTTCCTTTATCAGTTGCAGAATTGTTTTTTGCACCGTTACGTCCAGTGCCGTAGTTGGTTCATCGCAGATCAATAAGGAAGGTTCGCATGACATAGCCATCGCAATCATTACCCGCTGCTTTTGACCGCCGCTTAGTTGATGCGGGTAGCGTTTAAAAATAGATTCGGGGTCGGGCAGTTTCACTTTTTCAAACCAGGCGATGGTTTGTAATTTTGCATTTTCTTTCGAAACCTGTTTGTGCAGCAGGATAGCTTCCATTACCTGGTCACCGCAGGTAAGCACCGGGTTCAATGAGGTCATTGGTTCCTGGAATATCATGGCTATCTTATTGCCACGTATATCCTGCATCTCGTACCGATTTCTTTTTAAAAGGTCAGTTGCATCATTACCATTTTCAGAAAATATAATTTCTCCGGTGGAATATTTTGCAGGAGGGGATGGAAGTAATTGTAATATAGAAAGAGAAGTAACAGATTTGCCGGAACCTGATTCGCCGACCAATGCTACTATTTCACCACGGTTTACATTGATGCTTATATTTTTTAATGCATGGGTAACACCTGATTCTGCTATAAAATCGACTGAAAGATTTTTTATACTTAACAGCGGATGCATTATGGTGTAACAATTTTTATAGGCAGTGTTTTTTTTGGAGTGGGATAGTAAGCCAGGCATACTGCACAATTTTGAGCCTGTGAGCTGTCAATAACAAAATAAAACTCATCCCCTTGTTTGATAGTTGCAGGAAAAGTACATGGTGAGCCCAGCTTGAAAACATTTTGATAGGTTTTCCCGGTTACATCATCAGTCCAATCTGCGACAATCAGTGAAGTATCAATATTCCCTTCGAGTACACTGATTGTATAGTTCATGCAGATCCCTGCAATCTCCAAACGTCCTTTATACGTTTTTTTTGTACTTTCTTTAGTGCAGTTCTCAGCTGAAACAGATATCAGGAAAACTGTAGTCAGAAGGAAAAAGAGTTTCATATTTACCGGTTTAAAATTTCAAATGTCTTACTGTTAGTCCGTCATTGATCAGTTGTTTCAGGGAATCGATCCCGATCTTAAGGTGATTTTCTACAAAACTTGCTGTAACTTTTTTATCGCTTTCTTCAGTCTTCACACCTTCGGGGATCATGGGTTGGTCACTTACAAGCAACAGCGCCCCGGTTGGTATTTTATTGTAGAAACCAACTATAAAAATGGTAGCTGTTTCCATATCAATGGCATATGCCCTTACTTTTTGCAGGTATTCTTTAAAGGGTTCATCATGTTCCCATACCCTGCGGTTGGTAGTGTACACAGTGCCTGTCCAGTAGTCCACCTCGTATTCACGGATCGTGGTTGATACTGCTTTTTGTAGGGCAAAAGCAGGCAGTGCCGGAACTTCTGCAGGAAAATAATCATTTGAAGTACCCTCGCCCCTGATTGCCGCAATGGGTAATATCAGGTCGCCAAGTTTATTTCTTTTCTTAAGGCCACCGCATTTTCCAAGGAATAATACAGCTTTTGGGTTGATGGCAGTTAGCAGATCCATTATCGTTGCAGCGGTGGGACTTCCCATGCCGAAGTTGATGATACTGATATTGTTGGCTGTTGCACATTGCATAGGTTTATCCTCTCCAATGACCTGCACATTATTCCATTCGGCAAACATGTGAACATAGTTTCCGAAGTTGGTCAAAAGTATGTACTCGCCAAAATTTTCCAGCTTTTCACCGGTGTAACGGGGTAGCCAGTTGTGTACGATTTCTTCTTTTGTCTTCATAAAGGCGAATTTAATCAATTACTTTTGAAGCATGATCAATATCAGTTATCCTGAGCCGGCATTCCGGATAAAAAAGGAGAATGGTAAGGAGTTTATATTTGATCCGCTTCGTAAAAAATGGCTGGTACTGACGCCGGAAGAATGGGTGCGGCAGAATTTTCTTCAATACCTGTTACAGGTAAAAAAATATCCCGCTGCTTTAATAGCTGTCGAAAAGGAGATTCTTTTGGGTGAGTTGAAAAAGCGATTTGATATTCTTGTTTACAATAAGGAGTATCAACCATGGATGATGGTGGAATGCAAGGCCATGGAAATAAAGCTGGATGAAATGGTATTGGAGCAGGTACTTCGTTATAATATAAGTGTACCTGTCGAGTTCATGGTGATTACAAATGGTAATTTAGTGTATGCCTGGCAGAAGAAAGACGACGAACTAATTTTGATAAATGAGCTCCCTGTATAAAACTAAAAATCCCTCCGGGATACGGAAGGATTTTATATAGTTTATATTTTTATATCTTACATCTTAAAAATAGATTCGTCAATTGCAGCATTCAGTTCTACTTTTTCCATATTCATTTCCTGTACTACCTGGCCTTCTACTTTCTGGCTTCTTGACATCGCAAACTTAATACCGCCAAATTCTTTATAATCGGAATAGTAAGTTTCAAAATCAAATTCCTGTCCCTGCATTTCCCGTTTCGTAACAGATTTATGCACCAGGGAAGTTGCAGCGTTAATGTAATAGGTAGTTATCCGGCCATCTTCCTTGCTGGTGAGTTTCAGTTTTTGAACGGTTATGCCATCCATTTCTTCGGGTGCCAGTAATTCTACCAGGTGACCCCTGTTTTTATAGTCCATCAGGTTGCTGACAAGACTGGCTTGTCCTTTAAAATCGATCAGTTCAGTACCGGTAACTTCAGTTGCTGTTTCTGCGCCGGCAAAAGGGTTTATTTTCCATCCGGTGCCATTATAATACACATTAGTGATGGATTGTCCCATTACTTCCACATCAGTACGCATGGCTTTCCCATTAATAATTTGGGTAGTTACCGGCAGGTCCATACCCTGTGCAGTAACAATACCGGTTATTTTAACAGACGTTACTGAATTAAATGCATCCAAGCCGCCCATGGCTGCTGTATGTTTTTGTATTATTTCATCTGCGGTTTGTGCCTGAGCAGATATAACTGCAAAACCAAGCAGTGTCAAAAAGAATTTTTTCATGAATTTTTTGATTATTGAAAAGCGAAGATAGGAATTTCATTTTTGGGTAGTTATTGTTACAGAGTTTGAAAAGTAGACCTATTTTCCGGGTACTACATTCCCTTATCTGTTGGGTATAATTTTACAGCATAATCCTTCTTGTACTGATCAGACTTTCATTTCTTTTATTTTTCTCTTTTCCGAGTAAGCCGTCATTCTTGAGGGTTTTAAATGTGTAGAGTAACAGGAGAATAAAAAAATCCCGTCTGCTTTTTGCAAACGGGATTGTAAAATAAGCAATTGGTTTGAGGTCTTTTATGGGAAAATTCCCAGTTCAGCGTAGCTGGTAGCAACTTTATTGATAGCCACAACATAAGCCGCTGTCCTCATATCGGGTATATCAGGATTGTCTTTCCATAAATTCATTATCTCATGGGTTGCATTAATCATGGTTTCTTCCAGTCCACTGTAAACAAGGTCTACTTCATCCGGTCCATGCATAATCATTTCCCGTGCATTTTCCTTTACTTTCTTGCCGCTGAGCTCTTCTATTTGCCCCAAAATATGGCTATTCATATTTTCTGTAAAGCGTTTTTCTAACCGGCCATAACGAACATGACTCAGGTTTTTCAGCCACTCGAAATATGAAACAGTAACACCTCCTGCATTCAGGTACATATCCGGTATTACAACAATGCCTTTTGCGGAAAATATTTCATCTGCCTCTGGTGTTAGCGGGCCATTGGCTGCTTCTCCGATTAATTTAGCTTTGATTCTCGGTGCATTATCACCATCAATTACATTCTCCAAAGCTGCAGGAATCAATATATCGCATTCCATCTCCAATGCTTCACTTGATTCTTTGAAATTAGTCGCACCAGGAAAGTTTAAAATGGAACCAGTGGTCTTGCGGTGATTGAATACGGCATCTACATCCAGGCCATCTTTGTTCCAGATAGCCCCTTCATACTCTGCCAGTGCAATAATTTTTGCTCCGGCATCCTGGAAGAATTTTGCAGAGTGATATCCCACATTGCCTAGACCCTGTACCACTACATTCTTCCCTTCTACACCAACAGAAAGTCCAAGTTTCCCCATTATGTCCGGCATATTGCATACTTCACGAACACCAAAGAAAACTCCAAGTCCTGTTGCTTCACGACGTCCACGAACTCCGCCCTGTGTAATAGGTTTTCCAGTAACGCAACCAGCAGCATCTATTTCACCGGGGTGCATAGCTGTATAAGTATCAAGTATCCATGACATTTCCCTTTCGCCGGTTCCATAGTCAGGAGCCGGAACATCTGTTCCAGGACCTATAAATTTTTTCTTGATCAGTTCTGATGTATACCTGCGGGTGATTTTTTCCAGTTCAAAAGTAGAATACTTTTTAGGGTTGATTTTAATACCTCCTTTACCGCCACCAAATGGAACGTTAACGATAGCACATTTATAAGTCATCAGCGCAGCAAGTGCCATTACTTCATCCTGGTTTACTTCTGCTGCAAAACGAATACCTCCTTTACAGGGAGTTTTGTGATGAGAGTGCTGTACACGGTAGGCTTCAATTACTTCAATCGTCCCATCATCTCTTTTCAGGGGAAAGCGCATCTGGAATACTGCATTACATTGCCTGATCTGGTCAAGGATACCTGTATCCCATTTTGTAAATTTGGCCGCTTTATCAAAACTTTTTTCGATAGCGCCAAAAAAACTGTAATTGTCTGACATGATTTCTTTTTTAAATTTTTGCAATCGTTATTGTAGGTAACAAACATGAAGTGTTATAACCATCATGTTTCGCTAGTAAATCAGTTTTCTTTTTCCAGCCTGCTTATTTTTTTATCCAGTCTTACCACATACAATATAAGTCCTATAAGTATAGTGAGTACTACCGCTACTACTACGTAGATACGACCATTCTCCCGCATAAGATCAGCCATTTCTGTTTTTTTATCCTGCGCAAAAATGGGAAGGAATGTCAAAACTGTTGCCAGCATCATAATTATTTTTCTGCTATTTCTCATGGCATCATCTTTTTTTCTTTCAATAATGTGAAACGGATTTTTAATGTGGTTATCCATACTCCCAAAAGGGTCCAGCCGATAACTGCTGGATAAAAAACAATTCTCATGGAACCGCTTATGTCATTTTTTACATCAAGGGCCGGGTTGTCTTCATTGCCCGGGTGCAGGCTGGGTAAAATTCTTGGCAAAATCCAGATAGCCGGAAACAAAATGGCATAAGCGAATATGTTATAAACAGCGCTGATTCTGGCTCTTTTGTCCATGTCCTGAATTGAATCCCTCAGTATCAGGTAAGCGAAATACACTAACAATGCTATAGCTGCACCTATCAATTTCGGGTCCCTTGCTATAGTACTGAAAGAATTGATAGCCGGTTTATTTGGATCGGCCCAGGTATAAGAGGCCCAAATCGCCCCGGTTAAGTAACCTAACAGGCCAAAAACGATTGCCACCACGGCAAAATGGCGGGCATAAATATCATATTTAAGGTTAAAAGTTCTCAGGTAACGGATGGCATTAACTACAGATACTGTAAAAAGTATCATCATGGCGAACCACATACATACATGGAAATAAAGATTGCGGATTGTTTCCTGCAGCAACGGCAAACGGGGCACCTCCCATAAAAAGCCGGCAATAAACGTATAGATAAGCAATGCAATACTTGCAATCTTCCACCAGGACTTATACATATAGTTATTAGTGTCAGTCATCAGAATAGCCAAAGAAGATTCATGGCCGGGTAAAGTGAGGCAAAATTAAGGTGATGCAACTAAACGTTCGTAAAAATTCTTTTCCGCTAATATGTGTGAAAAACACAGGGCATTTTAATCTTTCCATAAAAAGGGGAATAGAATTACTGCCAGTAATATAATCATCGCATCTAATGCGACCAGTAACAGGACAGTGCTTACCGGGATGGTGAGCAGTGGGGCGAAAGCAGCATTAGAAAGCCGCATTAACAAAATAAGTTGGGGGATAATAATTGGAAAACCAAGTACAGCCATGATCGCTGCGTTTTGCTGCGCTTTGGCGGCAATAGCTGCCAAAAAACTGAAAACAAGACTGAGGCTCCAGCCACCCAATAGAACAAGCCCTACAAACTGACCCGCTTTGAGCATCGGGTTGCCAAGAAAAAGGGTGAATAATAGAAGGCTCAGTACACTCATCACCAGCATCAAAAGAGAATTGAAAAGCAGTTTAGATAAAACGAAAGCCGTTGGACTGGCGATAGAATAAAAATATAGCATCCTGCCTTTGCTTTCCTGTAGAAAGCTTTTAGCAACGGCGTTAATGCATATAAAGAGTTGAATTACCCAGAACAGACCATTCCATACTTTACTTTCCGGTTCTTCAATGGCCATAAATAAAACGAAAATGGTTGCACCTATATATAACAGTATTCCATAAAAACTGTATTGCTGTCTTACTTCCAGCAACAGGTCTTTTTTAAAGAGAGTAATTATATGATGCAGGGAACTGATAAATGTTGGTTTGCCGGCAAAAATAGTGCTTACAGGTAGCTTCTCTCTTATTTTAATGTTCTATTTTGCCAAAAAAAAGCAATGAATAAAGTGAAATTTTCACTACTACTTGTGACTGCAGTTGCCTTCAGCTTCATCTTTTGCTTCAGTTCCTGCCAGTCTACCCGGTCTGCCACTACCTCCAGGATGCTGAAATTTAATTTTGAGAAAGGTAAAGGCTACGACTACGAGATGAATATTAATATGAACCAGGAGATAATGGGCAGCCCCACAAAATTAGACATCAGCACTTATTATTCTATGGATGTACAGGAAGATGACGGCACAGTAAAGACCTTACAAACTAAATATGACAGGTTCAAAATTAATATGGATGTGATGGGTATGCAGTTAGACGTGGATACTGACAAGCCTTTACCAGCCACAGGTGAAGAGGATATGAACCCTATGAGTAAAGTGAGTAAGTTATTTGCTGCAATTAAAGGGCAAGAATTTACAATGAAGGTAGATGCAGAAGGGAAGATACTGGAAGTAAAAGGGTTTAAAGAAATGGCAGAATCAATTGTTTCCTCGATGGATATTGATGATAAGGGAGGAAAAGAGGAAAGTGAAAAAATGAAAAAGCAATTTGATCAACAGTTTAACGACAAGAATATCAGGGAGCAGTTTGAAAGGGTTTTATACATTTTTCCTAATAAAGAAGTGAAAGTGGGGGATAGCTGGGAAAAAAGTACAAATATGGCTGGTCAGCTGACAGGAAAGATGAACTCAACTTATACGGTAACAGATATAGAGGGTGATATGGTAACACTGGAAGAGAAAACTAAAATCGGGTCCGCCGAAGAAGGTGCTGAACTGGAAGGGGAACAAAACGGTATCCTTGTCGTTGATAGTCGGACAGGATTGGTTGTTACAGCCGACCTTGTTATGAATATGACTGCAAAAGCAGGAGGAATAGCAATAGATATTAATGGGAAAACAAAAATAAAAGGGAAAGCAAGGCAGTAAACTTAAAAATGGTTTAAAAAGAGGCTATTTCAAATCCCGGTTTGATTGTCATTTTGATCCGATCGCAATCGGGATACCGGGATTATGGCAATCATTGCGATAGTTCCCGGTATGTTCAGGCTGGCATACATTCTTGAGACAGCCTTATTTTTCATGATAACATTTTCTGCAACGGGGTTCATACACATCCGTAGCGCCCAGCATAACCTGGTCTTCGTTGGGGATCTTTCGGTAAGAATAATTGGCAATACTTCCGCATTTCATACAGATAGCATGCAGTTTTGTTACATAATCGGCTTTTGCCATTATATAAGGCATTTGTCCGAAGGGCTTACCGAGATAATCCATGTCCAGCCCCGCAACAATGACCCTGATACCGCGAAAAGCCAGCTCATCGCAGACATTGGCGATTTCCTCATCAAAAAACTGTGCTTCATCAATACCAATAACATCAACATCTCCGGCCATCAACAATATTTTTTGTGAATTATCAATTGGGGTGGACTGAATAGCATTGGTATCATGCGATACAATTTTTACTTCATCATACCGTACATCAATTGCCGGTTTGAAGATCTCCACTTTCTGGTTGGCAATCTTTACTCTTTTCAGGCGACGGATAAGCTCTTCTGTTTTGCCACTGAACATAGAGCCGCAGATCACTTCTATACTTCCACGCCGCTCACCACTGGTATTCGGTTCAATAAACATTGTTAAGATTTTGTGTGACTTTATGGTGATTGATTATATTGGCAAACTGTTTGTAACTTTAATGGGTCTCAATTTTTGCTGGCGTCAAATATAAATGAATGGAACGAATAGAAATCCTGATCAATAAATTAAAAGAACAATTTGAACAGAAAGCAGATCCGGCCTTGTTGCTTGGAACAGTCCAGTTGCTTCAATTTGAATTGACGAAACTTAAGTCCCCCGGTTTCATGGGTCTGGGTACGGCCAAAGTCGCTGTGGTACTTCCGGCTGCAGCCAATATGGCAACTTCAACGGTCGGATTGCCCCAGTATGAGAAATATGCCCCAAAACCTGTGGAAAAACAAATTGTGGTGGAAGCAAAAGAGACCCGGGAAACAAAAGAAACCGTTTTGGTGGATGATGGGTCTGTTTCATTAGTACAGAAAAACGGCCAGTTAGACATGGTGTTTGACCCCATGTCAGAAATACCAACCTTTTCACACCAGTTAAAAGACAGGGAAGTGAATGATACAAACGGGCCGGCAGAGTCGCTTAATGATAAATTGAAACATGGTAAAACAGAGTTGATGGAAGTGTTAAAAGAAACACCTGTGAAAGACCTTCGCAAAGCCATAGGAATTAATGATCGCTTTTTGTTCATTCATGAACTTTTTCGGGGTGATGAGAATATGTATGAGCGGAGCATAAAAACCATCAATAACTTTCATATACATGCTGAGGCTGAATACTGGATCAGCCGGGAACTGAAGTTAAAACTGGGATGGGATGGTGCCAGCACTGCTGTACAGCATTTCGATCAGTTGGTTAAAAGACGGTTCTCCTGAATAAAATGCAAAATCCTTTTGGTTGCACCTTTATGTGATTGTACAAATTCTCCGGCCGCATTACTTCTGAATTTGAATTCATCCTCTTCATTTAATAATGCTTCTATTAGCAAGCGAAGCATATTACCGTCTCTTTTTTCATCTGTGAATGAAATCCCACCTCCTGATTTTACAAGACCGACTGCTTCTGTATACTTGTAATAATACGGTCCAAAGAATACGATTTTGTTATAAACAGCTGCTTCCAGTACATTATGTACTCCATTTTTGGAAAGCCCGCCTCCAACATAAGTGAAGCAGGCATATTTGTATAATCTTGAAAGCATTCCGATGTTATCGATAATAAGAATATTGGAGATTTCCTGGCCAGGTTTTGTTAGTGACGAGAATCTGACAGCGGCCGGGAAAAGTATGCATATATCATCCAGGTGTTTTTCATTGATCTCATGCGGGGCAATAATAAGTTTGAGGGAAGGGTCGTTGATCGCTGAAAATACTTTTTGTAATACTTCTTCATCTTCAGGCCAGGTGCTGCCTGCTACGATGGCCCTGCTGTTTCCAATAAAATCGCCGATAGCCGGAATGGGTTCAAACGCTGATGCAATTTCAATTACCCGGTCAAACCGGGTGTCCCCGGAAACAGTACATATATCCCGCAAGCCAATTTCGTCTACCAGTTTTTTTGATTCCGGTGTTTGTACAAAAAGATGATTAAAACGGGAAAGCATTTTTCGCTGGAGCCCTCCATACCATTTAAAGAAAGACATATCTTTTCTGAATAAAGCAGATACCAGCAGTAAAGGAATATTCCTGTATTTTATCTTTTTGAGATAGTAATACCAGAATTCATATTTCACAAAAATCACTAATGAGGGGTGGACGATTTCCAGGAAGCGTTTGGCATTTTTTGGCCCATCCATAGGTAAATAGAAAATCCAATCGGCGCCAGGATAATTTTTCTGCACTTCATAGCCAGAAGGGGAGAAGAAAGTCAAAAGAAGTTTATAATCCGGGTATTGAAGTCTTAATTTTTCCAGCAAAGGCCTACCCTGTTCAAATTCACCAAGGGAGGCGCAATGCATCCATATAGTCTTTTCATTTTGAGGAATAGCCTCTTTAAGCCGTTTAAATATATTTTTTCTGCCTGTCACCCATTTTGCAGCTTTGGGATTGAACAAAGAAGCAATATGGGTGCTGCCTTTAAACAGCCAAAGAAAAATAGTATAGAAAATAACGGCCAAAACGCTGGAATTGAATTGGTAACAAATGTAAAAGCATTCGGGCAAACTACCTGTATTTTACTATTTTTGCGGCACTTTACTAGAAATAATTGGTTCTATGCGACAAATTCAGATGGTAGATACCCGGACTCAGTATCATAAGATTAAGGCGGAAGTAGATAAAGCTGTTTTAGATGTGATGGAAAGTTCTGCTTTCATCAATGGTAAGCCTGTTCAGGATTTCGCTGATGGCCTGTCGTCTTATATAGGTGTAAAACATACAATACCTTGTGCTAACGGTACAGATGCATTACAGATTGCTATGATGGCTTTAGGCTTACAGCCGGGTGATGAAGTAATTACTCCCTCTTTTACATATATCGCTACTACTGAGGTGATAGCATTGCTACAGCTGAAACCAGTATTTGTAGAAGTAGATGCAAAAACTTTCTGTATTGAACCTGCAGCTATAGAGAAAGCGATCACTCCAAAAACAAAAGCTATTGTTCCGGTACATCTTTATGGCCATGCCGCACCGATGGAGGAAATATTGGCCATTGCAAAAAAGCATAACCTGTTTGTGATCGAGGATAATGCCCAGGCTATTGGCTGTAATTATACATTTTCAGATGGTATAACTAAAAAAACGGGTGCTATCGGTCATATTGGGTGTACCTCATTCTATCCATCCAAAAATCTTGGGGCTTTTGGGGATGGCGGTGCCATTTTTACTAATGATGATGAGTTAGCGGTAAAATTGAAAATGATTGCTAATCATGGTCAAAGTAAAAGATATTATCATGATGTGGTAGGATGCAACAGCAGGCTCGATACAATCCAGGCTGCTATTCTTGATATCAAGCTGAAACACCTGGATGAGTACATTACTGCAAGAAGAAAAGCTGCTGACTTTTATGATAAGGCTTTTGCCGGTCATGCTAAAATAACAACTCCTTACAGGGCTGTTTATTCTGATCATGCTTTTCACCAGTATACTTTGATTTTAGATGGGGTTGACCGTGATGGATTGAACCTGTACCTGTCTGAACAGCATGTGCCTTCAATGATCTATTACCCGGTGCCCGGGCACAAGCAGAAAATGTTTGAACAGTTTAATACAGCTTCCCAGGAAATGCCAGTAACTGACTGGCTCACTGAAAGGGTAATTTCATTACCCATGCACACTGAGCTTGATGAGGAGCAATTAGATTTTATTGCATCAAATGTGCTGAACTATATCAATAAATAATTTAAGCATTCTTTACTTATTTTTTTAAACCTTAACGAAAAATGTACCAGGAACTAATTGACAAAAAAGCTAAGTTGGCTGTTATCGGATTAGGCTATGTGGGACTCCCTATTGCTTTGGAATTTGCCCGGAAGATATCTGTTATCGGCTTTGACATCAGTGCAAAGCGGATAGAAATGATGAAAAATGGTATAGATCCGAGTAATGAATTGGAAAAGGAGGCTTTTGAAGATTGCGATATAACATTTACAGATTCACTGGATGTATTGCGGGAAGCAAAATTTTTCATAGTTGCTGTTCCTACACCGGTAGATGAGCATAAAGTGCCAGATCTGACACCCGTTCAAAAAGCATCCGAAACGGTAGGCAAAGTGATTAAGAAAGGTGATTATGTAGTGTTTGAATCAACTGTTTATCCCGGATGTACAGAAGAAGATTGCCTGCCTATTATCGAAAAGTTATCAGGATTAAAAAATGTTGTGGACTTTAAATCAGGCTATTCACCCGAACGTATTAACCCGGGAGATAAAAATCATACATTGGCAACAATCGTAAAAGTTGTTTCCGGTTGTGATGCCGAATCACTGGAAGAAGTAGCAAAAACGTATGAATTGGTGGTTAAAGCAGGCGTACACAGAGCGTCTTCTATCAAAGTAGCAGAAGCTGCCAAGATCATTGAGAATACACAACGGGATCTGAACATTGCATTGATGAATGAGTTATCTGTCATTTTTGACAAGATGAATATAAATACCTATGAAGTACTGGAAGCAGCCGGAACAAAATGGAATTTTCTGAAATTTCAGCCCGGCCTGGTAGGAGGTCATTGTATTGGTGTGGATCCCTATTACCTGACATATAAAGCAAAGGAACTCGGTTATCATTCTGAAGTAATTTTGGCAGGTCGTAATATCAATGATAATATGGGTAAGTATGTAGCTAAGAAAGTAATACAGCATATTATTAAAAATAACGGCGATGTTAAATCATCCAAAGTGCTGATCATGGGTGCTACTTTTAAGGAGGATGTAAGTGATATCCGAAATTCCAAAGTGAGTGATGTGGTGAACGCATTGAAAGAATTTTATGTGAATGTGGAGGTACAGGATCCCTATGCTGATTCAGATGAATTAAAGCATGAATACGGATTTGGTCTGGTGAAAGAGATAGCCAGCGATTACGACGCTGTAATTATCCCTGTGCCACATAGAGAGTACAAAGATCTGGATGAAAATTTCTTTGCGGGAATAACCAAGACCCATGGTATGATTGCAGATCTCAAAGGAATTTTTCGTAATAAAATTACTAACCGAACATACTGGAGTTTGTAATATGCCATTTATTAAAACAGAATTTTCAGGATTATTTGTCTTTGAACCTGTCGTATTTGAAGATAGCCGTGGTTACTTCTTTGAATCATACAATGAAAATATTTTTCAGCAACAGGGAATCTGCACCCGTTGGGTTCAGGATAACCAGTCTTCGTCAGCTTACGGTGTAATTCGGGGTCTGCATTATCAGCTTCCTCCAAATGATCAGACAAAATTAGTAAGAGTACTGCGGGGTAAAATTCTGGATGTTGTTGTAGACCTTCGAAAGGGTTCGCCAACCTATAGTAGAGTATTCAGTATAGTACTGTCTGCGAAAAATAAAAAGCAATTATTAGTTCCAAAAGGCTTTGCTCATGGTTTTTCCGTGCTGAGTAAGAGCGCTGAAGTATTGTATAAATGTGACGGCTTTTACAATAAAGAAAGTGAAGGTGGAATTGTGTACAATGACCCGGCGCTGAATATTGACTGGAGGATACCTGCAGCAGATGCAATCATTTCAGATAAAGATAAAGTACTCCCTGTGTTGGCAGCATGTAATAATAGCTTTGTATTTAATGGCTGATGAAATCAAAACATAAAATACTCATCACAGGTTCTAATGGTCAGTTGGGAAAAGAGTTAAAGCGGCTGGAAAACTCTTTTCCGCAATTCAATTTTATTTTCCTGTCAAGAGAAGATCTGCCGATTCATCATTATGAATTGGTACGTAATTTTTTTAAAGGCTATCAGCCGCAATTTTTAATTAATTGTGCAGCATATACTGCTGTTGACAGGGCAGAATCAGAAAAAGAGCTGGCATTCCAGGTAAATGGGGAATCCGTAGGGGTACTGGCTGCAGTCTGTAAAGAATATCAAACTAAGTTCATACATATTTCTACTGATTATGTTTTTGATGGCACAGCCACCGTCCCTTACAAAGAAGATTCACTGACCAATCCCCAATCAGTTTACGGGGCATCAAAATTGGAAGGAGAGAAAGAGGCACTGCGATTCAATCCTGATTCCATTATTATCCGGACATCATGGGTGTATTCAGAGTTTGGGAAGAATTTTGTAAAAACTATGCTGAAATTGATGAATGAAAGAGAAGAATTGAATGTCGTTAGCGATCAGTTTGGTTCACCCACTTATGCGGCCGACCTGGCGGAAGCGATTTTACAGATCATTTCGTCGGGGCAATGGCATCCGGGTATTTATCATTACAGCAATGAGGGAAAAATCAGCTGGTATGAATTTGCGGTCGCAATAAAAGCATTGTCGGGTAACGTTTGTAAAGTAAACCCGATCCCAACTTCTCAATATCCCACTCCTGCTAAAAGACCGGCTTATTCGGTACTGGATAAGACAAAGATTCAGTCTGCATTCAGTGTACGGATTAAGGATTGGAAGACAAGCCTGGAAACCTGTTTATCCCGGTTAAAATGAAAAACCCCGCCGTTTAGCGGGGTTTCGTTGACCCATATGGATTCGAACCATAAATGACTGAACCAAAATCAGTAGTGTTACCATTACACCATGGGTCAATCCTGTTCCAATTTTTCAATTGGGAGTGCAAAAATAGGGCTATATGCCTTTTCTCCCAAATGGTTTTTGAAAGAAATTATGCATTTTGAGCAGTTTTTTGACCCTCTTTCTCCTCCCTTACCTTCAATTCTTTTATCTTATCCAATGCCCTGGCCACTACATCGCACATGATCGTGTACAGTGCACCCGGTTTTGCATTTTCATAAATATAGTCCAGTGCCTTGTCCTCATTAGGAATTGTCAACACAGGAATGTCAGGATTGACCTTATTGATACCTTCTTTTAACAGGTCAATAATTTCATCCGCTGTTCTTCCCCGCAGGTTTTTGTCGCAACGGATAATGATTTCATCAAAATGACTTGCTGATATTTCACCTAATTCCCGGATATCTTCATCCCTCCGGTCGCCAGTGCCGCTGATGACACCGATTTTAGTGGGATAATCCAGTTTACTCACAAAATCACAAAGCAGTCTCAGTCCATGCGGATTGTGGGCAAAATCAGCCAGCATTGTAAAATGTTTGAAATGGAAGAAATTCAAACGGCCCGGTGTCAGGCTTTCGCTGGGAATGAATGTTTGCAATCCAATACGAATATCATCTATGGTAATGTCGCGGTATAAATAGGCAGCCAGCACTGCAGGTAAACAGTTATTGATATTATGGACAGCTTTTGCTTCATAGGTCAGTGGAATGTCCCTTGCAGCCAGCACCCTTATCTTCCAGTTACCTTTCATGATAGTTACATACCCATTTTCATATACACAGGCTAATCCATGATTGGCACAATGTTCCTTTATTCTTGGATTATTCTCATCCATACTGAACAGGGCGATATTACATTTTAAATCCTTCTTCATTTTGTACACCAGGTCATCATCCGCATTCAGCACAGCATATCCATGCGGAAAAACGGTTTCCGGTACTACCGCTTTTACTTTTGCCATCTGCTCCACCGACTCTATTCCACCAAGGCCAATATGGTCAGCAGCCACATTGGTGACCACGGCCACGTCGCAATGCTGGAATGCCAGGCCAGCTTTTAAAATACCGCCCCGGGCACATTCTAATACCGCAAAATCAACTGTCGGATCTTTTAATACAAATGTTGATGAAACCGGCCCTGTGCAATCACCTTTCATCATCAGCTGATTTTGGATATAGACACCATCGGAAGTGGTATATCCAACTTTCTTTCCTGCACTCTTGGCAATATGTGCGGTAAGTCTTGTGGTAGTTGTTTTTCCATTAGTGCCGGTAATAGCAATAATAGGAATTCTGCCTGCACTTCCTTTTGGGAATAACATATCCACTACCGGTTCTGCCACATTTCTGGGCAGCCCTTCTGCCGGTTCAATATGCATACGGAATCCCGGTGCTGCATTTACTTCTAGTATTGCTCCGCCATTTTCAGCAACAGGAGTTTTCAAATCCATAGCCATCACATCAATACCGCAAATGTCAAGCCCGATGATCCTGGCAATTCGTTCAAACATGAAAATATTAGCCGGGTGTACTTCGTCGGTTATATCAGTGGATGTTCCGCCAGTTGATAAATTAGCAGTTGGTTTCAATAAAACTCTTTCACCCTTTTGGGGAACAGTTTCCATTGTAATCCCTGTATCATCCAGCATTTTTTGAGTAAACTGGTCAACGGTTATTTGTGTCAGCACTTTTTCATGGCCATACCCACGACGTGGGTCTTTATTCACTTCCTCAATCAAATACCGGATATCATGAACACCATCGCCTACTACAGATGCCGGCGTTCTCAATGCTGCGCAAATGAATTTATAATTAATCACCAGGCACCGGAAATCATAACCGGTGATAAAACGTTCCACAATAACACTCCGGCTGTATGCTTTGGCTGCATCAAATGCTTTAATAGCCTGAGTCCGGTTTGTAATATTGGTGGTGTTACCTTTTCCATGATTCCCATCAATAGGCTTGATCACCAATGGGTAACCAAATTTTTCTATTGCCTGGTCAAGTCCTTCCTCAGTTCTGACAACTGTTCCTCTTGGTACCGGAATTTCAGCAGCTTCCAGCAGCATTTTAGTTTCTTCCTTATCACAGGCAATATCAACGGCAATATTGGAAGTAGTTGATGCAATCGTGGCCCTGATTCTTTTTTGGTTTACCCCGTAGCCTAACTGAACTAAACTTGCTTTATTCAACCGTATATAAGGAATCCCTCTTTTAGCTGCTTCATCTACAATACAACCGGTGGAAGGGCCAAGTCTTGTATCTTCTCTTATCACCCGCATTTGCTGAATATCTTCAGTCAAATCATAATCCACTCCACTGATCAATGCCTGGGCAATGCGAACTGCAGCTTTAGCAGCATATACACCTGCATCTTCTTCCATATAGCTAAATACAACATAATAAATACCTTCTTTTTCTCCTTCCGGAGTTCTGGTTCTTCCAAAGCCGGTATCCATTCCTGCCAGTGTCTGAATTTCCAAAGCAATATGCTCTACTACATGTCCCATCCAGGTGCCTTCATCCACCCGTTCAAAAAAACCACCTGGTTTACCAACGCTGCAGCGGTGTTCGTATAAAGAAGGCAGCAATTTTTCCAGCCTCTCCCTGAAGCCCGGAATCTTATTTGTAGGCATATTCTCTTTTTCCTCCAGGTCCAGTTTCATTTGTATGAGTTTGGTCCGGCGGACACTCCAGTAGTTTGGGCCTTTAAGCACTTTAATCTCCAGTATCTGCATGTGTTTTTTAATTTAAGATCCCGTTATAACCGGGACAGGTTGGAAGATAGTTTTTTTTGCTTATGTAGCCAACAGTTGTACTGCTATCATCGTTCCTTGCGTCGCACATAGCAGCTACTGTATTTCTGTGGGGCAGTTTCGGATGTAACTGTGTATTTGCGGGAACCTTTTCAGTACATTTAGGAACTTAAATTGATTATTATGTCAGCAACCAACCGTCGAGGCTTTCTGCAAAAAGCTGGTATGTTTTCTGCCACTGCATTTCTTTCTTCATTGGGACAACCTGTATGGAGCAGGAATTTGGAAAATGTCCTGCGCAATGCAGAAGGAATTTCCCCGGAAGATTTAGCAGCAGAAGAAGATTTTTGGTATTATATACAGCAAGCATTTACCGTTTCGCCTTCATTAATTAATTTGAATAACGGCGGTGTTTCCCCTGCTCCTAAAACAGTGCAGGAGGCGATGAAGAGATATTATGACCTCTGTAATGAAGCACCCAGCTATTACATGTGGCGGATACTCGACCAGGGGAGGGAGCCATTGAGAAAAAACCTGGCAAAGCTGGGCGGATGTTCCCCGGAAGAAATCGCTATCAACAGGAATTCATCCGAAGGATTGGAGACAGTCATTTTCGGATTACAATTAAGAGAAGGGGACGAAGTAGTAGCTGCTAAACAGGATTATCCCAATATGGTGAATGCTTACAAGCAAAGGGAAATTCGGGATGGGATTAAAATAAAATGGATAAGTCTTGAACTACCAAGCGAAGATGAAAATTATTTGGTGCAGCAGTATGTAAACGCATTTACGGACAAAACAAAAGTGGTTCATGTTACCCATGTCATAAACTGGAATGGCCAGATATTACCCGTAAAAAAAATTGCACAGGAAGCCCATAAACGAGGAATTGAAGTGGTGGTAGATGGTGCACACAGTTTCGCCCATTTCGATTTTAAGATCCCTGACCTGGATGCAGATTATTTTGCTGCCAGTTTGCACAAGTGGTTATATGCACCAATTGGCAGTGGTCTTTTATATGTCAGGAAAGAAAAGATAAAAGATATTTATCCCATGTTTGCCGTTGATAAACCGCTAAAAGATGATATCAGGAAATTTGAAGCGTTGGGCACCCGTCCTTTTTATATTGAACAGGCCATTGGTAAGGCCATAGAATTTCATGAAATGATCGGCATCGAACGGAAAGAAAAGCGGTTGCACTTTCTGAAGAACTACTGGATGGAAAAAGTAAAAAATATACCAAAAGTAAAACTGAATACATCCCTCCATCCGAAATGGGGCTGCGCAATTGGTAATGTGGGTATAGAAGGAAAGAAACCCAATGAACTGGATTCATTCCTGCTGGATAAATACAAAGTTCACACTGTAGCCATTACCTGGGAAAATATTGTAGGGGTGAGGGTAACGCCGAATGTTTATACAACCACTAAGAATTTAGATGTATTGATAGAGGGAATTAGTGCGTTTGCAAAGAGTTAAATAAGCCACGAACCATAAACCATTTACTTTCTTGTCCATACCGCTTACTAACCGAAAAATAAATCTGCTTCAGGCCACCTCTATCAATATGATAGATATGGTAGGCATCGGTCCATTTGTGGTAATGCCTTTCGTAGTGGCACAGTTCAATAATGGATTGTTTATTTGGGCATGGATATTTGGGGCATTCACAGCTTTTATGGATGCTATGATATGGAGTGAACTGGGTGCAAAATATCCTTTAGCCGGGGGTACTTACAATTTTCACCGTATAGCATTTGGAGAAAGAGGAGGGAAGCTGATGAGTTTTTTATTTGTCTGGCAAACATCTATACAAGCACCACTGGTGGTTGCATCTGCTTCCATAGGATTTGCGCAATACCTGACTTATATTGTTCCGTTGGATATTTGGCAACAGAAAATTGTTTCTGGTGGATTGGTGATGCTGGTCTTTATATTGCTTTACCGCAAGATTGAAACTATTGGAAAGATTTCCGTGGTAATGGGAACTATCGTTGTGCTCACAATCATATGGATCATTATCAGTGGATTATTGAATCAACAACACCCGGTTAAACTCATCCCGACAGGTAAGGAGTCATTTTTTACCTATGCTTTCTGGGCAGCAGTGGGACAAGCTTCGGTAAAAACAGTGTATGCTTATCTGGGGTATTATAATGTTTGTCATCTCGGTGGAGAGATAAAGAATCCGGGTAAAAATTTTCCGCGAAGTATTTTTATTTCAGTTTTTGGTATTGCCACTTTGTATCTATTAATGAATATAAGTGTGATGGGGGTGATGCCATGGGAATTGGTTAAGGCAGATGATAAATACCTGGTGAGTTCTTTTATGCAGCAGTTGTATGGAACTAAGGCAGGTGTTCTTGTTACAATATTGATTCTTTGTATTGCATTCTCCTCCCTTTTTGCAGTTGTGCTGGGATACTCAAGGGTGCCGTATGCCGCGGCAGTAGATGGAAATTTCTTCAAACCTTTCGCCAAACTGCACCCGACAAAGAATTTCCCCTACATCTCGCTAATTGTGCTGTGTACACTGGGTTTTATATTCAGCCTGTTGTTCAAACTTGCGGAAGTGATCAGTTCCATTTTAGCTATGCGGATTGTCATACAGTTTATTGGTCAGGCAGTAGGGGTCGTAATGTTGCGGAAGCGATTTGGGGAAAAAGATCTTCCTTTTAAAATGATGCTGTTCCCTTTACCAGTTATCCTCTCCATTGTTATTTGGATATTCCTGTTTGTTTCTACCGGTTGGTTTGCATTGTGGGGAAGTTTGATTGCATTATGTGGCGTTGGGGTTTATTTTTTTACCAGCAGGCTTAAGAAGTCGGAGTAGTTAATATTTTCCACATATCCACAAGCCAGCCTTTCCTGTTGACAGGTATATTATTTTTCTATTACATTTGTTGATAATCAAACCCCAATGAATGAGTAATCCGAAGGGAAAACTGATAGCCATAGGTGGAGCTGAACACAAAGGCACTGAATTGGAAGCAGACGGCTTTCATCGAAATAATCTTAATTTTTTTGAACTCGGCATTCTTCGCCGGGTAGTAGAAGAAGCTGGTGGTCTCAATGCCAGGATTGAAGTAATTACCACTGCTTCAATGATTCCCTATGAAGTAGGAGAAAATTATCTGAATGCTTTTGGTAAAATCGGGTGTACCAATATAGGCCTTTTACATATCCGTACTAGGCAGGATGCCATGAACGAGGAATATGTGGATCGGATCCGTCACTGTGATGCAGTTATGTTTAGCGGGGGTAACCAGCTTCGGCTTAGTGCTACAGATGGCGGAACTGAGTTTCTTACTATTCTGAAAAAAAGATACAAGGAAGAAGAGAATTTTTTAATTGCAGGTACCTCAGCCGGAGCAATGGCAATGAGTAATACAATGATCTATGAGGGTAATGCTACCAGGGCCCATTTAAAGGGCGAAGTAAAAATTACTACCGGTTTGGGTTTTATGAACAATATTATTATTGATTCTCATTTTGAAAAAAGGGGACGTTTTGGCAGATTGGTACAGGCAGTAGCTGCTAACCCGGGGTGTATTGGTGTGGGTTTAGGAGAAGATACCGGGATGCTTATTACAGAAGGAAATAAAATGGAAGCCATCGGTAGTGGGTTGGTGGTTATCATCGACGGTCATGATATACTTCATTCCAATATTGCGGATATACCAGACGGGAACCCTATTAGCATTGAAAACCTCAAAGTCCATTTCTGCGAAAAAGGGAACGGTTACCTGATAAAGGAACGGAGATACCTGCCCGAGGCCAGTGACGGCTCAGTAATTAAAAAACAGGTGGATGTGGAATAACACTAATTCTCTTAGCAGTAAGTTGAGAGAATTCCGGTTACAGGAACGCCTTTTTGTTTGAAAAGAATCTACCTTCACCATCCATTCTTCCGGCCTTTTGTAATACACTATCCCTGCCCGGCCATTTTATAACTTTAAACAAACTCTCATGAAACTTTTTCAACAACGTTTACTGGCAGTTGCGGCTTTGTTTATATTAGTTTTTGCAGCCTGCAAATCAAAAACAGTAAAGGAAGAGAAACCACCTGTTATTCCGGTAGAAAATTTCTTTAAAAATCCCGAGAACTTTGGCTGGCGTATTTCTCCCGATGGTGAGTATATTTCTTACCTGTCGCCATACAAGGGACATACTAACGTATTTGTAAGAAAGATTGCAGACAGTGTAGCCATTCCTGTTACTTCTGATTCGGTCCGGAATATTTTTGACTATCAATGGAAAGGTAACAGGATATTATACCTCCAGGATATTGGTGGTGATGAGAACTTTCAACTTTTTTCAGTGGGATTAGATGGAAAGAATCTGAAGCCACTTACACCTTTTGCAAAAGTCCGTACCTCCATTTTAAATGATCTCAGGTATGTGCCGGGTAAAGAAAAAGAAGTGATGATTCAGATGAATAAAAGAGACCCCCGCTTTTTTGATCCGTACAGCATCAATATTGAGACGGGTGAAATGAAAGTACTTTTTCAGAATGATAAGAATTATGACGGCTGGTTTACAGATCATACAGGGTTGATAAGGATTGCCACCAAAACAGATGGTGTAAATACTACTTACTATCACCGTGCCACAGAAGATGATCCTTTTGATTCACTACTGACAACAACATATAAAGACAATTTTGGTATCCAGCTATTTACTTTTGATAATAAGAATCTTTACGTGGCTTCCAATATTGGAAGAGATAAAACTACCATCCTGGAGTATGACCTAGCTGCCCGGAAAGAGGTAAAAGAAATTTACAGTAATCCTGATTATGATGTGGACGGACTTTCCTGGTCGCCAAAAAGAAAAGTATTGGAGTCTGCTGACTTCACCTCATGGAAAAGAGAACAAAAATTTCTTGATAAAGAGGCAGAAACTGAATATAACAAGATGAAAGCGAAATTTGAAGGGTATGAAGTTGGGCTATATGGTAGTAATGATGCAGAAGACAAGTTTGTTGTGTGGACTGGTAATGATAAACTGGCCGCTAAATATTATTTCTATGATAAGAAAAGTGGTGAAACCAAATTTCTGTCCGATGCTTTTCCCTGGTTGAAGGAGGAAAATATGGCTTCAGTAAAACCAGTTGAATATAAATCTAGGGATGGCCTTACTATTCATGGTTACCTTACTTTGCCTAAAGGAATAGAAGCAAAAAATCTTCCTGTAGTAATTAATCCGCATGGAGGTCCCTGGGCCAGGGATAGTTGGGGATATAACGGAGAGACACAATTCCTGGCAAACCGCGGCTATGCTGTTTTGCAGATGAATTTTCGTGGTTCTACCGGGTATGGGAAAGAATTTTGGCTGAAGGGAGCTAAAGAATGGGGCAAAAAAATGCAGGATGATATTACAGATGGGGTACAATGGTTGATAACCGAAGGTATAGCTGACCCGAAACGGGTTGCTATTTATGGAGGTAGCTATGGCGGTTATGCAACATTGGCCGGTGTAGCTTTTTCGCCTGATCTGTATTGTTGTGCTGTTGATTATGTTGGCGTTTCCAATATGTTCACCTTTATGAAAACAATTCCGCCATACTGGGAGCCCTATAAGGCCATGTTTTATGAGTTGGTAGGTGATCCCGTAAAAGACAGCGCATTGCTGGCAGAAGTTTCTCCTGCTTTTCATGCTGATAAGATAAAAGCTCCTTTGTTCATTGCGCAGGGGGCAAATGATCCCCGTGTCAACAAAGCGGAAAGTGACCAGATGGTAGAAGCACTGAAAAAAAGAGGTATTGAAGTGGAGTACATGGTCAAAGATGATGAAGGGCATGGGTTTGCCAATGAAAAAAATTCAATCGATTTTTATAAAGCAATGGAAAGCTTTTTTGCCCGGCATTTGTCTGCTTCTAAAGAAGAAGTGAAAAAATAATGGGATACAACTGTTTCGTTTGTAAAAGCATCCTGATTTTTCAGGGTGCTTTTGTTTTATATTGCGGTACTAATATTTTACTATGAAAAAGTTATTATCACTTGTTATCCTGGTTGTGGTTAGTATGGCATTTACTCCCCAAAAGAAAACCAAAGTCATCTTCTTTGGGGATTCTATTACTGAGCTGGGTGTAAAAAAGGATAAGTATGTTGGTTACATAGTACGAATGGATAGTATGCTCAAAGCCGTGAAAAAAGATGATCAGTACGAGCTGATAGGGTCCGGGATAAGTGCCAATAAGGTTTACGATTTGTATTTACGGCTGGAGGAAGATGTGCTAGGCAAGAATCCGGATATTGTAGTTATATATGTTGGTGTGAATGATGTATGGCATAAAACACTGCTTGGGACTGGTACCGACCCCGATAAGTTTGAGAAATTTTATAATGCCATTCTTAGAAAATTGAAGGAAAGAAATATTAAAGCAATTCTTTGCACTCCAGCAGTGGTTGGGGAGAAAACCGATATGAGTAACCCGTTGGATGGTGACCTGAACCGGTACAGTAATATCATCAGGGATATTGCAAAGAAGAATGATCTTCCATTAGTGGATCTGCGGCAAAAATTTCTTGATTATAACAACACTAATAACCCTGAGAATAAGGAAAAGGACATCCTTACTTACGACCGGGTGCATCTGAATGCCAAAGGAAATCAATTAGTGGCTGATGCGATGTGGAAGGCCATAAAAGAAATTAAATAACCTTAACCAGGTAATAATTCTTTTTCCCCTTTTGCACAAGTATATACTTATCATGTAATAGCAGTGAAGGATCAATTTTAAAATCAGCGGCTTCTACTTTCTTTCTGTTGATACTTACACCTCCGCCTTGTACATTTTTTCTTGCATTTCCCTTACTGTCAAAAATGGCTGTTTCTGCCAGGAAAGAAACAATGTCTATGCCTGCCGTAATTTTTTCTTTTGAAAAATTGCTTTTTACCACACCTTCCAGATTTTCCAGGTCTTCTGCACTGAGGCTTTCTGCCGGAGCATTTTGATTTGCAAAAAGTTTATGTGTTGTTTCAATTGCTTTTTCGTATTCGTCTTTTCCATGTACAAAACTGGTTATTTCCTGCGCCAGCGTTTTTTGCAATACTCTTGCTGCCGGATTCATCTTGTGTTCATGAACCAGCATTTCAATGGCATCCTTTGATAAGAAGGTGAATATTTTAATCCATTTCTCAGCATCTGTATCACTGGCATTCAACCAAAACTGGTAAAATTGGAAAGGGGAAGTTCTGTTTGCATCCAGCCACACATTTCCACTTTCAGTTTTGCCAAACTTACCGCCATCCGCTTTTGTAATTAATGGGTTGGTAAAAACAAATGCTTCACCTCCGCATTTTCGGCGGATCAGTTCAGTTCCTGTTGTCATATTGCCCCACTGGTCACTGCCACCCATTTGTAGTTTGCAATTTTTATGTTGATATAGCCAATAAAAATCATAACCCTGCATTAACTGGTAGGCGAATTCTGTATAACTGATACCGGTCTCACCTTCAATCCTTTTTTTTACACTGTCTTTCGCCATCATATAATTGACAGTAATATGTTTACCGGCATCTCTCAGGAAGTCAATAAATGAAATGGATTTAAACCAGTCATAATTATTCGCCATCTCAGCAGCATTCTGCAGGGATGGATTAAAATCAAGGAATTTTTCCAGTTGAGCTTTGACACCAGCCACGTTTTTTTGTAAAGCCTCTTCACTCAGCAAATTTCTTTCTTCGCTTTTACCGCTTGGGTCACCCACCATTCCGGTAGCACCTCCAACAAGGGCAATGGGTTTATGCCCGGCTTTTTGAAAATGTACCAGTAATAATATGGGTACAAGGCTACCAATGTGCAGGCTGTCGGCGGTAGGATCAAATCCTATATAGCCTGTAGTCATTTCTTTGTTTAAATGTTCTTCCGTCCCTGGCATAATATCCTGTATCATACCTCTCCATCTTAATTCTTCAATAAGGTTCATAATTCTAAGTCAATGATTTACAATTTATAGGCAATGAAATCAGCCTTTACCCTGCAAAAGTAAGGCAGTTTGGCTTTGTTGGTCTGACGATACAATATTTTTCTAATTTACTCGTTTTCAATGCTTAGCCTTTTGGTTCAACAAACCTATGATTTTACAGGCCTAAAGACTAATTTTACGAACAATCCGTATATACTGAAGACAACTCTTATTCCATTGCTTATTTGAAAATTCAATGAATGAAAACGAACCGCTTATACCTAACCCTAATTGCGTTTTTTCTATTCCTTACCAGTAACGCTCAATTTCGTAAATACTCTAACGAATTCCTGAATATCGGTGCCGGTGCAAGAGGACTAGCAATGGGAAGTGCACAAGTAGCTTCTGTTAGCGATGGAACTTCTGGTTACTGGAACCCTGCCGGTCTTGTCAGCATAAAAGATCATCCGCAGATCAATTTAATGCATGCAGAATATTTTGCGGGAATCGGCAAGTACGATTATGCCAGTATTGCTTTTCCTACTGCAAATAATAAAAG
>Ga0073900_10000329_pt1 | contig 33983 bp, 49 predicted proteins | sample KloWWTmetKNB5Kit_FD_66666 | JGI IMG/M metagenome (GOLD analysis project Ga0073900, IMG submission 66666) | Active sludge microbial communities from Klosterneuburg, Austria, studying microevolution and ecology of nitrifiers - Klosterneuburg... | ecosystem: Engineered > WWTP > Aerobic digester >...
TAACTTTTCGCTTCACGCAATTCAAAAAATTGAACTAAAAAATAATAATGAAAATAGTTCACATAGATGAATATGGAATAGTGGTTGATGAATCCAAAGCCAAATATGAAATACTTTTGACAGTATCATATAAATGGTTATATACTTCTAATTGTTGGTGGCATGAGATTAAAGATATAAAGCCAAATATTCCGCTTAAAGGAATTTTATCAGATAGTATTTTAGTTTAAATTTTAACACTTTACATATTAGATTATTCGTATATTTGCATTGTTAAATGAAAGTAAAATTAAGTTAAATGTTATATCCAAAAAATAAATAAAGATCAATATAAGTTGGGAGCTGGCGGAATTGGAATACGGCAGTAGATTGGCGGAAGCACCACGAAGTCGCCCGTAAGCAGAAATGCTGGTATAAAACATTAGCTCTGTGGTTTGCAGGTTCGAGTCCTGCGCTCCCAACAAATTTTTTATTTCGTATAACGTCAAAAGTACATGCGATCTGGCGAAATTTCAAACTCAAATAAAAACAAACATACATATAAAAATTTATTCATATCTTTGCAAAAAAAAAAAATACACATGGAAGAATTAAAAAAAGATTATTTAGCACTATTGCAAAAGTCAGCATTGAATGGAATTGATCTTTACACTCTATTGGAGTTTGGTAAAATGATCCATAGACTTTTCCCAAGCCAACAAATAGCGGCTGAAATTGAAGCTATTACCAAACAACACAAGCCAACTGTAAGAGTGACATCCAAACCAACAGGTTATGCAGTTTACACACCTAAGCCAATCGAAGTCGCTAAAAAAAAAGCACCTATAACAGCGGCTCAATACTCGGTCAAAGAAGCTGTTGCAGTTAATGAGAAAGCAGAACCTACATTTGACAACTTGAAAGAATGGGACGCAAACAAATATACAGAACATTTTGGAGACTTTGACAAGGTAGCTGAATTTGCAAAGGATAAATTAGGCATTGTAGTTCCTGAAAAGATCACTATGTTTAAGTTGCTTAAACTTATAAAATCATCACTTGAAAAAAAAACATCACTTGATGCAAGCAAAGATTAACGATGTCTTGTATAATCTTCCGTTGGAAGTTTCTGAGATAAAACTCGGAGACTTCCTTCCTTTTAATAGAGAATACCAAAAGTATGTAGATTTACAAAATGCTGAAAGTCCAGAAAGAGACATAATAAAGCAAATGGTCAAATGTATTGCAGCTTTCTTTAAGTGTGATATTCGAGACGTAAAAAAATCCAGTTATTCCAGTATTGAAGTTTTGTTTAACTATCTAACCAATGTAATCACTAAATTTAAGATACAGGACAAAGAAGTAATCACATTCGATTATAAGGGCGAACATTGGACATTGAACAATCTAACCAACAAAGATTTAACAGTATCGGAATCCATTGAGTTACTCGAAGCTCAAAGAATACTATCCAATAACAGATCCAAAAAGAATATAAAAGAATCCGATTATGACAGTTATTTATTTACTGAGATCATAACGGTAATTTCTGTATTAGCAATAAAAGAAGATGATATATTTCCTGAAACCCAAAGCGAAATAGATAAATTCATTGAATCAAGGCAAAAGCATTTTGTTGATATTGATATGTGTGTAGGTTTGACAGCCGCTTTTTTTTTCGGCGGTATCGTGAAAGTTTAGAGCAAGATCGAAACTGTCATTTCTTTTGGCATCCACCCAAAAAACCAATATCCAAAAACGAAATGGATAGTTTCCACAAAGCAAAGGAAGAAAATGAGAAAATGTGGAATCGAATAGGTTACAAATCATTATACCCAAGATCAATGAATTTAAAGATATACCAAAGTTTAAAGGAGTTGATGACTTCAAATATTAGAGACTTATTAAAATATTTATCAATAGAAAATGGAAGTTAATGTGTAAATTACAAGAAATAGAATGTATTAAAAAGTTATCAAATAATAATGCCAATGATATAATTGAGTGTCCAGAAAAAAACAATACAAGTTGCTTTGTTGTAAGCGATTTAAAAGGATGTGTAATTATAAGTAATTGTATCAAAAAAAAAATGCAAACAATAATTAACCAATAAACTACCAAAACCTACAAACTACAATGATCGAAAAAATATACAAAGCTATCCAAGAAGCTACAAGAAGCTATGGACATGAAGATTGCACAAGACCGAACTCATTTGCAGTTCTTAACTCAAAGTCATTGCTTAATGCTGAAAACTTAGGTAAAACAGCATGTGACGCAAAGAAAGAATACTTTTGGAGCAGGCAATGGGAATCGAGACAATACAGCCCAAACAACATTTCATTTGATTGGCCCTTAGTAAGTGTTTTTGAAATGTCAGGAATCTATCAAAATCTTTTCCACAAAAATACAAAACTCGAATGCTTCTATAATATCCAAATTGGAGTATTGGACAACTACAAAGAAGACTGCAACAAAGGAAACTGTCGAGGATGTGCAGGGCGTTTAACAAATGAAATCGAAAGAGACACAGAAATAGCACTACATAGAATACTTCTTTATCTTTCTCAATGCTATTGGATAGATGGTGAATTAGTACATGAATCAAAAATAACTACAAAACCACAAACAAATCATTGGGCTAATTCTCTAAGAAATAACAACCCAATAATAAACATGTACCGATATGAAAATGAATCAGTAGCTAATCTTTTTGGTACATTGGTAGAAATAAAAGTATCATACGAATATTGTCCAGAACTCATTATTAAAAATTGTCCAACATGTTAAAAAGACGACCACAAAAAAGAACATTCATTCCAATTTCAAAGGAAAATGCAGCGGCATACTTAACTCATTTTGTTAGAATGATAAGTAGAGCCGATTACTACCCAAAAGCTGTTAGAGATAACATAAACTATCAAATACTAAAAGGAATCTCTTTAGGCTACATCAAGAAAGAAGGCGACAGAATTTTTATACCTGAAAATACTACAAATGATACAGGAAATACTACTAAACCAAATAGGGAAGGCGACTGAACTATTTAAAGAAAAACTAAGGGAAGAACTAAAGGCACAAGGTCACAGCAACACTGGCAAACTCGAAAAGTCAATAGCCTATGACATTGAATTGAAAGCTGAAAAGATAGTTGTTTCCATGTTTATGAATACATACGGTGTATTTATGGACACTGGAGTTTCGCATTCAAAAATCCCATATTCAGGACGTACAGGTTTAGGTGGTCGGTCTAAGTATATCGAAGGTCTTATTTCTTATTTTAGATCAAAAGGATTAAACGAAAGAAACGCAAAAGGAGCTGCATTTGCAACCGCTACAATACAAAAAAGGGAAGGCATGCCAACACGAAACTCATATCGACATTCGAGTAATGGAAGACGTACAGGATTTGTAAATGAAGCGTGGACATCTATCCAATCAGAATTTGAAAAAATAGTAACAGATCATTTTTATAGTAGAATGTCATTAGAGATCGAAAATATGATTGACAAGGCTTTAAAAAATGCTGCATAAAAAACTAACATGGCAACAAACAAATTTTTCACAATAGAATTTAAAGGTGGCTTAGACCTAATAAACCAACTTAGTCAGGTCGAACTTGAATTAAAGAGAGTAAACGACGCTATCAAAGAAGCCAAAAAAACAGGCGACACGGAAGTTTACAAAAAACTAAGGATTGAGCAAGAAGAACTAAAAAAATCCAGCCAAGAATTAAAGAAAAACCTTAGAGATAGCATAAAGGATTTTGAAGGTCAAAAAGCTCCAGTTGGATCATTGGTTGCATTAAGGCAAGAATACACCAAACTAACAAGGGAAATCCAATTATATTCCAAAGAACAAAGAGAAAGTGCAGAAGGATTATCTAAGATAAAACTTGCAGGAAATCTAAAAAAAGAAATATTATCAATAGATCAAAGTATTGGTGATTTTAGATCAAACATAGGTAATTACAAAAGTGCCTTATTAGATGTTGGAGACATAGTAACAGGCGGTTTACTTACAGGTGGTGTTACTGTTGCCATTGGTGCATTAGCTTCATTTGCGAGTGGTGCAACGGCAGCATTTCAAGAATCAGAAAAAGCCATTACAAAAGTAAAAACTGCAATTGATACGACAGGAGCAGCAGCAGGATTCACAGCAGAACAATTAGCAAGCGAAGCCGAAAGATTACAAAATGCAACTACATTTGATGATGACGACATCCTAAACAAAGTAACGGCCCAACTATTAACTTTCACACAAGTAACAGGCGAGAACTTTTTAAGAGCGCAAAAATCAGCATTGGATTTATCAACTGTATTGGATGGTGACTTACAGAGTGCATCCATTCAATTAGGTAAGGCATTAGAAAATCCAGTTAAAGGAGTTACTGCATTAACAAAGTCAGGAGTTACATTCACAGACCAGCAAAAGGAGCAAATAAAAGTACTTACCGAAGCAGGTAAGTTACAGGAAGCACAAGGCATTATATTAGATGAAATAGCCGCAAAGTATGGCAACCAAGCAGAAGCATTAGCCAAAACCGATACTGGTAAACTCGAACAACTAAAAAACATATTTGGTGAGTTTAAGGAAGATGTAGGGGCTTTCATTGTAGGTGCATTAGCCAAACTAACACCAGCGATAATATTTTTTATTGACAAGTTAGGTGAAGGCTTTAGATTTGTTTTGGATGTATTTGAGCCAGTGATTAAAGGATTTGATAATTTATTCAAAAAGCTATTTGATGGAGCAAGTGCAAGTGATGAGTTTAATAAGTTTTGGACATACATCAAAGAAACAATTGCTGGTGTTGCTTCTATTATAAGTACTGCAATAGATGTAATTTCAAGTTTGATAGATGCTGCAAGACAGGCAGGAACCGAAATACCAATATTAGGAAGTGCATTTACTTTTGTTTCGGGTATTGTTTCAAATTTTATTAATTTAGTTAGAGATATTCCAGCGTTATTGTCGGCTGTTGCAAAAGGAGCTGGACAATTCATTAAAAATGTAACATCATTAAATTTTGATACATCAGTATCAGATGTTGCCAAAAAAGAATATGATCGGATAAAAGCTATTTCAAAAGAAAAGGAAAAAGCACAAAAAGAATCAGACGCAAAAGAGCAAAAAGACCTAATAGAATCCAGTAAAAAAAGGACTGCAATAAATACAAAGATTAATAGTGATGAATCAAAAACAGCAAAGCAAGCAGCCGATAAACGAGCCAAAGAAGTAGAAGACCAAGAAAAGCGAATAGGAGAAATAAGAAAGGCAATATACGAACTTTCAGCAAAAGAGATCAACAATGTATATGACAAGCAAATTGCCGAACTCCAAAACAAACAGGCTACACAACTTCAAAAGTTAGAAGACCAAAGGAAAAAGTTATCTGAAAAGGTAAAAGGGCAGGGCGGCACACAAACAAAAGCAGACATTACTGAATCTGGATTAATAGATCAAGAGACAGCGGTTATACTTCAATCAATCGAAAAGCAAAAGCAAGAGATTGAAAAGAAGCGACAAGAATCATTTGAAGACAGTAAACAGCAGCTACTTAAATTACAAGGTGAAAATCTAAAGGCAATATATGACAATGCTTTAAAACTAAGCCAAAGTAACTTAGAATCAATAACTACAGGATTTAAAGCTGAATCAGTAAAAGTAGATATTGAGTTTGAAACAAACCTAAACTCATTAAAGCAGCAATATAACAACGGTCTTATAAGTCAATCAGAGTTTAACGCTCAATCTGAAAAACTACAAGCCGAATCCAACCAAAGGAAATTAGATTTAGAAGCTGAACACGCTCAAAGAATCTATAACCAACAGATCAATAATCAGAAACTACTTGAAAAGGCAATCGAAAGTGAGCGAAAAACCAACGAAAGGAATATTGAGCAATCAAACTTAGATGCAAAAGAAAAGGCTAATCAAGATTTCATTGATGGTAAAATACAATCAGAAAAAGAACTAAACGAAACTTTAAAGGCATTAGATGACCAATTAAAATTAGATTTAGAATCCAACAATCTAAGCGCAACCGATAAGCAAAAGGCAGCCTATCAAGATTTGATTGATGCAAAAGTAAATGCTGACAAGGCAGAAATTGCCAGCGATACAGAAAAAACAAATCAGAAACTTGAAAACTTAGAAAAGGAAAAAGCCAAAAGATTAGAAATAGTAAATACTGCAATAAACTATGCTGGTCAAATAGCAGATACAATATTTGAAATAGAAGGTCAAAAAGATGAACAACGCAAAGAAGATGAAATAACCAAATTAGATGAGCAGTATAAAAAGAAACTTGAATTAGCACAAGGTAATGCAACCGTTGAAACCGCATTAAAGCAAGAATTTGAAAACAAAAAACTTGCAATTGAAAAGGCAGCATTTGAAAAGAACAAACAAAGACAAATCAAAGCGGCTTTAGCAAATGCAGCATTAGCGGCAGTACAGGCATTAGCAAATACAACGCTTCCATTTCCATTGTCATTGACTGCATTAATTCCAATTGCTATTTCAACGGGTTTGCAAATAGCTAAAATAAAGGCTCAGGAATTTGCGGACGGTGGGCAAATAAAGAGTTTAGGTAATGGTAAGATCAAAGCAAAGCCAAATACCAAACCAACTGCCAAAGGTGACAATGTTTTAGCGTATGTCAAAGCAGGTGAAGTTATTTTAAATGAAAGACAACAAGAACTTGCAGGAGGCCCTGAATTTTTCAGATCATTAGGAGTTCCAGGATTTGCAGGTGGTGGCAAAGTTCCAGCCCCAAACATCACAGGTTACGGATCGAGCCGCTACAATCAAACGATTACTATATCAGATGAGCAAATAAACAAAATAGCTGATGTTATTGCGAGTAGAACATCCGATGCAGTAAAACAAGGTGCATCTTCAGGAACTCGTGAAGGTGCATACTTAGGTGCAGCCGATAATTTAAAGCTAAAAGAAAGACAAGAAGCATTAATCCAAAATACAGAATTTTAACCAATGGCAACAATTATAACAGGCACACCAAGCCAACTAAACCCAGTAAACAATAGCATTTGTTTCAAAATACAATCAACTGATTTAGGAAGTGGAACAGTAAAGAAAAGAATAATCTACTACATAGAGTATAAAGATTTGGCAGGTACAATATACAAAGTAACAGAAATAAATACTTTGGAAGCATTTTCTGTTTCCCAGATAATAACATTGGATGTCAATACAGATATAGCCAGCTATCTAAAAACAATAATCCCAACTATACCAAGTCTTTCAAGCCCACAAACATTTACAGACCTTTTAATTTTAGGAAGTGTAAGAATTAGAGTAGGCACAGCAGTAACCGATTTGGAAACCTGCGACACTACATTAGAATGGGATTCATATTCTGCATGGTTTGAAGTGATTAATTCAGTTATCCAAGAATATGAAGTTGGATATTTAAATTTTGGAATACCACAAATATTAGATCATAGACCAGATCAATACTGTATTGATAGAGATGCCTTTGATTTCGTTTGGGTGTATGGTGCAACGTCTGTTACCTATACGCCCGATATTGGAACTCCAATAACTATAAATGGTTCAGGTCAAGTAAATGTATTCACTATGTCAGCATACGGGCCAACCCGTGAAACAATGAAATACATGGATGTGACCTTTAATAGTGTAATGGGCGGTCGAACAATAAGGGTTTGTTTTACAGATATTTGCTGTGAAGGTTGGGAAAGTAGAAACATCTTGTATTTAGACCCACGTGGCGGACGACACATGATGTCATTTGATTACTTAGATGAACACAAATTTAACTCAGAACAAGAAATAATTTGCCGCTATCAAGGTTGTGGAAATATTACATCAGTTGCAAACGACTACCCAACAAATGTAAACTCAGGTGGTGATACCATTTTCCATAAAAGAAATTCAGAAACAATCACTTTAGTAAAGACTTTGGAATCTTGCAATAAAGATCAATTGGAATATCTAAAATCATTTTTAGGAAGTGCAGGTTATCACATCCAAGTGCAACAACCCAACGGCCCTGAGATTATGTTTAGAAAATTCATTGTTGATTCAGGAAGCATTCTATACAACAAATATGATGAAAGTATAGACCTTGTAATAAGTGGTCGAATGGCGCACGAATATAAGACACATCTTGCAGATAGATAATATTACAATATATTACGATATATTACGAATGAAAACGACACATATAATAAACTATAATATCAAAAAGCCTGAAATTTGGCAAAAATGAATACAGTAATGAAATTAGAAGGTGGTATAAAAGAAGTTTATTATTGTGATATTGAATTAATCACAAAAGTTCCAACAACTACCATTGATAATTTCGCAGAAAGGATAAAGCATTTAGATTTTGCAAGACATGCTTCAATAATTACAGATGATGAGTTTATCGAAGGCTCTAAAAATATAATCAAACAGGCATTTATTCAATGAGTTGTTGTATTCAAATAAAAATGTTTCCGTTACCATACATCCCACAGATGTATATAAATGACGGTGTATTTGTATTTGATACAGATGATGATTTTGATTTAAGATTAACCAAAAATCTTGAAGAACTTACAGACATCTATAAAATAAAAGTTGATGGTATTTTGGGTTTTGATTTACCAGCTACTCCAAAAAACAATTTAGTTCTAAGAAGATACATTGATCCACATGGTACAATATCAAATAAAATAAATGTTCAGGTTTGGGTAAATGATTCCAAAACATTGAGATTCACAGACCTTTATGTAATAGGTTATCGAAACAAAAGCTATCAATGTGAAATAAGAACAGGTTTAGAACATTGGATAATAGCAGCTAAAGACCTAAAGCTAAATGAAATTGATCTAAACAATGGAAACAAGATTGCATATACCGAAGCGTTTATAAACCAACAAAACGCATTAGATGAATACACAGATGGAAGTATAGGCATTAGATTTCCTTTGGTAAATTATGGAAGGTTTGTAAGTGCCAATACAATCACAGCACAAGATTTTAGACCTTTTGTTTCTGAGTTATGGTTGCTTCAAAGAGCATTTTGTCAAATAGGTTGGAAGTTTCGCAGTACTGTATTAGAAAGTGACTTTGGAAGGCGAAACATAGCATATCTTTTAGATAAGGATTACGGATTTGATGAGAACAAATTAAGTCTATTAAGAGCAAACATCCAAAGAACGACAGCGCAAAACGGAACTACCAATAATGGCGATGTAGTTGAATATAAAAATGTTATTGAAAATGCAGGTGGTTATTGGAACACTTGGAATTACACAGGTGCTGGAATAGTTGATATTGAAGCTACTTTAATTGTACGTGCTGAAAAAATACCAGTAACAGTTAATAAAAAAAGTTTTACGCTATGGCTAAAATTATGGATGGTAACACCTTTAGGTATAACTGTTGTGATAGAAGAGTACAAGGTAGATGATGAATGGTATTATTGGGCTCATAATGTAAGATGGCATTATTTGAAAGTCACTAAGACAGATGTTCAAATAGATGCTGGGAGTACAATTTATTTTACGTTTCATTGGTCGTCTGAAGAAGACCAAGATGATTATATCATTGAATTATATGATAGACATATTTTTCAGTCAAATGAAGAAGTTTATTCATACGTTACCATAAACCCCAAAAAAGCTTTTCTACAAATAGGTGATGAATATTACATTGAAAAGCTATTACGAAATGATAACTTTTTCGACTTCCTTAAAGGTGTAGTACATAAATTCAATGGTAAAATTTATACCGACTATGTTAAAAATGAAGTTTGGCTATACCCACCTTATGACACCAATGTACCAGACATTTTAAATGAAGATGAATTAGTAAAAGGATATTTCAATGACATAGTAAACCAAGATATTACAAATTCAATCCAATGCGATTCAGACGAAATACAAGTAATTGATACAGGCAAATATCGTTATGAAAGGCTTAAATATAAAGGCTTAGGAGACCAAGCCATAAAAGACAAGATAGGTGAAAAGAAAGCAGGAGACTATTTGGCTTATACCGTTGATTATGGCAACAATTACGAAAACGAAAAAAAGGACAATGAGAATCCATATTTTGAAGCAACATATTTTGGAAATGTAGATAACATTACGGTAAATGGCATTCCAATAGCAATGCCTTGGATGATTACTGAAAAATCAGACACTCCAAAGGAATCATTTGATATAAATCCAAGAACTTTATATTGGGCAGGAAGGCAACTTCATTTACATGTTGTCAATAATGTAGGCATAGGAATAGCCAACATCAATATATTTGGGCAACTAAAAACAAACATACCGACTGCATGGAGTGACCCAACAGGCACAATGATATTTAGTACTCTATTGTCTAATTCATTGGCTTATGGTGAACGATTGGATAAAAAGGATTTGTTTCACATGTTTTGGCAACGGTGGCTTTATGAGATCAAAACATCCAAAGAGTTACGACCACTTATTATAATGTCCAATGCAGGATTTTTTAAGTATGATTTTAGAGACACATTTACATTCCAGATATTAGGCAGGACTGTTAACGCTCGGATGTTGAGTTTAGACGACCATAGCCTTTGTTCAGGAACAAGTACACCAGCCAAATTATATCCAATACGAACATCTTACAATCAATGTTATGATATTCCAAATTCAGGAAATGGTGAAACGCTTTTTTGTAATGGTAACGCTCCAATATTAATAATTACAAAAACAGGAAATTGCTATTATTTTTCTATAGGTGGCACAAATGTAAGTCCAGTAACATCAGTTACTTATGAATATAGACTAAGTTCAACAAGCACATGGATAGCAGCGAGTTCTTTATGTAGCCCAAATGAAGCATTTGAAGTTAGAATGACAGTTGATTACTCAGATAATTGCGACGACATTACAAGAAATAGATTTGTTGATGCTTGTGGCAACGCTCCTGAGATCACAGCAAATTATAATTATGATGATGAATGTTTTACAGCAGAAGTAACAGGAACTTTTGTAAGTCCAATTGCAAGTATACTTTACGAATATAGTTTAGATGATGGTTTAACATGGTTGCCTTATACAAGTCCAAACTGTCAAACAGTACCGAATACCACAACTGAAATAAGAATAAGAGCAACAATAGATTATTCAGATGGATGCGATACTGTAACTGTTGAAACATTCTTATTAGTGCCACCTGACCAAGTTGATTGTGGAAATATTACAGCCGATGTAATGTGTGATGGTAACGGTATATTTACAAGATTTGGAGACGTAGAAGCAGAACAAGCAATTGATATTATCCAATACCGATTTAATCAAAATGAAGATTGGAAAATATGGGATGAAATGACAGCCGTTTCACCATGTCCATTTTTTTACAGAAGGGTTATTACTTATTGCAATAGTATTTGTCCAGTTTATTGCAGTCCTGAACATGAATGCACTTGCACATGTACCGAAACATTCACAATTACATGTTTAAATCGAACATTGACAGTAAACGGAAATCTAACAGGTGCAACAATAACATGGACAGGCCCAAATGGATTTATAGCAACGGGAAACAATGTAGTATTTCCAAAAACTACACCAAGCGGTACATTTACGGCTACTATAACAATTGGAAGTTGTATGTATGTAGTAAACTATCCATATACCAAACCAAATGCAGGAACGCCAATTTCAAATCCAACAGTACAATGAGATACCTAACATACATATTAATCTTATTTCTAATATCATGTAGTAATAGCATCCAATATACAGGTAATGCAGGAACTCCAATAGAATTAGATTGTGTACAAAATGGTAAAATGAGACGACAAAATGTGTATTGCCTTAGGGACTTTTTGATAGGTGAAGATGCAGGCGGAAATTGGTATCAGATTGGAACTTTACCGCAAAATATTAGCAGTCTTTTAGTAGGTGACAATCCTTGCATTGAATGGTCTGATAAAGCATGTGGGCCGTATCCTTTAATGTATGTAGTTGGTGACGCTTGTTGTCGAGATACGGCTTATGTAACGCCTTTAAAATGCTGTTTGACAGGATCGAGTAATTGTAATTAATAACCTTTAAATATAAATTTATGATAACAATAAACATAGTTGCAGGATTAATAATTGGATTTTTATTTGGCGTTTTATTTGGCAAACTTTTCAAAATAGACAAATAATATGATAATAGGATACATCATAGAATACACAATTACATATGAAGATAAAAATTTGCAATCAAATCAAAAGTATATTTTGAACAATAAAATTTACAGATCAAAAGAAATGGCTGAACACGCCTTAAGTCAAACACCATATAAAGGAATTAAAGGATATAATTATTACAACTTTACAATATTGCCAATAACTAAATTCATATAACATGTACCTAACAAACAAAAAGCAATTAGCACAGCGCAAAGAATTAGAGCTCAAAAAAGCGCAACGCAAAGAGACAGAAACTCAAATCAAGAAGGTAGTTTATGACACATCTTCATTGGTAGGTTTGGGTATTGTAGCATTATTTTTCTTAACAATAATAATTCAAATTTTATCATGAAACACATTTTTTTATTCATTATTTTAGCTTTTTCTTTGAGTTTGACAGCTCAGGAAACTTCCTATATTTGTGGATCGGGCACTAAGACGCTAACAGCATCAGCAACGGGCGGCACGGCACCGATTACTTACACTTGGACTTCACCATCCAGCACAGTAACGACAGGCGCAACAGTAACAGCAGGAGCATCAGGAGTTTGGACGTGGAATGCAACCGATGCGAACGGATGTACGGCGACGGGAACGCATACAATCATAATAGAACCAGACCCGACGGCTTCTATAACTTTGAATGCAACTAATAGTTGTGTTGGGGCTAATCAAACCATAAGTGCGACAGGTGTACCTTCAGGATATACCTATGCTTGGGATTTTGGAAGTGGAGCAAATCCGGCGACAAGTACAAGTTCGAGTGCATCAGTATCGTATAGTACGACAGGCACAAAAACAATTACCTTGGTTATATCAAAAACATTCACAGGATCAACAAACGGATGTAGTGCTACATGTACGTGGACAAAGACAACCACTATCACTATCGGAAACTTAACAGGATCATCGTCATGTTCATAAGATACTTTTTCATACTGGCTTTTGTGGGGGCGGCTTTAACTGGTCGCTCCCAGAATTTTAACGAATACTCGGTTTTCTTTGGCAAAGAACGAAAAGAAGGTAAAAAGATAGTATTTGATACTATCATGACCAAAATTACAATGACGGCTCCCGTATCTGCGAGCCATGTTGCAGCTTTTGAAATTGCCAACTCAAAAGCAAAAGATTACGGAATGATCGCACGGGTAAAGTATATCAGACGACTAAAAAGTACAGAGCAAAAAAAATCAGAAATAAAATTTTAAAACCAATAATATAACAAAATGAGATCAGAATTAAAACACATTTTCTTATTAGTCGCCTTAATGGTGACGCTCGGAATTGCAAGCTGTTTCAAAGACGACATAGAGCCATCAACAACCAAAAAGGTCTATGATCTTGAAGATTTTGAAAGTATCAATACTTCATTGAAAAATGGCACATACAATCCTTTTCATTTTCCGTATTCTATTACCGAGTTTGATGTATTCAAAACCCAGATAACAGCTTATAATCATACTGAAGTAGAAAGAGTGAATTATGATCGTATTAGCTTAGATCAACATAATCTTTGGGGTAATATTTTCAACCCGTACAAGGTAAAATATTATTTCGTAAACGGGACTGACACCACTATAATAAGGCTATGTCCAGAATATCTTGGTGACAAGGCCCAAAGAACACCTAATAATATAGATAACCAACTCGACGCTGCAAATCCAGAGATTTGGGTAGTTCTAACAAGATCATCAAGGTATGATAAAATTTATATTCCATATTGCGGTTGTTTGAAATATCGCTTCTATTGGGATGTTTTGACAAGATCTAATCAAAAATATTATGTCCAGATAGAACCAAATTGTGGTAACTGGATTGACTATCAGTTTATTCTTTAAAATTTAAAATAGTGTATTGCGGTAAAGGCTCTGGGTAGTAATATTCAGGGCTTTTTTTATTTTTATCGTTCAAAATGATACGTTAGTCGATAAATTCACATTTTTATGAAAACAATTATCTCAAATGTTTGCAAATTGCGAATATTGTTATATCTTTGTAAGGTAATTAATCAGTAGAACACGAGAAACACAGTTAATTACAAAATAACCAGCCCTGCAAGGCTAAAAATCAAAGATCATGAGCACTTTAAAATTCAACCCACAAATTTTTACAGTTACAACGAAGTCTGGAAGTAATACATGTACTTGGGATTTACTTACTTTAGATGGTGAAACACCTTTAGATACTGTATATTTTATGCATAATGACGACGCACCTTCTCATAATCAACAAAATGAGATAGTAGCGGCTGTTGAAAACCAAGATTGGTCTATTGGTACAATAGATATAGAAGATGTATTAAAATACAACATTGATCTAAGTATTTTTGAATACCAAGATGCTTATAGTGAGATAGTTGGGACAATTAAAACATTAATAAATGTCCGAGAAAATTATATTTTAGATCAAGATGATGTAAATGAAGTTTTAAACGAATAATCTAAAAAAAAGCCCGAGTTTACCCTGCAAGGTTCTCGGGCTACTTTTACAAGATGAAAAATCAACCCATCTTTTAAAAGTATCGTTCTGGTGCGATTATGCTGATTTTCACAGCGGCTTGCAGGACAAATCAGTTTATTTACTAATTTCAATTCCATTGAACGACACACAAATTTACAATAATTAAATAAATAAAATCATCATGGACATAAATAAATATTTATCTAATTTCAAACTTCCTGAATATAAGGAAGTTACAGAGTCAGACATAGATAAAGAGTATTCAAAATTAGCTATTTCATTTCCAGAAATGCAGAAACCGCAAGGCGAAGAAAAAATGCAGTGGCTCAAAGAGATAGCTGTAGAGCGATTTGTAAACTCGATCATCGACAAAATCAATTCTGATACCAAAATAAATTATCACGAAATATGAACGAATTTCTAAAAACCAGCCTTAACAACTTTCTCGAATCTGAAAACATTTCAAACATCACCTTCGCAGAATGGTACGGCACAACACCTAATTACGTGTCCCAGATGCGAAACGGTCATAGAAATATAGATTTATCAAAGTTTGCGTCTGCATTGACCAGAAACGGGTATGAATTCAAAATCGACTTCAAGAAAATGAAGTTTGATTACATATAAGTAAAATTTATACCAAATCGAAATCTATAAAAATTATTATTATAAAAAAGTATCAAAATGCTTGAATATATTCAAGCATAGTTGTATCTTTGCTTTGTAATTATAATTTAGCAATAGATATAAACACGCTAAAATGACCATAACCGAATCAAAAGAATTAATAAAAAAAGTGATGACTGAAAAGAATATTTCCAGTTATCGAATGTCCAAAGAAATTAAAGTATCACAATCAATGCTTTCAAAATGGTTTAATGGGAAATCTAATTTGAGCGATGTTAAATTATATGAGATTGCTGAGTATTTGGGTATTACAATAAAAATGGATGAGTAAATTAAACATTATGATAACAGACAAACAAATAACGGATAAGGAAACACGATCGTGCATTCTGAAAGTGGCATGTCGTTATGTACAGTGTTATGTGACGGATCAATTTAACGGAAATTCATTAAACAATAAATAAAAATTTTAAATATGACACACGACGAAAAAATTAGTTACATGAAAGTTGCCGCTGGTATAATCGGTTACAATTTTGAAAAGCAAGGATTAGATATGTTAGTATCAATTTATGATAAAATATTGGAGAAAAAAGGAAATACTGATTTAAAAGATTTAGTTGACATCCAGCTTAATGTTGAGAGAAAATGGAAGGAGATAGAAATGAAAAATAAAAAACCTTTTATGCCATGAAAAAAATACAACTATACTTCGCCCCTTTAATTTCAGATGAATTTGCTTATACATTAGAGCGAATAAAAGAAAAAATGATTGATTTTGAATTAAATGAAGTTGTTGCATACAAAGCAGTTAGGGAATATAATTCAGACTTTTTTTATTGTAAACAATTTGGTGAAGTATGCGCAAAACACTCATTTACTTGTGGCAAAGAATGTAAAGAATATTCTCCAAAAAATGGTAAAAACGGATGCTGCAAATATGTAGGGCATTTATATGTTAAAGGCGAAGAACTAACCTTATCTGTTACATAACGGTTCGGGTATTGCCGAAGGCGGCAAGCAGAAAGCCCGGATTCCGCAGTATATGTCCTGCCGCTTTTGGCAATACCATGTTAGCGGTTCGTGGCGGTTAATTAACGATAAATTGAATTGATATGACAAATACAAAAGCACTAAAAGCATTTGCGACAGATGAACAGATTTTGGAATGTCTAATTTTGTTTGAAGAACGCAAAATGGATGCAGCAAAGTTGTTGGCTTCCTATATGTTTCCAAAATGGCAAGTAAGCACACTGGAAGCGGTAAAAATATTGATGAATGTTCAAAAAGAGTGGTCTGGTAGCCATGACCGCTAACGGTTTGTGGCTTTGCGTTCGGTTTTTGCCTTCCGAAATGTTCAAAGTTAGCACAAAAGTTAATGGCAAAAACTGACGCAAAACCATTGTTATAAGTAGTTGCGGATTATTAATGATAAACTTAATTAAAATGGAAATTGAAGAAAAAGATGTAAAAGTAAAAATGAGTGTTTGCCCTGAATGTGGTAACGCTATTAGAGTTGCTGTTGAACATACAATGACAACTAAAAGCAAAAACGAATTTGCAAAGGAAGTAATGAAACACGATTTACAAGTAAAGACAATTTCACTTGAAGAATATCGTAGTTCAAATATTCAGTTGTATTGCAAAGAAAGTTGTTCAAGGAAGTAATGGTAGCAATTACTTATAACGGATTGGGTATTGGCGATGTTGCCCATTCATAAAGCTAAATAAAATTACTAATGGTAAAATATAGATAAAAGATGAACAAAGAACGTCAGGGCAATATAGCCAATACCATGTTAGCAGAAGTGCCGGTGCGAATACAACGAAGCCGACAACATAAGCAAGTTTCACCAAATGGATTACCGATTGCTTATGTAGGTCGTGGCACTCGTTGGGGTAATCCTTTCAGACTTGTAAAATATTCGGATGGCAAATGGGCTGTCAAAACAGATGGCAGCGAAAGGTGTAATGAATTGCTGATTAAGCATTGCCACGCTGTTTATGATACAAGAGATGCTGCCGCCATTGATGCAATTAACTGTTACAACTTTTGGCTATTGCCTTACACACACAAAGAAGGGACAATGCTGGAATTTTATCAGTCAATGGCACAAATAGACGATGCTATTGTAAGCCTAAAAGGAAAGAACCTTAGTTGCTGGTGTCGGCTTGATGAAAAGTGTCATGCGGATTTACTGATTGAATTAGCGAACAGGTAGGCATTTCTGCTAACGGTTCGCATATTGGAGCAGTAGGTGATTTGGAACGCAAAACTTCCGATTACCAATACACTTTATTAGATGTACTACCGTTCAATTTATCACTTAAACCCCCTATTGCTCTAATATGCTGTTATCGGCTGATGCGGTTTAATTACCCAAATTTCAATACGAAGCACGAAAGCAGTTTTTATTTTTTAGGGTGGGAAGAAAAATATTTCAAAAAAGTTTTGGAAATACGAAACATTATCGTAACTTTGCCGTATAATAATTTCAAACAGATAACAAAATGAAAGTACGAATTTATAAAGAAGAAGAACTGAAAGCCAAATATAGTAAGGAGTTCAAGCCAATGACTACCAAAGATATTGAGTTGTGTACTTGGCTATGTGCTTGGAATTATGTAAAACATAGTTCAGGACAAATTGTAAAATGCGAAGGAACACCTGAAAATAAGTGGAGAATACTTGGAACAAATGGTTTATTCCCTATGCAAGAAGGGCAAATGGTATTAGGTATTAAGAAACCAGCAAAGAAAAAAGAATGGTAAGAATAGAAATACACTTGGATAAGACCGAAACTGATATTCTTGATGCTATTGCTAAGGAAGATGGTAGAAGTCGAAAAAACTTATGCGAAACTGAAATTCGTAAATTAATCAAAGAGCGTGGGCAAAAAATAAAAACTGCTAACGAAAATGTTGATACGAAGCAGTAATGTAGCATTTGCCGCTAACGTAAAAGTATTGCCGAAGGTGGGGCATTAAACTACCGAAGTTTAATTGAAAAACAAATGTTTAATATGAGTACAGAAGATAAATTGAAAAACGTCAGCCCCACTTTTGGCAATACAGTGTTACCTGCCGTACTTCTTGGTTACGTCATCATGCGTAATATGAGATTTAAAGTAGGAACACCAACAATCAACGGAACTGAATGGAGAGAAATGGAAAGTGGATTTCAAATAGATTATGTCAAAAAGAAACTGTATCAATATAAAAGTTCCGTTGATGAAGCTATCGAACAATTACGAAAATACAATCCAAACGATGATTATGAAGCACATCCTGTTTATTGGTATGGCAGGTAACGTTTCGCTTCACGCAATTCAATTTTTTGCACCAATGAACAATTTAAAAGATAAAATAATCATAAACATTTCAAAAGGTGTTGAGAATAACATTTTATCAAATGATGATTTACTTCAGATTTTTGAATGTGCTGGAGATCATTTAAATTTAGCCACTATTTCAAAGTATGCAACAAAAAATGATCTAAGTTATAACGGTGCAAAAAATAACAGAAATATAAAAAAGATTTTTGGTGTTAGGTTTGTAGTAGATAATCAATAAAAATAAAGTGATGACAAAATTAAAAACAGCTACCATTTTAAATGGCAAAAAAGTAAAAGAAGGCGATAAAGTTTTTTTCATTAATTCAGATGGTGTGCGTTGCGAAGGCTTAGTTCAACGAAGAAAGTTTGATGTAAAACTCGAAACGCCACACTACGGAACGCCACGTTCAAAAGATAAGCACAAAGAAACTATACTTAAAAAAGGTACTTTGTTTTTTTGGAATCATGGATTCAATATTGAAGATTATGTTGGATTAGATTTAGTCACTTAATTACTGTCAAATAGCTCTTGAAACGCAAAAGTGCGACATGTGAGTAAAAAAGATGTATATTTTTATAAATAAATTATTACCTTTGTCCCACCGCAATGCACGTAAATATACTTTACGATGCACAAATTATTATTTTCACTACTTTTCACATTATTTTGTGAATTCACCTTTGCCCAAAACTGTTCAATTTGTCCAAGTGGAACGACAGTACAGTTAACTTCACCATATCCAGCGACCGCCACACATTTGTGGACTTGTACAGACGGTTTTACAAGTACTCAGCAAAATCCAACATTCAATCCTATTGCGGACGTAACATGTAGTTTGACCGCAACCGAAAGCGGATGTACTGCTACAAGTCAAAGTATTGTGGACGTTTGTGATTGTGCATGTAATGAAAATGCTTGTATAGCTATGAATTACAACTCTTCAACTGAGTGTGTAACCTTCGCAAATACAGGTACACCTTGCAGCCCTTTAGCAACGGAAACAAGGCAATGGCGAAATCTTACTTCTAACCCTTGGGCAAACATTCCAGTATCAAATCAAGTGTGTGATTGTGATATTAGAGAAAGAGTAAACACAACGGCGACCGTATCAGTAGTTTCAGGCGCTTTCAGGTTGCAAATAAACGGACTTCAAAATAGATGCTCTACATGTTCAGGCTCTAATATGCAAATTGAATTTGTGTTTGGAGTTACTGGTTTTAATTCAACGCTATATCCTGGGTGTGCAGGTACAACCGATTGGTACACAATAACGGCTGCCAATTTTGCGACGGCTGGATATGTGGCAAATGCATACGTTCGATATAGTACACCTTATGGAGTTGTGGTAAATTACTATCGTTTTACTTACAATGGTGGTGGTTTGGCGGCTGGTAATGTTACCGTTCAGCAAGTTTATCGAAAATCAATTTATAAGACCATTTACACCCAAAGGACTTTAACTTTTACTGACGGTTGTCCATCGGTAACGTGTAATAATAGTTTGGCAATACCACAACAGCCAAATGATCCATGCACGCATTTTGTAGCGTATATCACAACGGTTAATTTGGGTTCTCCATGTTCGGGTGCTGGACTTTCTGCAAGTACGATAAACGCAACAGGGCCTTTAACCTACCAATGGAAGTACAACGGCACGAATATAGCTGGTCAAACATCGCAATTTCTTTGTATGGTTGGAAGGCCAAACGGTACTTATTGTTGTGTGGTATCAGATGGTACATGTACCGAAGAAATTTGTATTATTGTCCAACCTGCATGTACTTTGGCAGTTAGTGTTACAAGTGCTGGAAATAATTTAACTGCAAACCTTACAGGATGCGTAGGTACACCAACATACCAATGGCAGCGTTGGAATGGCACTTCATGGATAAACGTTGGTACAAATTCCAATACTTATAACACAGGTGGTTTAGCAGGTGAATACAGAGTTAATGTTTCGTGTTCAGGCCCACCTGCATGTTCGGCTATCGGATATATTACATTCACGCCGCCCTGCACAGCGGACGTTACGATCTCGGTTGGTACGTCTAATCTTACTGCGAATGTTACAAACTGCTCTGGATCAAATATTACTTATGTTTGGGAGCGTTGGAACGGCTCATCATGGGTGATAGTCCAAACGGTAACAACCACGTCAACAAGTAACGTCTATACGCCTACAATTTCAGGACTTTATCGAGTTACTATTACTTGTAATGGTTGTTCAGATCAAACCCAAACCACTTTTACAATGCCAAATCCTTGCACTGGATTTAGCGCAAATATCACAGGAACTTTTACGGGGCTTTGCGTAGGGAATACTTACACTTTTAATCGAACTATAACAGGTGGCACGGGCCCATTCACTCAGGTTTGGACAATAAACGGATTAGGTGCCGGAACTGGAACATCTTTGAATTTCACACCTTTGGCAGCAGGTGCCGTAACAATTGCGATCACTGTAACGGATGCAAATAATTGTAGTTATACGGATAGTCAGGTAGTAAATGTAATTGTTTGTTGCGGAATGACAGCAAGTATCAGTCCTACAAATCCAACAGCATGCACAAACCAAGCGACAACATTTACAGCAACCGCAACAGGCGGAACGGCTCCGATAACATATAGTTGGACTTCGCAGTTATCGCCAAATCCACCTGTAGCACAAGGCTCAGGAACAAATAAAACTTTGACATTCACAACAGCAGGAACTTATATTGTACAAGTTACAGCAACGGATGCAAATGGGTGTACATCTGTTGCAACAACCAACCTAACAGTAACTACATGTACATCATGCGTATGTACGCCTAATTTGGTTTTGAATGGATGTGTTTTGAATGGTTCGTTTACGGGAGCTGGATGTGGAAATTTCACCTATCAACTCCAATATTCAGCAACGGGCACAGGCTGGAGTATCGCAGCTTCAGGAACGGCTTCAAATGGCGGTACATTTTCACACACGCCAACGGCAAATGGGTTTTATCGTTTAGTAATAGTAGCAAGCGGTTGTACACTCCAACAAACAGCAGACGTGAATGTAAATTGCGTGGTTAGTTGTGGATGTACGGCAGGAACTTTGACATTAACAGGATGTACTTTGACATGGACAAATTCTTGTGTTGGATATGTGGCAAATCTCCAACGCCTTATATCTGGAAATTGGCAAAATGTAGTTGCAACATCACCTTATGAGACAAGTTGCAATACTGATTTTAGAGTAGAATATCAAAAAGGTGGATGTCCGACAGTTTATTCAAATACTGTCACAGTCGGTTCTAATTGTAATTGCACCTATGAGATAAAGGTTAGAGACCCTATAACTTTAATAGAAAATCAGCTTCAAACATGTACTACTTATGTAAGCAATTTAGGCGACTTTACTCATAGGCGACTTATTGAATATTATGTAGAAAAGACTTGTAATGGATCAACACAAGAAATATGGTCAATGCAAGTAGTTGGAGATGGTCAGACACAAATACGCTTGAGCGCTGATTTTTCAATCTCAGGGCCAATATCTTCAATGCAGGTTTATAATCAAGGAGTATTTCAAACATTAACAATACCGAGCCCGAATGGCGATAATCCAACATCGTTAGTAAGCTATCTAAATTCATTGAATCTTGGGTGTACATTCATCGTAGTTAATAATAGCATTCAAATGATTATTATACCAACTAATACAGGTGGACTATCAGCAGGTGGGCAATACGTTCAAGGTGGTGTAACATTTACATATAATTCTCAAGGTTCTGGTACAACTGTAATTGCACATATAAAGGCATTCACAGGATGTCCGACGTTAACATGGTCAAAAACATCTTCGTCATCTCCGGGTATTATACCCGTAAGTTATAATTCTGTAACTTATAATAATTGTAATCTTGTTAATGCTTCAACATTAAATATAAGGCCAAACCACGATCCTATTAAAGTTTGCGGATGTCCGTAAATTCAAACCAAATTCTTAAAAACAAAGGCTATTTTAGAATAGTCTGTAACTAAAACAAAAATGATAGCAGAAACAATTTGTACAATAATTTCTTTCATAGAAGAAAAAGAGAATACAGAATATAGAATAATCAAAAGTTATTATTCGGTTCTAAACAATGACATGCCATTTGTTGAATTTGATTTTCTAAACAAATCAATAAAGTCATTAAATACTGAAAAGGATACTAAATGGTCAAAGATTAGCAAAATCCTTTTAAAATTAGCTGAGTTCCTAACAGACATTGGACTTACTTATTATCGAGACGGCAAAATATCAATCAAATGGTATGAATATCCATCAGTAGTTTTAAAATTGAAAAAATTTATAAATTCGTTAAATGATAGAAACTGACATTAAAGCCAATTCTTATAAATGGGTGTTTCAGGCAAATAATACTCAAACACCCATTTTAATAGATTCAAAATCCAACAAGTGTAATTACATTGGAGCAGGTATTTATACTTTAATTACTGATAATGGAAATCATACTTTTGATTACTCAAAAGGTAGTGATGATGATACAACCTACAAGATAGAACCAACCGAAAAGATAACCAAAAAATGGGATTGGTCAAAACTAACAAATGACCAAAAAAAAGAAGCTAAATCATTACTAAAAAAAGGCAACCAAAAAGACATGATAGTTTTCCAAAACAAACATAATCTTTCAGGAAATCACATTTGCTGCGCTGGTGACTATGTACATCATAATTTCAAATTGGCATTAAAAGAAGGGTTTATATGAAACGATATTCAAAAATAGAAAACGGCAAAAACTTCTATTATGAAGAAGATCCAAACGGATATTACACTAAAGAAGATATTGTTAAATTTCGATCTGATTGGAAATATAACTTAATACCAATAGCTGACCGAAAAGAAATAATCGAAAACTTTAAAGCTGGTAATATGAAATGGCTTTATCGCTATCATAATTTTAAGGCGTTGTCAAATAATCATTTTTGTTGTGATTCACAAAAGATATTTGTATTAGATAATTTTAAATTCATAATTCAAGAAATTTGGAACGAGAAAATTTGTTAAAATTACTTGCTAAAGAGTTCTATAATTCGGAACTTACAAGAGAGATAAAAGAAAAATATTCATTTTATCGAGAACGTGATTTCCAAAGATTGCTGATTTGCAAATATGCCAAAAAAGGTGAACTAACACAAACGCAAATTGCCATTAAATTAGGAATAACATTAAGAACAGTAAATTATATAATCAATGGGTATTAAAGAAACAATAAAATACATATACGCAAATCGTTAATATGTGAACTAATAAGACTACAATCATATTATATTTGTGATGTAAAATTACAAACTACGACCTTTTGACTTTGGAAAAATTACTGTCATTCATACAGAGCCGAGAATGGGCAATTGATTTAAATTTCGGTTTATCTCAATTGTCCACAGTTCTGTTAAATTTAGAAATGGGCAAAGTAGAACGTCCTGAAATAGTTTCTAATTCAATTCAAGTAAACGGTTCTACTTCATCAAACGAAACTACAAAACAGATTAGAGTACTGTCTTTAACGGGTACTATGTTTACAGAAAATCAAGCATGTAGTTACGGTATTAGAGAATTATCTAAAGAACTATATTCAGCATACAATGACCCTAATGTTTTGGGTATTCTAATCGAAGGCAATACAGGCGGTGGCGAAAGTTCAGCAGGTCACTTGTTAAATTCTACTCTAAAAGACAAAAATAAACCCGTTGTTATTCACGCTCAAATGTTGGCAAGTGCTGGAATAATGGGAACTTTAAATGCAACTGAAATAGTGGCAGACGGTGAAGCGTCACAATTTGGTTCTATTGGTTCTTATATTTCGATAGACACCACAATAGCGAAGTGGTTAGCTGAAAATATGGACGATCTTTATGCCGAACAATCCACAAACAAAAACTTTGAGATTAGAGAATACCTAAAAGGCAATAAAGTTCCATTACAAAACTATGTCAACAAAAACGCCCAACATTTTATAGATGCAGTAACTCCAAAACTAAAAGGAACTGATGCAGTAAAACAAACGACTGTAAGCGGTGGTATGTTCTACGCTCAAGATGCAAAGAGACGTGGTTTAGTTGACAGCATAGGCGGACGTAATTATGCAATTAACAGAATTATTCAACATTCAAAATACTAACATTTAAAAAAACGACAAATGGACTGGTTTAATAAAATCAAATCAAACATTGCACGGATTTTCTCACTTGAAAATACCGACACTCAAAGCGAAGCAGAATTTTTGGCAACACTTGAAAACATTCCAAGTTTGAAAGAAACCAAAGACGCTCTAAATGCTGCAAACCAAACAAATGAAAGTTTGAGAAATGAAGTTTCGGCTCAAACAAAACTTACCGAAGAACTAATTGATAATGTAGAAACATTACAAAATGAAAAAGGAAACCTTGCAAAAGATGTAAAAGACTTGACTACTTTGGTAGGATCCTTAAAATCATCATTGGGTGAAATAACAAGTTCAATCAATGATCTAAAAGGCATCAAAGTTGACAAACAACATGATGAAAAAATCAAAGATGAAAAGGTAAAAGATGGAAACATCAAAGGCGTTTTCGATGGATGGAAGCCAAACGCTTCAAAAATCCCAACATGGTAAAAAACTAACGAAATCTATTTAAAAAACTATAAAAATTCTACAAAAATGAATCACGATATTATGATAGATAGCCCGGGAGGTTATCTCAAATTATCAGGTGCAGGAAGTCAAAGATACTTAGAAGTTTCTACGGGTTCAAATGCCTTCTTTTATCGAAACATCGGATTGAAGTACGGTGACATCACAATGAATGCTTTAGGTATGTATTCTTTGGCTTCAATCGGACGTGAAGGGCAAGCTGTATTTACTTCATTGACAGCACCAAATTACCTATTAAGAAAGCGTGGTGCAGGTTGTGCATGGGATCCAGTAAAAGGGATAAAATCCAACATCGAAAGTATTGATCTTTGTCCTTGGAAATCAGACATGGAAATATGTGCTGATGCACTTTGGGATTCTTGTTTTGAAAAACTATTAGGTACAGGAGTTGATGTCCAAAACCTATTAGCTACACCTGAAGGTAGAGCGATTGTCCAAGAAATGATGAGACAAATCTATTTAGGTTTGGGTAATTCATACTTCATGTTAGCACATTTTGGAAATCATGAGTTGATTGAAGAATCAGACACAAATGGATGGTGGCAAACAAAATCTACAGTTGAAGATTGGATTAACTTCAAAGGAAACCAAGAAGTTTGTACAGGTCTATACACCTTGGTCGATGGTCTTAAAAGAGAAGGTCACGAAAATTACAATGTAGAAATCAAAGAAAGTGATGTTTCAGGTGACAAATACATTGGAGACGCAAGGGCTTTGATTGACTTGACTATTGACAGCGCACCACAAGAATTTAACCTTATCAATGATGCTAATATAGCACAAGGTATTTTCCCAGTTATCAGAGCCACAAAAGGTATTTTTGATAGATTGAAGCAGCAAAACATGATTCAATGTTTCTGTGAAAATCCTGAAATGTTCAAAGCATACATGACTGGTGTATCTGCTGAGTTCAACATAACACCAACTACAATGATGTACAGGGGCTATGTGATTGTAAGAGACGACACACAAGCAATCTTTGACAACATGGTAGGTGTGATTACTCATAGAGTTCTTTTGGGTGCAAATGGAGTATTTGGAATTGCTTATGATACAGCACAATTGGCACAATTCAATGGATTAGGTTTGAGAATGGTTCAGCATTTGGACGCACCATTCCAAGGCAAAATCTATTTGAGTACTGCTGGCAAGATTGGAACTGCGATTTTGGACAAGTCTTTGGTTGTTAACGCTTCATTGGTTTTGACACCACAGGCATAATTTAAAAAACTACAAAATTAAATTACAATGTGTGTATTAATACCATTAGATCAATCTTCTTGCTCATCATCAGATGGTGGAATTGTCAAAACATATTTGACAAGCTGTGATAATATCGCAGACATTATATTTGATGCAAATGAGCAAATTACAGGATTCACCATGACAGGAACAGGTCTATGGACTGAATACCAATATGACACTGACACAGACCAAACATATTACAACCAAGAAGGCGAAAGAACAGGAAACAAACACGTTTACAATCAAGAAGCATTTATGAATTTTTCAGGTCTTAACAATGAAAAAAGACTTGCATTAAAAGCACTTACAGATTGTTGTTGTTTAGTTGCGGTTCACTATCTTTCAAGTGGATTAGCTTTGGTTCAAGGTATTGAATATGATGCAAATACTTCATCTTGGAAAACTACCAAAAAGAAGTTGAAAGCAACAGGGCGTTTCAATACTCAAACAGGTGCAGACGACGACATTATGGGTGTTACTTTAATTTCACAATCTAAGTGCCCGTCAAACTTTACTACCATTACTGAAACAGCATTACAAGCACTTTAAAAAAACTCATAAATTATGTACGCAATTAAAGATGTTAAAATAGGTAAAAAGCCTTTGGTTCAAGTACTTGGTGATGAAGTATTTTCATTGACAGGCAAAGAGATAATTACACCAAAAGGCGACGTTTTACCACCAGCTACGCAAGAACAACTTGAAAGACTATTTAATAGTAAATCGAAGTTTGTAATAAAAGTTGACAAGCCACTTAAAGAAGTGGCGGATAAAGATAAATAATATTAGGTATGGAAGGGGTAAATCCAATGACATACGGTCTTCAAAAAAAAGGCAATAACACTATGCAAACTAATTTGCTTAGACGTGACCCTATATTAGAAGAATGCACCGATGGAAAAGATTTAACCAACCTTTTCAAAAATTATCCTATACTACCTTTTGCAGGAACAAATGACGCAAGCGGACATTCATTGTTGAAGTTTTTATATGCTTTGCATAGAAATAGTCCGACGGATTCCGCTTGCGTTAATATGATTTGTGATTATGTCATTGGTGACGGTGTTGTTATCGAAAGAATAAATGATGAGTTCATGGATGATGGAGAAATGGAAGTTATATCCAATGAGCAAAAAAACAGATTCAAAGAAGTAATTGGATTGGGTAGGATAGAAGGCAATATTTTAGGGCTTAGTAGAAAGCTATTAAGCGAGTTAAAGGTAGTCGGAAACGCTTATCTAATACTCAGCCTAATTGAAACGAATGGCCAAAGAACATACGAAATCAAAGCTGTTAGTCAAGATCAAGCGTTTTATATGGTAGATAAAGAAACCAAAAAAACAACTGATTACATAGCTATAAGTCCAAAATGGGATGAAGATTATCTAAAGCTAAATACGCCTTTGATTCTTAGGAAATACCCATATTTTGTAGAAACCCAAAAAGGAGTTTTAACTACTATATTCCATACTAAACAAGGTGGTAATATTTACGGACGACCTGACAGTATGGCAGCTACAACTTATAAATACAGAGAATTTCAAGATGCAGACTACCTAATAAAACAGACTGATTCAGCTTGGGTAGGAGACTTGATAATAGAAGTAGAAGGCGGTGACCCTGAAAATGACAGCGAACTTGGAAACGCTCAAAAAATGGAAAATGCCTTCACAAACAAAAGTGAAAATCCGTTATCGTTTCTTTATATGGAGCGTCCAAAAGGAGCAACACCAATGGAAGTTTATCAAGTGAAACCAAATACAAATGAAAAGTTCTATGAAGTAGCAGGGAAAATGAGCGCACAAATGATAATCAAAACTCATGGTTGGAGTGAAAGACTTTTGGGCGAAGCTGCACCAAGTGGATTGAGTGGAAATAGCTACATTGATGAATTAAAGACTAAAATTCCATTGATTAATAACCTTAGAAAAAGAATTTTATTCGATCTGAATTTAGCAATTGAAAATGTAATGAAATTCATGGCTCCTGAAATGGTTGGAATAGGTATTAATTTTTACTCAAATGTATTAGATAACATAGAAGAACAAACAAATGAAAACCCTAATACAGCCGTTTGAAGTAATACTTAATGCACCAGTCAGAAAAGACTATCCTATTGGTTATGTTTGCGATCATATTTTTAGAGTAGAGCAAAAGATATTTTCTGAATGTTTAGGATTGGATTTGCTCAAAGACATGATTGATAAATGTATTCAATATAGCGGTCAAGGTTGGGACAATTGCAAAGATTATCAAATTGATGAAATAGTAGTTATTGACGGTGTTTATTTTAAGTCTTTAGAAAATGGAAATTCCGAAAATCCAATAGATTCAGACAAATGGATTCAAGCAAAGAAATTTGAAAACGAGTGTTATAATGAACTTTGGGAATGTTACTTAAAAAACATTTTAGCATATTCAGTAATTTATACTTCGATCACTTATAAGACAATTCAGGCAGGTGCAAAAGGATTGGTAGTTATGACCGAAGATGACACATTTATGACAGGTGCAGGCGACAAAGGGTTATCTGTGTTTAAAAAAGAGTTGCTTATTGATATTTCAGATTTGAAAGAGTTAATGCACACATACATCCAAACAAAAGAAGGATGTTTTGAAAGTCTTAAAAATGACATTTGTGGTGAAAGTAAGTGTAATATGAAAACTCAAAACCGACGAATTTTATTTAGATGAGTATTTTGAAATCAATAATCAAAGCGGCATTAAAGGAAAAATTCACAACTGAAGCGATAAGTGAAAAAAGAATTGCAAAATGTGAAACATGCGAATTTAGAAAAGATGACACATGTACGGCATGTAAATGTTTTATTGATCTTAAAGCAGAAATGGATTACAATAGAAACCCATTAAAAGGATTTAGAATAGAAAAAACACATTGTGTAAAAGGTAAATGGCCATTCATGGACGACGAAGGTAAAGAACACGAAAACGACTTAGAAATAGCAAATTATTATAAAAATCTATAAATTTAAAAACATGATACACCAATTATTAAATCCAGATTCTAATGCTGGAAATTTTTTGAGACTTACCAAAACAGACTCATATTGTTGTGGTGACAAAGCAACAGTATGTAAAAGTTCGGTTACTTATCCATCAACTGAAAATTTAGTGAGTTTTGAAGCAAAAAACCTAAAGACAGGTGAAAACGAAGTATTTCCGATTGTTGGAAATCCAATTGTTAGCATAAGTAATTCACTTTCAGGTGCAGGATATTTGATAGATACACCTGATTCATTGACTTACATGAGCGATGGAACAAACACATCTTTGGCTTTTGTTGGAGACATTGAAATCTTAAATGTTACGACTGATGCAGGAGCAAAGACTGTTGTAAAAGAGTGTGTACCAGCTTTGATTTGCGACTACAAGATAGCATTTGCAGGTAATGCAGCTACTACAACAGTTAATTATGCAGGTGTAATAACTACAATTCCAGCTTTGGTTTATGGAACTAATGCCGTTGGTGACGTTCAAACCGCTTTTGATGCAGCAGGTGTTGCAGGTGGTGCAATGTCAACATTGGTTACAGATGACACCGCAAATGGTGTTTGGGTAATCACATTCAAAGACGTTGCAGGAAAAACAATAATCCATGATGGAGTTCAGGCAAACAGATGTAATTGCCAAAGAGATTATGTATCATAAAAAAGCGACTTGTTTTCATTCATAATAGTTAAAGGCAGCTAATAAACCGGCTGCCTTTAATAACCTAACTAAAAATTAAACTATGTGCGGTGTCATTGGTATTTCTTGCCAAAATGGTAATATAGTCATAAATAAAAACGGCATACAATACTACTTTTCTGATTATTCGTTTAGAGTAAAAAATGGTGATCTTCATATTAAGTCAACAAATTTACTTTATCCTGAATTTGTGCTAAATCAAGCCAATACAGGAAAAACAATAGATGCTTTAATAACATTGATTACAGGTTGTAATTGTTGCTCACAAACTACAACGCAAACACCTGAAAAACTCTTTACTTATAATTACGAAATTCCAACAGGAACGACAGTTACATTATCCGACGTAATGGGTATTGCGGCAACAGCAACAGGCAAAGCATTTATTGGAGTGGCTGGAGTTGATTTTGACCTTAAATATTTAGACGGTGACAGCGTGGACGGAGTTACTCAGGCGGCAACATCCGACGCAAACGAAAGCGGCCCACACGGTCAAAGAAACCTTGATAGTGGTGGCTCTTCACAAATGGAAATTGCTTATGAAAGTCAAAATCCAATTATTTACAGAAAACACGAATTAGCACAAAGCTACACGGCTATAACAGGAAGTGTAGCGATTTTGAAAATCGAATTTATTTACATTTAAAATTTTTATAAAACATGGGTGGTACATCTAATAACAATTCAGGTAAAAATGAAATTCCTGCAAAACTGACAGGTAATTTGCACCTTGACTTAGGCCCAACGGCTGGAACTGTTGACTTAAAAGGCAATGGTGTTTTGGGCGAAACTTTCACGGTTGCGGCTTTGAAAACAGCAGTTGCGACACTTGCACCAGTTTATCCTGATGCGACAGCATTTTTGGCAACCGACAATTTTGTCGAAGTCGAAGCTGACTTGGACTACATCGGTGGTGAAGGTTTCCATTTGGGTGATGTTGGAGCACCAGTTGTAGCTACAACTGAAGATGCAGCCTACAAAAACAACAATGGTTGGACTGACATCGACGCTGGCGGTGGCCGTCAAGACGGCAAAGATGGAGTTACAATTGATCCAAGCACATTCCAAGAAATTTGGGTTGCTAATGGTTCAGTGGTTACACTCCACATCACATTCCAAAAGGCATAATGAGTTTTGGTTATTAAATTGGTCTGCATCTTAACGGGTGCAGACTTTTAAAAATTTGTCAATGAGATTATTTTTATTTATACTTCTTTTCCCGTTGTGGATATTCGGTCAAAACAATAGTGTTGGTGGTGGCGATCCATTCAGACCATACAGGACTGAGTGCACTGAATGTCAAAATTGCGGTGTTCAAATTCCAGCAGGATATGTTGGTTATGATTTCGACATTCCAAACGATTATGCACCTGCTACAAGTGCTTTGAATCTGTATTTGCATTTATTTTATTTGAATACAACTGCATATACAACTGCATATTATTACCCACCTGCAACAAGTAGCCCAACCACTCCAATCGTTTTAGCTGGAAATCAAAGTACTATTCAGACATTTATAAATAGTTGTTTGGTTGCTGAAGGATTCAATGCAAATGATATAATTTTAATTGTAAATTCTGACAATACTGTTACTGTTTGGCATTCACCAAGCTATACACCAAATGGAAATGAATTTTGGATGGGTACAATTGTACCAGATGACTATACAAACAAATATTACCCGTCAATACCAACTACCCATCCCACAAATGGAAATACAAGGGCTCTTTTAGTAAAAGAGTGTAAAACACAATCTGATATAAGCGTACCGAATTGCGACGGCACAAATACAATACAATCAGTTGACCAAGTTACAGGAACTTATCTTTTAAACCAAAACGACAAACAAATAGTACGAATGTACGATAATGTGACCGCTTCATTAGGTGGTACAATCCAAGCAAACGTAGCAGGAGCAACAGTAAGCTTTAATTTAACAGGTATAACCGCAACAAATTGGCCAAGTACAAACTATATAATTGATTTTGGAACTGGATTTACAGATTATGGCGTAAACCCATCATTTAGCTACATAAATGAAAGAGACGGAAGTTATGAAATTAAAGTTTTCAGAGCTTTTTTCTACAATGAAGGTATTCGATTTCATTTGGTGCAACAATTTGAACTTACCAAAACGGGTGCAAGCGTAGCGATAACATCGGCAAACCCTGCAACGGTAAGCAGGTCGATAACTTATACAGACAAAGAAGTAAACCAACTTTATTGTAATGGTTTGAAGGTTGGAAATCCAACATTAGCAGACGGCACAACTGCAACAATTTCAGGAACTTTGAGCCTGACAAAAAAAGATGCTGTAAATGAATGGACAGGATTTTCCAATGCCTATGATCCAAGTAGTTCTACTTCGAGTATAACAGCCATTACACCAGTTTACAGTGCTGCACGAAACACATTTACCATTAATACAATACCAGCAGCTTATACAGTTGCCACAATAACCAATTCCCGTGAAATAACAATCCAGAATTTGACTACATCCGACCTGACTATAACCACTTCACAAGGGCCGCAAATAGTTGGAAGGCGTGGCGTAATCACTTTGGCAAATCCAAACAACACAACTACAAATCAAAGTGTATTTACTGGAAATATTACAGTAGCATTTACGGGTAGTGTAGGCGGTACTTATTTAGGACAAAATCCAACAGTCATAATTAACCAAAAAGCATATTAATGAAACAGATATTATATTTATTTCTATTTGTAAGTTATTCCTTGTTTGGGCAAAATACCCAAAACACTATTTCGGCTGGAATGTCAGGCGGAGAGTCTCCAGATTCATCTTGCGTAGTTCAGATTACAAGAAATAACTTGATAGTTTTAAGGAATGCAGCACAATTAGAAATGGGTTGTCATTATCTTATTACAGATCATGTACAAGGTCGATTAGTTGCTGGAACGAGAATATTATTACATGCTGTTTCACCTAATCTAACGTCTGAAACCGCTATGGTTTTGACCACTTATGATAATGAAGCGTGGACTGGAATATACGATTTAGACAGGGGCTTAGTTTTGGAACTTGAAGATAATCGAAATAATGTAGCACGTGGTTACAATGGATCCGAAGTATCAAATTTTGATTGGGGGAATACAGCTTATACAAATGTTCTTGTTGATAATTCCACGTTGATAGTAACATATGGAAATACAGCCCAAATTATCAGAGTCAAAATAATGAATGTTTCAACGGTAACATTGACAGGATTTACAGGGGCTTTGAATAATACGAATATTGATATTGCTTCAATTTTAAATCTAACAAATGCAAATGGAACTTGGCGTTTATTTGAAATAAAAGATAACAGCATTTTAAATGCGAGTGGATATACAGGCGGTGGGGACAATTATTACAATACTATTTACAATGTATCTAATATTAACCTTTCAAATTCTGTTTCAGCAGCAATTTTAAGGCAAAACACGTTTGACGCTGCAAATATAACGCACGCAAATGTGAGCTCTGGAACTTTTACTTTGACAAATTCTAATGTATTCGGTTCAACTGTTAACCATTCATCAGGTGCAGGTAATTTTTCAGCAACTGCGAATAATAATTTAGTGTCAGGCTCGCAAATTATACACCAAACAGGCACAATGACATTGATAAATACACACAATATAAGTTCAACTATTCAACAAAGTACAAATGCAGCAGCTACTATGAGCTTAAATCAAGCACACATTAAGCAAGGTGCAAATATATCAAATCAAGCAGCAGGAGCACTAAATATAAATCAATC
>Ga0073900_10000335_pt1 | contig 33693 bp, 24 predicted proteins | sample KloWWTmetKNB5Kit_FD_66666 | JGI IMG/M metagenome (GOLD analysis project Ga0073900, IMG submission 66666) | Active sludge microbial communities from Klosterneuburg, Austria, studying microevolution and ecology of nitrifiers - Klosterneuburg... | ecosystem: Engineered > WWTP > Aerobic digester >...
CCGAGACCGTGTCTAAAACGGTGGCTTTGAGCGGCGGCGGGCCGGTGCGTTTCATGATGGGGTGGGATTCACCGCGCGCCACCCGGATGTGAAAGTCGCAGCACGGCTTTACATTGACCGGTGAGTCATCGCCAAAATGTGCCAGCAGCATTTGCTGGCGGCATTTGGTGGTGGTCTCCGCATACGCGATCATTTTCTCCAGCGAAGCGTGTTTGTGAGAGCGGCGCACTTTCACCTCTGCGGCAATAAATTTGAGGTGGGACTCTTCCAGCGCGTTCACGCGGTAAAGCGTGGTGTTTTGCCCGCGCCCTTCCTGGTTTAGCACGCCCGCCCGCTCCAACTGAGACAAACCCACGCGCAACTTCACCTCAAACATTTTGAGATGATATTGCAGCTCGTCTATTGAAACGCCCGTAAGCCCATCCTTGGCCCGCGCAGTGAGCGTTTTGTGAATAAAGCCCAATTCCATTTGCGAGGGGGCATCGTTCTCAATAAACCATTCTTGCAAATTGCGGTCTTGCGGCGCGTAGAGCAACATGCACTGGGCCAGCTTGCCATCTCGGCCAGCGCGGCCCGCCTCTTGGTAATACGCCTCCAGCGAGCCGGGCAGGTTGTAATGCAGCACAAAACGCACATCCGGGCGATCCACGCCCATGCCAAAGGCGTTTGTGGCAATCATCACCGCATTATCGGTTTTAAGATACGCATCTTGGTTGAAGGCGCGCTGGTTTTTCTCCATTCCTCCGTGATACATGAACGCCGGGATGCGAAGCTCAGCCTCCAACATCGCGCTCAACTCATCGGCCTCGCGGCGGGTGCCCACGTAAATAATCCCAGAGCCTTTGACCGCGCCCAGCATCTTGCGAATTTGGCGGTATTTGGTTTGCAGGTCTGGCGTGTGGCGCACATGAAAGACTAGGTTGGGGCGCGCAAAGCCGGTGATGACTTTGGTTGGATTGACAAAACCAAGCTGAGCGCAAATATCGTCTTGCACTTCTGGGGTGGCGGTTGCGGTGAGGGCCACCGTGGCGGGCAGGCCCAATTCTTCGCGGAACGCGCCAATTTGCAAATAATCCGGGCGAAAGTCGTGACCCCATTGCGAAATGCAGTGCGCTTCGTCCACGGCCAACAGGGTAATTTTGGTTCGGCTGAGGGCGCTGATAAAGGCGCGGTTGCGCAGCCGTTCTGGGGCAATATAAACCAGCGGATACTGCCCCTGCGCCATTGCCTCCACCCGCCGCGCCTGCTCTTCGGATGACAGCGAGCTGTTGATATACGTGGCGCGAATGCCGCGCCGCGCCAGGCTGTCCACCTGGTCCTTCATCAGAGCAATCAGCGGCGAGACGACGATGGTCGTGCCCTCGCGCATCATGGCGCTGAGTTGATAGACCAGCGATTTCCCGCTGCCCGTGGGCATGACCACCAGCGTGTCGCGCCCGGCCACAACCGCTTCCACGGCCTCGCGCTGCCCCCCGCGAAAACTGCTCAGGCCAAAATATTTGAGTAATGCTTGCTCTAAATTCACCGCGTCATTTTCGCACGGAATTGGGCGCTTAGCGCGAATCACGTTGAAACCACTCACCACTGGCAACTAGCGGCTGACAACCCTCTCCAAATGCGAGAAGAATTGCGGATAAGTTTTGCTCACGCATTCCGCGCCTTCAATTGTGGTGTCGCCTTCGGCTACCAGCGCGGCAACGGCAAGCGCCATCGCCACCCGATGATCGCCCAGGCCGTTTACCACCGCGCCGCGCAAACGGGTGGGGCCGTCAATCACAAACCCATCCGGCGTGGCTTGTATTTTTGCGCCCATTTTTTGCAGTTCAGCCACAAGGCCATCAATTCGGTTGCTCTCTTTCACCCGCAGTTCCTGCGCGTCGCGCACAACCGTGCGGCCGCGGGCTTGGGTGGCAACCACCGCAAAAATGGGAAACTCATCAATCATCCGCGCCACCAAATCGCCGCTAACTTCAATCGCGTTTAATTGCGAAGAGTCGCACATCAAATCGGTCACTGGCTCGCCGCCCTCTGTGCGCGGCGCAGGATGGCGCAAGTTCGCGCCCATTGCCAAGAGCGCGTCGCTAAATCCGGCGCGGGTGGGGTTTACGCCCACGTCATCCAGCACCAGCGCGGCATTTTGGTGGATGAGGCCCGCCGCCGCAAAAAACGCAGCGGAGGAGTAATCGGCGGGAACGCGCAGGTTCAACGCATTTAACGGCTCGGTTGGCGATTGGATGCTGACCGTGCGCGTGGCCGCATCCACGCGCACATCTGCGCCGCAGGCGGCCAACATGCGCTCGGTGTGGTCGCGGGTGGGGGCGGGTTCGCGCACGCTGGTGATTCCCTCAGCATACAAACCCGCCAGCAATAACGCCGATTTGATTTGCGCGCTGGCAACGGGCATGTCGTAATCAATGCCAGCCAATGGCGTCGCCGAAATTGCAATTGGCGCGCAGCCTTCCTGGTCGGAGATGGTTGCGCCCATCGCCCGCAGCGGCTCTGTGATGCGGCGCATGGGCCGCCGCCGAAGCTGCTCGCTGCCATCCAACGCGCTGCCAAACGACTGGCCCGCCATCAGCCCGGCCAGCAGGCGCATGGTTGTGCCCGACGACCCGCATTGCAATGTGTGGGCGGCTGGCTGCAACCCGTTTAACCCAACCCCATCTATCTCAAGGCGCGATGGCGCTCCGCGCTCAATGATCTTTACGCCCAGATCGCGCATGCAACCAATGGCAGCCCGCGTGTCATCACACACCAAATGGTCTTGGATAATGCTTGTGCCGCTGGCGATGCTGCCCAGCAACACGGCCCGCACGGTGATGCTTCGGTCGCCGGGCACCCGCAGCCGCCCGCTTATTTTTTTCGCCGGGGTAATGGTGTAATTCATGCGCTTTGTTTGAAAAGAGATGGGGGATGGAAGGCGGAGAATTTCAGCCGTCCTCGGTCTTCCGTCCCTCGTCTTATTTGTTAAGTTCTCGTCTTGTCCGCGCGGCCATGTCCATGAAGGCCCGCAAGCCGGGTTCATCTTTGCGCTCTAGCATGGCGGCAAACTGGTCAAGGTTAAATTGAAAATCGCGGATGGCGGCCAGCGTTTTGTCGGCGTTGGTGAGCAGGATGTCCAGCATCATGGTCACATCGCCCGCCGCCACGCGCGTGGTGTCTCGGAAGCCCGACGCCGCCACGTTCCACGTGAGTGGTTCGCTTTGGCTAAACCCATCTGCCGCGCTGGTGAGGGCCGCCGCGACGGAATAGGGCAGGTGGCTGACCATCGCGGCAATCGCATCGTGCCGCGCTGCATCCACCTCTAGCGTGTTGGCGCCCGCGTTTTGCGCCAGTTGGGTGATGGCCTCGTGGGCGGCGGGTGTTGTGCGCAGGGTGGGGCAAATCACCCAGGTTTTATTTCGGTAGAGCGCTTCATCGGCGGCGTCTATGCCGCTGATTTCCTTGCCGCACATGGGATGGCTGCCCACCGCGCCAAACTGGTTGGGTAGGGCGTTCATAGCCGCCACAATCTCGCGTTTTGTGCTGCCCAAATCGGTGATCACCGCGCCATCTTTGAAATAATGGTGGGCGGTTTGCAGTTGCGAGATGATGATGCGCACGGGCGCGGCCAGCACAACAATGTCTGCGGCAGGAAGCCCCATCTCGTAATTCATCGCGGCCACATCCACAATGCCACGCGCCACGGCTTTGCGGCCCGTTTCCTCGTGGCGGGTTACGCCAATGATGTGGTCGTAGTGCGGGCGCACAGCTTTGGCAAGCGAGGCTCCCATCAGCCCCAGCCCAACGATTGCGATGGTTGTCATGGTTCTAGTTTAGACGATGAGGAATGATGGGAGACGGGAGACGGGGAGACGAAAATTTATCCGCCGTCTTCCGTCCTCCGTCTCCCGTCTATTAAAGCGTTCTCCCCACCGCCTGCGCCACCAGCCGCGCGGCGTCCATCAGCTCGGCAAATTTGGGTGGTGTGAGCGATTGCGCGCCATCCGAGACGGCTTTGGCTGGCTCTGGATGCACCTCAATGATCAAGCCATCTGCCCCGGCGGCGACGGCGGCCAGCGTGGCCGCGCGAACATACTCACTCTTGCCGGTGGCGTGGCTGGGGTCAACAATCACTGGCAAGTGGCTGAGTTGCTGAAGCACCGGCACGGCATTGATGTCTAGGGTGTTGCGGGTGTATTTTTCAAAAGTGCGAATACCGCGCTCGCACAACATGACGTTGTAATTTCCGTTGGACATGATGTACTCGGCGGCCATGAGCAGCTCTTCCATCGTGGCGCTCATGCCGCGTTTGAGCAAAACGGGTTTCATGCTTTGGCCGACGGCGTTGAGCAGGGCGAAGTTTTGCATGTTCCTCGCGCCAATTTGCATCACATCGGTATACCGCGCGATGAGGTCAACCTGCTCGGTCGCCATCACTTCGGTCACGATGGCAAGGCCGGTCTCGGCGCGGGCCTCGGCCATCCAGATGAGGGCTTGTTCACCGTGCCCCTGGAAGGAATATGGCGAGGTGCGCGGTTTGAACGCCCCGCCGCGCAAAATTGTCGCGCCCGCCGCTTTAACGGCCCTGGCGCTTTCCATGATTTGTTCGCGGCTCTCCACCGCGCATGGGCCGGCCATCACGCAAATATTTTTGCCGCCCACCTGCACAGTTTTGCCGTTCACGGGCAGGCTGATGATGGTGTTGTCTTTCTTAAAATCCCGGCTGGCCAGTTTGTAGGGCCGCAGGATGGGTAATGCGCGCTCCACGCCCGCCATCAGTTCGATGGTGTTCGCGTCAATTGGGCGCTCATCGCCCACCATGCCAATGATGGTGCGTTCCTCGCCCGCCGAGAGGTGCGCCTTCATCCCCACGTTTTCGATGTGCCGGACAACCCCGGCAATTTCCTGGGCGCTCGCGCCCGATTTCATTATTATTACCATTTTGAAGTAAGTTAAAACTGAAAGGGATGACAGGATGAAAGGGGTGACAAGGATGACAGGGATGATTTCTCAGCCAAGTCACCCTCTTCATCCTTGTCATCCTTGTCGGTTTTATATCGTTCGATCCATCGCCTCGGCGATGCGGCGGCATTGGCGCACGGTCTCGGCAAATTGTTCTGGCGTGAGCGTTTGCGCGCCATCAGACATGGCGCGGCTGGGGTCTGGGTGTACCTCAATGATCAGGCCATCTGCCCCAGCGGCCACCGCCGCCCGAGACGTGGCGAGGACATATTCGCTCTTGCCGGTGGCGTGGCTGGGGTCAACAACAACCGGCAAATGACTGAGATGCTTGAGCACGGGCACGGCGTTGATATCCAGCGTGTTACGGGTGTATTTCTCAAATGTGCGGATGCCGCGCTCGCACAGCATGACGTTGTAATTGCCATGCGACAAAATGTACTCGGCGGCCATCAGCAATTCTTCCATCGTGGCGCTCATGCCGCGCTTGAGCAAAACCGGTTTCATGCTTTCGCCGACGGCGTTGAGCAGGGCGAAGTTTTGCATGTTCCGCGCGCCAATTTGCATGACATCGGCATACCGCGCCACCAGCGGCACCTGGTCTGGCGACATCACCTCGGTCACGATGGCGAGACCGTATTTTTCGCGAGCTTCTGCCATCCACTCCAGCCCTTGCTCGCCGTGTCCCTGGAAAGAGTAGGGCGAGGTGCGCGGCTTGAACGCCCCGCCGCGCAGCGCTTTAGCCCCCGCCTCTTTGACGGCGTGGGCGCTCTCCAAAATTTGTTCGCGGCTTTCCACGGCGCATGGGCCGGCCATCAAAATGATGTTGGGGCTGCCGCCCACGTTCACGCTGTTTCCGTTTGTGCCAAAAATATGCACGGCGCTGTCTTGTTTGCGGAACTCGCGGCTGGCAAGTTTGTAGGGCTTGAGGATGGGCAAGGTGTTCTCCACGCCCGCCAGCGTGTCGAACAGGCTTTTGTCCACCGGGCGCTCATCGCCCACCACGCCAATCACGGTGCGCTCTTCGCCGTAAATGGGGTGGGCTTTCATGCCAAATTCTTCAATGCGGTTGACGACGCTGGAAATTTCTTTCACCGACGCGCCCGACTTCATGATGATGACCATTGCTGTTTCCTCTTCTTTTTCTTTTGCCATTTTGCCTCCCGGCGCGAAGCTGCTCCGCTCTTTTTTGCGGACCTCGTTTGCCAAAAGGCGAGATGCAACAAAAAGAGCGCGGAGCTTTTGCCCCGCGCTCTGGTTTCACATTTTCTTGTTTTTACCAGCCTGCTTAACTCGCGTGAGCAGAAGCTCCTTTGCCATTCACAAAGAAGTAATACCAGTAAAAGCCTGTAAACATGAACGCTTTCATTGCTGTTCTAACTTTCACGATTGTATGGATTGCGCCCAAAGTGTCAAGGGCTGTCTGATAGGTGTTTTTTTAAGTTCAGCCAAACTTCACCTCGTTGGCATCCACGCCTTTGCGCGTGCGCAGGTGAGGGGTTTTCTGCTCGTCTCCGCCATCCAGCATGATTTGCACATTGCCGAGGTCAAATGCCTCTTGCACGTTGAGACCTTCGCCCAAACTGCGATAAAACCCGCTGGCAAAATTGATGGCCGCATTATCACCGACAGCGCGTGTCATACCCACAACACAATCTACGCTTTGCGTAATTGAATTGGCGTGGAGATCGGAGTAACAGGCATTCATTACCACGCATCTTACGCTTTTACAGGCAGAGAAAAGGCTGTTGAGCGCGCCAGCCGTTACAAGTTGAGATTCACCGGATTCATTTAGAAAGAGTAGCGAACCTTTTTTGTTGCCATGCCCTGAAAAGTGAACAATGTCCGGCTCATATTTGAGCATTACATCCACAAGCGTTTCAGCTCGTGTGGGCCAGTCCATTTCTAAAACAAAATTATCTGGCTTTGAGCCAGACCTAAGTTTTTCATAAACTTTTCTTAACTCTTGGTCAAGATTTAATTGTGGCGTGTCTTTCGGATTCGCTGCCAAAAACAAGATGGTGATTTTCTTGTTTGGATTATCTGGAGCAAGGTTTTGACCGGGATTACCCGCGCCAATTTGTTTCGCCAACTTCTCTTTTTGCGCGTTCACCGCTTTGATCAGCTCATCCTCGCGCCCGCGCCGTTCGCACATCAAAATCAGCTCGCGGATTTTGTCTGGCTTGGTCTCGCCGGGCACGCTGTCTGGGTCAATCCCCAGCGAAAAACATAAATCTTTTACTTCAGAGAAACTGAAGCTGGTGATCATTTTGTCTTTTAACTCGTTTCGCTCGGCTGGCGTCATTGGCAAATCCTCCATCAAAAGCGCGGAGCCAAAAACGAATCCGCGCTTGCTAACCTGAACCTGAAGGCTGAAGTCTACAACATCTTGGCGCTTTGTCCCTGGTATTTTTGTCTTACCTCAAAATAAACCCCTCGCCCAGCGGGTCATCGTCCTCCAGCCAAAACTCGTTGCGACCGGTGACCCACGCCTGCCCGCTCACCTCTGGCACGATGGCCGCGTGGCCGCCAAAGGTCGTCTCGCGCAGAATTTTGCCGCTAAAGGTCGTGCCGAGGATGCTCTCAATCGTGAAGTCCTCGCCCGCGCGTAAGCGGCCATGCGCGTGCTCCAGCGCCAGCCGCCCGCTCACACCCGTGCCGGTAGGCGAGCGATCCACCTCGCCCTCGGCGAAAATGCACACGTTCCGCGCCTGATTGCGCGGGTTGTGCGGCGGCCCGCCAAAGATGGTGCCATACAAAAACGAAAGCTCCGCCTCAAACGGGTGGGGGATGACGCGGCTGCTCATCACCGCGCGTTTGATTGCCATGCCGGTTTCAATCAAGGCGCGATTGTTCTCAGGCGTCAGGTCAAGCCCTACCTGCGCCACATCCACATACGCATAAAACGCGCCACCAAAACCAATGTCATAGGTGATGGGGCCGAGGCTGGGCACATCCACCACCTCATCCAGCGCCAGCGCAAACGAAGGCACATTCTCAAACGCCGAGCGCGATCCGTCCAGCCGCCTCGCAGTAATTAAGCCAGCGGGCGCGTCAATGCGCCACTCGGTTTTTTTGTGGGTGATGGCGCCCGTTGGCGGCGCGACCAATCCATCGGCCAAGGCTTTGGTGAGCGCGATGATGCCATGCCCGCACATGGTACTCCAGCCCTCGTTATGCAAAAACAGCACGCCCACATCCGCGCCGGGCGTAACCGGCTCCGTCAGGATCGCGCCATACATATCCGCGTGGCCGCGCGGCTCAAACATGAGGAAGCGGCGCAAGCCATCCAAATGCGTTTTGGCATACGCGCGCTTTTCCACAATTGTCTTTCCGGGGATGGGATCAAGCCCGCTGGTGATAATTCGCAGCGGCTCGCCCTCGGTGTGCATTTCTAGAGTTGTGATGTGGCGCATGATGAGATAAAATCGCGGGAACTATTTGATGTGTAACGTGTAATGTGTCACTTGTAAGCAGACGTTTTGTCTTTTGAAATTTCTTACAGATTGCATATTACACCTTAGGAAAAAACAATGCAGGGATTAACAGAAGCGCTTGCCGTCACCGGCGCCATATCGGGTTTTATGGCCATGATCGCCATCATCGAGAAAATCAGCGATTGGAATAAATTTGCTCATCACGCCGCGGAAGCGCAAGGCAAAATTGTCTCGGCCAACTATGGCCAGGCGGGCGATTCGTTCCCCAACAAAGTGGTGGTGGAATACACCGCGCAAGATGGCGCGACGCGTCGGTTTGAGGCCGCCGTGGCTGCAAGCGATGCGCTGGGCGACAGCACCTTGGAAACGCTGGATGAAGGCGTCGCGGTGCACGTGTTGTATGACCCGGAGCATCCAGCACAAGCCCAACTCAAGACCGATGGCGAGCCAACTTTGCCGCATGGCTTTGGCTTTGTGCTGGCATTGGTGGCGTTTTTGTGGGGTTTAGGCGTGGTGTTGAACTGATACTTTGACGGGAGACGGACGACGGAAGACGGTTTTGACCCAGCCCGATTAGCCGTCCTCCATCTTCCGTCTCCCGTCTCATTGGAGGCCTATGAAAAAAGTCTTTCGCCGCAGGTCGGTGGTTTCGTTCATGCTGATGGCGCTTTTGCTGTGCGCTGCATTACCTCCTCATCAAGCCCTAGCGCAAACAACGCGGCCGCCAAATCAGGTAGCATCGGCAGAGCCGACCGCCATTCCCATTCCACCGCCCATCGCCGCGTTAAAGCTGCCACCCGGCACGTTCACCATCGCCCTGCTGGGGATTGACAAACGCCCCACGCGCAACTTTCAGAACACCGACGTCATCATGCTGGCGGCCATCAACCCAGATGTGCCAGCGGTGACGGTTTTGTCCATCCCGCGCGACACCAATGTATATATTCCTGGCGCAGGTGTGATGAAAGTGAACCAGGCGTATGCCATTGGCGGGTGGGCCTTGTTCAAGAAAACAATGGCCTATAACTTTGGCCTCACGCCAGACAATTACGCGATGGTGAATTTTGAAGGGCTGGTGAAAGCGGTGGATGTGCTGGGCGGCGTGGACGTGATCGCCTCGTGTCCCATCAACCACGTGTTCCCCCGCGACCCGTATTACATGGGCGGGTTTGTGACCCCCACCAATTACAAAGACACCTTCACCGGCGAGATTTGGAAGGCGGGCACAAAAATTCCATTACTCACGCTAGATTTGCCCAAACCGGGTTTGTATCATTTGGATGGCTTGCACGCGCTGGCGTTTGTCCGCGCTCGCAAGGGCATTCCGCTGGGCGATGTGGATCGGGTGCGCCGGGAGCAGCGCACGGTGCGGGCGTTGTTCGCCAAGGCCAAAGACACCGGCTCGCTTCTCAAAATCCCGGAACTGTTTGCGCAGATGAAGAAATACATCACGACCGATTTGACGCTGGATCGGATTGTGCAATTGGCCGGGCTGGCCGACAAATTCAGCGATCTGAACATTCGCAGCCGCTTTTTGGAGCAGACCGACCAGGCAGGTGAGGCGGTCATCAACAACGCCGATGGTAGCTATTTTGGCAACCGCCGCCAATATCTGCAAGACACGTTTACGTTTTCGCTCAACCAGCGGCCAAACGATGGCATCCCGGTGGAAGTGTGGAACGGGACGGACGATGCAGGGTTCGCCATCGCCGCGGCAGACCGCTTGCGCGAGCTTGGCTTTCGCGTGGTGGATCTCAAACCGGCGGATAAACCTTACAAAGAATCGGCCATTGTTGACTTCAATACCACCGCCAAAGGCAGCGCCATCAGCCTGCTGACCCGCACGTTTGATATTGACCCCAAGAATGTGACCAAAACGCCGCAAAGCGATGGCCCGCGTTACCGCGTGATTGTTGGGCCAGACTTTAACCCGTGCTATTACTCCAAATCGTTGCAGGCCAGCGGCTCCGAGACGGTTGATCCGGGCCTCACCGATTCCGAGATTCCAAGCTCGGTGGATTTCATCCAACCCATCACGCCAACGGTCACACTCGTGCCGCCCACGCCCACGATGAAGCCGATGCCAACCGCAACACCCATCCCCCCAACGGCCACACCTGTGCCGCAGGCCACACCCGCGCCCGCGAGCGCCGCGGTGACGCTGGCCGTGCCAGAGGGCGATCTGGTGAACGCTCGCAAAGGCCCCGGCGTGCAATATGAGATCGTGACCCGCATTGGGCCGGGCAACGCGTATCCGGTCACCGCGCGGTCGGCGCCGGCCGGGTGGCTGCAAATTCAGGTGGATGGCGCTCCGGCCTGGCTCAGCGCCGATTTTGTCCGCGTGACCGGTGATGTGAGCGCGCTGCCCGTTGTTCAGCCGGTAGAAAAGCCGCGCACAACCGAAGCCAAAATTATGATCCCCGTTGGTGACTATGTGTGGCTGCGAACCGCGCCAAATGCCAAAGCCCGGACGCTGCAAATTTTGCGCTCGCGCCAAATTTACGCGGTGATTGGCTCGAATGCCGCGCAAACGTGGTGGCAGGTGCGCGTGGGCAATCTGGTGGGGTGGGTGAACACCGGCGTGGTCGCCGAGATTGGCGATTTTGCCGATGTACCGGTGGTGACGCCGTAATGAAGTTGAAAGTGATAGTTGATAGTTATAGATGGATTTTGCTATAACTATCAACTATCACTATCCACTCGCTAAACCATTCCCGCCATCAACTTCGCCAAACTCTCGGCGGAGGGGCGCAGTTTTTCCGCGGGCAACCGAGCCAGCGGAACATCACCCAAGTTCAGCACTTCGCTCAGGTTTGGCGCGGATGGATTCACGTAAATCAATCCCGTGATGAACTGCTGCTTCTCGCGGGCCTCGGCCAGCAGGCGCATGGCCGCGAACATATCCGTGGGATCATGCGAGTGGTCGGTCTTGGCCAGCACAATTTTTGCGCCGTTGTGCAACTCCACTTCCTTCTCCACGCCCGCTGGGAAATCCTCAATTTGAACTTCGTCATACGGGGCGACAAAGTTGATGTCATTCACGCGCTCGTCGTGCTCGCGGCCCCAGGCGTAGCTCTTGGTGCTGTCATCTTTGTTGTTAAACGTCACGCACGGGCTGATGATGTCTAGTAGAGCCGTGCCATTGTGGTTTAGCGCGGCCTTGATGAGCGCCGTCACCTGTTTGGCGTTGCCCGCAAACCCGCGCGCCACAAACCCGCACCCGCTAGCGATGGCCTCCAGACACAGGTCAATCGGCATGAAGTCGTTATGCCCGGCATATTTCAGCTCCTGCCCTTTGTCGGTGGTGGCGCTGAACTGGCCTTTGGTCAGGCCATACACGCCGTTATTTTCCACAATGTAAACCATGCGCACGTTCTTGCGCAAAATATGCTTGAACTGGCCGATGCCAATTGAGCCGGTATCGCCATCGCCGCTCACGCCGATGGCGTTGAGGAGGTGGTTAGCCATCAACGCGCCGGTGGCGACCGATGGCATTCTGCCGTGCAGCGAGTTGAACCCGTGCGAGCGGTTGAGCCAATACGCCGGGCTTTTGCTGCTGCACCCAATGCCGCTCAACTTAATCGTTTGCTCCGGGCGGATCCCCAGCTCGTACGTTGCGTCAATAATGCGCGCAGAGATGGAATCGTGGCCGCAGCCATTGCACAGCGTAGATTCGTTGCCGCGATACTCGTTCTTCTCCAGCCCAATCAAGTTGACCTTTGGCGCCGCCGCCGCTGGAGATGGCGCTCCGGGTTTTGCACCGGGCATCGTAGCTGGCATGTTGATGTTTGGTATGTGTCCCATTTTTGTTTCTCGTGTAATTTGACGGGAGACGGAAGACCAAAGACGGCTAAAAACCGTCTTCCGTCTCCTGTCTTCCGTCCTCGGTTTCTCTAGGCTTTCTTCTCTTCCTCCAAAATCTTGCCGCTAATCCATTTTGCGGTGAGGGGTAGACCATCGCAGACGTTCGCCGCAATCAGTTTGGTGGCCTGGTCGGGCATGTGCAATTGCAAGAGCGCGCGCATTTGCGCGTCCTGGTTCATCTCCACCACATACACGCGTTTGTGTTTTGCCACAAAGTCTTTGATGGAATTGCTGAGCGGCAACGCCCGCACGCGCAAGTAGCTGATCTTGTGGCCTTCTTTTGCCAACCGCGCCCGCGCCTCTTGCACGCCAAAATCATTTGAGCCGTAGCTGATGATGGCGATCTCCGCGCCATCCACCTGCTCAATCACCGGCCCGGCCACTTCATCCAACAAAGTGCGGGCGGTCTCGTGCTTTCTGGCGAGGCGATCCAGATTGCCCTGCCAGTCTGCGCTTTTTTCAGAATATGCGGCGCGTTCATTGTGGCCAGTGCCGCGCGTGAAATACGCCGCCAGCGGATGATCTGTGCCGGGCAGGGTGCGCCAGCCAATCGCGTCTCCATCCACATCGCGGTAGCGGGCAAAGCCTTTCAAGCGGGTCAGGTCATCGGCGCTCAACACCTTGCCGCGATCCATCGGCTTGTCTGGATACGCGAAGGGCTGGCTCATGTGGTTGTTCATGCCCAGGTCAAGATCGCTCAGCACAAACACCGGCGTTTGAATATGCTCGGCGATGTCAAAAGCCTTCCAGCCGTGCTCAAAACACTCGCCCACGTTGCCGGGCAGCAGGCAAATGTTTTTCACATCGCCGTGACCCAGGAAATACGCCTTCATCACATCGCCCTGCGAGACGCGCGTGGGCAAACCGGTGCTTGGCCCCATGCGGGTCACATCCACAATGACGGCGGGAATTTCCGCAAAATAAGCGTAACCCGTAAATTCGGCCATCAACGAAATGCCGGGGCCGGAGGTGCTGGTCATGGCGCGCGCGCCCATCCAGCCGGCGCCAATCACCATGCCCAGCGCGGCCAGCTCGTCCTCGGCCTGCACAATCGCGTAGGTGGGTTTGCCCGTTTCGGGGTCGGTGCGCAACTTGGGCAAAAATTCGCCCAGGCCATCGGCCACGCCGGTGGCTGGGGTGATGGGATACCAGCCGATGAAGGACACGCCGCCATACACCGCGCCCAACGCCGAGGCGGTGTTGCCATCAATCATGATCTGCCCGGCCGTCTTGTCCATTGGCTCAACGCGATACGGGTCGGTCTTCTTCCAATTGGCCGCGGCCCAGTTGTAGGCTTCGGTCACCAGCTTCATGTTGCTTTGCACTGGCTTGGCCTTGCCGTTAAAGTGGAACATGAGCGAGCTTTCAATCACTTTGAGATCAATCCCCAGCAACCAGGCCAGACCGCCCACATACACCATATTTGCGCCATACGATCGCAGGCGCACATCGGTCTCCAGCGCATTGGCAATTTTGCGCGTGGGGATGGGGTAGTGGCTGACATCTTTGCGGTCCAACGACATTTTTAGATCCTCGGCGTAGATGAATGCGCCGCCCGATTTGACCGATGCGTAATCGTAAATCGCGCTGTCCGGGTTCAGGGAAATCACAATATCGGCTTCATCGGTGCGGGCCAGGTAGCCATCTTTGCTGGCGCGGATCCAATACCAGGTGGGTTGCCCCTGAATGTTGGATGGGAACACGTTTTTGCCGTTTACCGGAATGCCCATCTTAAACAGGGTTCGCAAAATGGTCAGGTTGGCCGTTTGGCTCCCAGACCCGTTTTTGGTCGCCGCCATGATCGAAAAGTCGTTCACGATGGTGGCTGACGCTGTTTGTGCCGTCTCGCTCATTTAGTTTTTCTCCTTTTTCTTTTTACCGCAAAACGCGGAGACGCAGAGTTCTTTCATTTGTCATCTTTCTCCGCGTCTCTGCGCTTCCGCGGTGAAGTTTTTGTTAAATTGCCATGATGCTGCAAAAGTCGGGAATGCTCCACCAGCAAACGGTAGGCTTCGTCGTTATCGCCCTTGATGATGTTGTTCACCACGCCCTCGTGATACCGCCACACCTCGCGCAAATACTCGTAATCCGAATACACGCTCAGCCCAACGGCTTCGTAGGCTTCCCAATACGATTCCAAAATGCCGGTGACAAATGGGTTTTGCAGGCGGCTAAAAATGGTGATGTGTAACGCGCGGTGTTCGGCGTGGGGTATGCGGATGGGATCCGCGCCCAGCTTGGCCCATGCCTCGCGCACAATCTCGCGCAATGCCGCGTGATCTTCCTCCACAAGTTGCGCCACCGCCTCAAAAAAATAGGCAAACTCCACGTGGTTGCGCAAGTTGGAGAAATCCTCAAAGTCAGCGTGATTCCGCGCCAGCGCGTAGACCAAACTCCAGCGCACAGCGGGCATAAAGCTGTATTCCTTCACCGTCACGCCAATTTTGGGGCGCACTTCCACAATGCCCATCTCGCGGGCCACTTCAAGCTGCTCGCGCAGTTTGCCAATGCCCACGCGCAGTTCCTTGCTCAGCTCGCCAAGAGAGGGGATGCGCTCGCCGGGCTGAATCTCGCGCTCGGTGATGTAGCGCAAAATGTCGTTGTCCAGCCCGTTGATCGTCAAGGATCGGTGATTCGTTCCGTTCATTCGTCAATCATCCTATTCATTGGATGAATACACAAATTATAACGCGGTTTGGCGGGGAGGGCAAGGCTGATATATTTCAATTCTTATCATCATGCGCCACGAATTTCATTGCTCCCTGTGCAACGCCCAAGCCGGGGCAATTGACCTGACCACCGACCGATTTATCACGATTGATGGGCCGGTGGGCGTGACCCACTTTGGCGCAAGCGATGTGCTAAAAGCCAAAGTGGCGGGCATACTCCATCAACCAGATGAGTTGGAACTGGCGCGGCAACTGTATGCGCTGGATGAATTGTGGGCGCCGCAGTATTGCCCCGATTGCGACGCCATCTACTGCAAAGACCACTGGCAAATTGAGATGCGTTTTGAGGACGACGACGACCTGCCCGGTTGGTATGACGCGGCGTATGGCACGTGCCCGCGCGGTCACAAACGCATGATTGATGATTAACTGAACTTGCGCAGAGTTTTCCCCCGCCCCTTACCCCTCTGGAAAGAGCCGAGAGTTGCGCGAGACCGCAAGAACCGATTTCACTTTGTAATGGACTGCTCTTTGGAATTTTTGGAAAATTGCGCTGGCGCGAGCGCCGCCAACAACTCTTGCGTGGCGCGGCTTACCTCATCCACCGCCAAGTCAAACGCAGGTTGATTGGTCTTGGAGGGGGCGCGGTAGCCGCTCACCTTGCGCACAAATTGCAGCGCGGCTGCCCGCACTTCGTCCTCGGTCGCGGGCGCATCGGCCTTGCGGAGTTGTTTAATGCTGCGGCACATTTTCTTACAAAGGGTCTGATCGCTCGAAGCGGTCAGACCCCTAAATTGTCACTCGTAAAAAATAAAGTCAATGTTGCCCGGCGAGTGCCCGGCGTTGGTGAGGATCACGGCCAGCTCGCTGTGATGCTGCATCCCGTGATACAAAACCTGATGGAGCGCCTTCCACACGTAGGCGGTTTGCTTCTCCCCGCGCATATTGGTGCGCTCAAACTGGCTTTCAATCTTCTCGTCGGTCAAGCCTGCCAGCAGCGCCATCCAACTGGCTTTTTCCTGCTCAAACGCATGACGGATGGAATCGAGGCTGGGGTAGTCCTCTGGGTTTGGCCGCGTAAATTTTATGCCAGATAGGCCGCTCCGCCACGCCCCATCTGCCAGCAAAACGTGAAAAAAAATGGGCAGAACCGCCGTTTGCTCTTTTTCTGGCAGCAACCTGGCAAGGTCAATCAGCTTGAGCGTGGTATCAAAGTGATACTTGAACTGGATGGGGAAGTGGTTTTGCATTTTGATAGACGGAAGATTGGGGACGGATGACGGAATTGGCAAATAGCCGTCCTCCGTCTTCCGTCCCCGGTCTTAATTTATCCGCGCATGGCGGCGATCTTTTTGTTGACCGCGGGGATCTTGGCCTGCTCGGCCAGCCACCATTCTGGGTCAAGCTGGGCGTTCAGCTCGGCAACGCTCTTGCCTTGCTGCTCCACCCAGGTGTAATACTTCAGGTTGTGCCAGCGGCGGCGGGCTTCGGGCGTGCCGTCCATATACCAATCTGTTTTTTGATTGCGCAAGATGCCGCCCACGCGCGCATGAACCGCCGTCTCGGACATGGGGTGATGCTGCTCCATCTCGGCCATTGTGCTGTGATACCGCGCGATGTTGTCGGTCGCCGGGATCAAAATGGCATCGTGCTTGCCCATGCCAAAATGCTTGGCTGTTTTGATGGCGCCGATCAGGTTGCATATTCCGCTGATGCCAAACGACTCGGAGATGTTCTGCACATCCTTGTCGCTCAGGCCATACGATTTCTTCATCTCTTCCTGCCCCAGCGGATGCGTGAACACATGCAAAATGCGCAGGCATTCCATGTCATCAACGCAGGCCAGACCATCCATGTTGGTCACATGATGAATCCAGGTCACGTGCTTGTCGCCAATGCCTTGAATCTCGTGCGAGCCGTAGCCGTTGTTAAACAGGGTGGGGCACTGGGTGGGTTCCAGGCCGATGACTTTGCAGCCGGGGAAGACTTGCTTGATCCGGTCGGCGGCGGCGATGGTGCCGGCGCTGCCCATTGAGCTGCAAAACGCGCTGATGCCGCGCGTGCCCAATTTTTTGCTCAGCTCTGGCTCCAGCTCAACCGCCGTGTTGCCGGTCACATGATAGTGAAAGCGGTAATTGCCCATCTCCTCAAACTGGTTGAGGATGCGGTAATCTTCGGGGTGTTCGCGCCGAATGCGGTTGCACTCGTCGTAAATTTCTTTGACGTTGCTCTCGCTGCCATACGTTTTAATGATGCCCGCGCCAAAGCTCTCGATCATCTGGAAGCGCTCTTTGCTCATGCCTTCGGGCAAAATCACCATGCCCTTAAAGCCCGCGCGGCCAGACACCCACGCCCCGCCCACGCCGTAATTGCCGGTGCTGGGGAAAACAAGCGTGTGCTTGTCTGGGTCAAGTTCGCCGTTTACATATTTCTCAATGGTGCACGAATAAGCCGGGCCAACTTTGTGGCTGCCGGTGGGGAAATCTTTTGCCACCATCACCACAATTTGAGCATCCACACCCGTGAGCGCCTGCGGCATGACAAAATAATTTGTCTTGCCCGTCTCTGGGTTCTTCCAGTTCATGTTAAACAGGTTGATGGGGTCAAGGATGTTCTTCTTTCGCGCGGCTTTCGCTTTTCTGCGAATGGCGGGGTCAATTGTGTCTGGGTGAAGCAGTTCGTCAAGGGTTGGACCAAAAATGGCGTGCATAGTTTTTTCTCATTCCTCCTGGAATTCAAAGAGGAAGTATATCGTGTTGTCGGTTGCGGTACACTTATTCGCGCATGTCTATCCTTGACACCATTCTTGAACACAAACGCGCGGTGGAAGTGCCGCAACGCAAACGCGAGCATCCTTTGGCCGATGTGAAAGCCGCCGCCGAAAAAAGCCCCATCCCCCGCAATTTTGCCGCCGCGCTAAAACCCGCGCATGGCAACGTTGCGCTCATCGCCGAGGTTAAGCGCGCCTCGCCCAGCAAAGGCGATTTGGTCAAGGGTCGTTTCAACCCGGTTGCCATCGCCAAAACGTATGAGGCCAACGGCGCGGCTGCGATTAGCGTGCTGACTGATGAGCCGTTTTTTCGCGGCGCGTTGAGCTACTTGAGCGATGTGAAACGCGCGGTGGGCATACCCGTTTTGCGCAAAGATTTTGTGGTGGATGAATACCAAATTTACGAGGCGCGGGCGGCGGGCGCGGATGCGGTTTTGCTCATTGTGGCCGCGCTGAGCGATGCCGAACTGCGCGATCTTTGCGCTTTGGCGAGCGAGTTGCGCCTTGCGGCCTTGGTAGAAGTGCACGATGAGGCCGAGACCGAACGCGCTTTGGCGCTGGGCGCGAGCGTCATCGGCGTGAACAACCGCGACCTGCGCACATTTGTCACGGACATGGAGACGACCGCCCGCTGCGCCCGCTTGCTCCCGATCGGGCACACGCTGGTGAGCGAGAGCGGCATTTTTACCCCCGCCGATGTTCAGCGCGTGGCCGCGATGGGCGCCAGCGCCATCCTGGTGGGCGAGAGCCTCATCACCTCCGCAGATATGGCCGCGCAGGTGCGGGCGTTGAGCGCGGTAACAAGATGAACCGCGATTTTTTTGCCAGAGATGCCCGCCTGGTTGCCAGAGATTTGCTGGGCATGAGCCTTGTGCGGGTGCTGCCAGATGGGTCTGTGCTTAGCGGGCGCGTGGTAGAAACCGAGGCGTATCGAGAGAATGACGCCGCCTCGCACTCCTTTCGCCGCCGCACCACGCGAAACATGCCAATGTTTGGCAAACCCGGCCTTGCGTATGTCTACTTCACATACGGGATGCACTTTTGTTTCGATGTCACCGCCGAGCCGGAAGATCACGGCGCGGGGGTGCTCATCCGCGCGTTGGAGCCGCTGGAAGGCGTGGATGTGATGCGCGCCAACCGCGCGCGAGGTCGCTCCTCGGCCCTAATCAAAGACCGCGATTTGTTGCGCGGCCCGGCCAACTTGTGCAAGGCGTTTGGCATTGACCGCGCGTTTAACTACTACGATCTTTTGCAAGACAATAGCGTGTTGTTCTTTCGGGCTGATGAGGCTGTGCCGGATGAGCGCGCGAGCGCATCGCCGCGCATTGGCATTCGCGGCGACCCCGCCGCCCTTGCCGCGCTTTGGCGCTGGTATGTCAACGATTCGCCAAGCGTGTCTGGCACAAAATAATAGAGACACAAGATTTTGCGGCTCTATTATTTTGTGCCTTTATTGAGATTACGGCCCGGTCGCAACCGCAAAGCCTTTTGCCTGCCAATCGTTCATTCCGCCCGCCATGCTGGTCACGCTGGTGAACCCGGCCTGTTTAAGAATATCGCGGCCAGTGGCGCTGCGGTTGCCGCTTCGGCACACCACCACAATTTCCTTGTCTTTGGGCAGGTCTTTTAGCCGATTGGCCAATTGACCCAGCGGAATGAGCGTTGCGCCCGGCATGTGAACCTCGTTCCATTCCGATTGTTCGCGCACATCCAGCATAAACGCGCCCGCGTCTTTTTTGGCTTTGGCTTCGGTGGATGAAATCTCGGCGGGTAAAGATTTTGGCGCAGAAGAAACTGCCGCGCCCGCGGGCGCAGACGTTGCCACGGGCGCAGGCGCCGCCGTGCCGCACGCCGCCATCAGCGCAGATGCCATCACAGATATAAAAATAGGTTTAACGTTCATCTGTGAGTTAGATGACAAAAAAGCGCCAGAGGTTACGCGAATAAATTGGTTGACGAGCATTAATCTTTGCCCATCAACCAACTGCCAACCCCAAGAGCTATTTCGTCCCGCTTACTACCGGGTAACCCTTGGTGCGCCAAACATCCAGCGAATCTGTCATTGCGCTCACATTGCTCACGCCGGCTTTGGTCAGAATGCTGGCGCCATCTGCGGCGCATTTGGCATCTCGGCAAGCCACAATGATCTCCTTGTTCTTGGGCAGATCAACAACATGATCGGCCAGCTGGGCAAGGGGCAGCAGCACCGCGTTGGGCACACGAAAAGCCGCCCATTCCGCTGGGTCGCGCACATCCAGCAAAATTGCGCCGCCATCTACGCGGGTTTTGGCGGCGTCAACGCCGATGGTTGCGCTGGTTGTGCTGGCCTGCGCGGATGTTGCCGCTGGCGCAGACGAGGCTTGCGCGGCAGGCGCGGTTGTGGCCGCAACCTGTGCCGCGGGTTGTGCAGTTGGTTGTGCGGGCTGGCCCCCGCAGGCCGCCATCACCAAAATGCCAAACGCGGCCAGAGAGATGATTTTTGTGGTGTTCATGATGCGCATTGTATTGGGTATTTGATATTGGGCAAGCAACCGCCGCTTTAATCTCAGCTATTACTTGCCCAATATCCGCTCACTCAATAATTGTCTGGCTATGTTCGTGCATGTAAAGCGGCAGATAGTAGTGGCCACCGGCGTTCTTGCCGCTTGAGCCGCTGGCCTTCCATCCGCCGAAGGGTTGGAAGCCGGGCCACGCGCCTGTGCTTGCGCCCTGAGGCCGGTTGGCGTAATTCACACCGGCTTCAATGTTTTCAAAGAACCAGCGCGCTTCATCCGGCGTGCCATAAAACCCGCTGGTCAGGCCATAGTTCACATCGTTGGCTAGTTTCATCCCTTCATCCAGCGTGCCCACTTTTTCCACAAACGTGATTGGCAGGAACATCTCGTGCTGCCACAAACGGCAATCGCGCCGCACATTCACGCCGATGGTCGGCTCGCAGAAATAACCCTTGGCAAAATCGCCATCCTGGCGCACCTTGCCGCCGGTGGCAAACCCGCCCGCCTGCGAAATTTCTTCGCAATATCCCTGAAATTCGGCATACGAGCCTTTGTTGATGACCGGCCCCAAATACACCTCGCGTTTGGTCGGGTCGCCCAGCACCAGCGCGTTGGTTTTGCTCACCACTTTTTGAAGGAGATCGTCGTAGGCCGGCGCTTCCACGTAAATGCGCGAGGCCGCCGAGCATTTTTGCCCTTGCAACCCAAACGCGCTGCGCACAATGCCGGTGGCCGCGCGATCCAAATCGGCATTGCGAGATACGATCACCGCGTTTTTGCCGCCCAGCTCCAGCACGGTGGGCCGCGGCCATTTGTAATTGGCGAAGGAGCGGTAAATGCCCATGCCCGTGCCATACGAGCCGGTAAAGGTGATGCCATCCACTTCCGGGCTGTCAATCAACGCTTGCCCCAGGTCTGCGCCGCCGCCGGTCACAAAGTTGATCGCGCCTTCGGGCAGGCCCGCGTCGCGGATGCACTCTGCCAGCAGGCGCACGCTCCAGGGCGTGTCACTCGCGGGTTTTAGCACCACCGGGTTGCCCGCCACCAGCGCGGCTCCCATCGGCCCGCCGCTGAGCGCGGTTGGGAAGTTGTATGGGCTAATCACCACCCACACGCCATACGGCTTGAGCACGCTGGTGTTTGTGGCGTTATACCCAACCAGCGGGTCTTTGCCCATCTTCACCACGTAGCCGTTGTTGCGCTCCATTTCATCGCAGCAATAGGCGATGAGGTCTGCGGCCTCGGTGATATCGCCCAGCGATTCCAACCTGTTTTTGCCAACCTCTAACGTGAGCGCCGCCGCAATTTTGAAAATGCGCTCCTCGATGATGGCGACGGCTTTGCGCATGAGTTTGACGCGCTCTTGCCAGGGCATTTTGCCCCATGTTTGTGTGGCTTTGCGGGCGGCGGCCAGCGCCGCGTTGGCCTCATCGGCCCCGCCTTTTTGGAACACGCCCAAAACCCAATCGGTGTTGATGGGGCTGCGTTTCTCGAACTTTTTGGCCGCTTTCACTTCTTTTCCGCCAATGATGAGGTCATACTCTTTACCCAGCGTTGCGCGTGTCTCCGTCAGCGCTTTTTCAAATTGGGTGTGCAATTCCTCTGGGGGATCGAACATAGTTGCGTAGGTGAGTTTGAACGACATGGTTTTATCTCCTGAGCGTATTGTGCCATATCTGCGGAGAGAGTGGCAGGGGTGACAAGGGTGATGCGGGCGTGGCGTGTTGTCTGTGTCTCTTTATAATGTTCTGTGCTTGCAGATTTTATTTTTGAGCAATGTATTGCCGTATCCGCTGGATGCCGGGCCGAAGGTGAGGGCGTATTACGTGTTGCGGGCGTTGGCGCAGCGGCACGATGTCTCGCTGATTTCCTTCACCCGCCCCAGCGACACGCCCGCCGCGCTGGCGCACTTGCGCAAGATGTGTGGCAAAGTCATCGCCTTGCCTATTTCGCGGGCAAAGTGGCGCGAGCCGGTTTACTTTGCTCAAAGCGCCGCAAAACACATCCCGTATCTCATTGCGCGAGATATGCGCCCTGAGATGTTTGAGGCTGTGCGCGCGGAATGCGCCGCCAACCCGCCGGATGTGATTCATGCCGACCAGCTTTCAATGGCTGCGTATGCTTTGGATGGCGCGGCGAAATGCCGCACGCTGGATGAACACAACGCGGTGTGGCGCATCGTGGAGCACATGCGCGATGCCGCCGCGAATCCCATCACCAAAATGATGTATGCCCGCGAGGCCGGATTGATGCGCGGCTATGAGCGCGAGATGTGCGGAAAGTTTAAGCATGTGTTCACCGTGAGCGAGGCCGACCGCGCCGCGCTAGGGCTTTTGCCGGGCGCATCCAGCGTTGTGCCCATTTGCATTGACCCGGATGAGTATTTGGTGGTTGAACCCAGCCCCGCAGCGAGCGATGTCCTTTTTGTGGGCACCGTGTTTTACCCGCCAAATGTGGATGCGGTGATGTGGTTTGCAAAAAATAGCTGGCCCGTGATCCGGCAAGCTCACCCGGCTGCGCGTTTTGTCATTGTTGGCGCAAGGCCTGCCCCGCAAATATTGGCGCTGGCTGCGCAAGATTCGCGGATCATCGTGAAGGGCTATGTGCCCGATTTGGCCGAGGTTCTGCGCGGGTGCGCCGCGTTCATCGCGCCCATCCGCGCGGGGGCGGGTATGCGCGTGAAAATTTTGGATGCGTGGGCGCGGGGCGTCCCGGTGGTAAGCACAACACTGGGGGCGGAGGGGATTGAGACGACCGATGGCGAAGATATTCTGCTGGCCGATGCGCCCGCCGCGTTTGCCGATGCTGTGATGCGGTTGCTGGCTCGCCCGGACGTGCGCCATCAGCTTGCGCGCAATGCCCGCGCCAAAATTGAGACGCGGTATAACTGGCGGGTGAGATACGATGAAGTTGTGAGGAAGATAGAAGAGATTTGATAGAAGATGGGGGACGGAGGACGGATAGCCAAAGCCGTCTTCCGTCTTCTATCCATCAACCATGCGTTTAATTTACATCATCACCTATGCGCCCACGCCTGTGCGGACGCGCTCATACAACCTGCTGCGGCAAATGGCGCAGCGCGGGCACGACCTCACGCTGGTGACCACGTTCCGCAACGATGAGGAAGCCGAGGCGGTGGAGGCGTGGCGCAAGCAGCGGGTGCGGGTCATCGCAAGCCCAATCTCAAAAGCGCAAACGGTGATGGCGCTGGGGCGGGGCGCGTTGAGCGGCGAACCCATGCAGGCGTGGTTTGATTGGCAGCCCGCGCTGGCGGCGCAGATAAAGAAGCTCATCACAACCGAGGTGTTTGACGTGGCGCACATTGAGCATGTCCGCGCGGCCAAGTATGGCCTGGCGATGATGGAGATTCCCAACCAAAGCGGCGTTTTGCAGGGGTTGAGCCGCGTGGCGGGCGGTGAGCCATCTGCCCAAATGGGCCGCCCGCCCATTGTGTGGGATGCGGTGGATTGCATCTCGGCGTTGTTTGAGCAAACGCGCCAACACGCAGCGGGGCAAAAATCGCGGTGGATGGCCGCCGCCGAGCTGGGGCGCACGCGCCGGTTCGAGACGCGTTGCGCGCGGAATTTTGACCGCACGTTAGCCATCAGCCAAAAAGACCGCGATGCGCTGGCCGCGCTTGCGCCAGAGCGCAGCGAACGCGCGGCGCAGGTGTGGCGGGCCGGTTTGGATTGCGATTATTTCGCGCCCCAAAATTTGCCGCGCGACCCATCTACCTTGATTTTTAGCGGCAAGATGAGTTACCACGCCAACGCCACGGCCGCCGCCTATTTGCTGAGCGAAATTATGCCGCGCGTGTGGCAGGCCAAACCGCAGACCAGGCTGAAAATTGTGGGGCAAAACCCGCCCGAAAGTTTGGGCAAGTTGGCCGCGCAGGCGGCGGGTGAGGTGGTTTTGACCGGGCGGGTGGAGGATATGCGCCCGCATTTGGCGCAGGCCACGCTGGCGGTTGCGCCGTTGGTGTATGGAGCCGGGGCGCAATTCAAAGTGCTGGAGGCGATGGGCATGGGCACGCCGGTGGTCGCATCACCGCTGGTGCTAAACGGCATTGCCGCCAGCGAAGGCGGGAACATTTTGATTGGCGCGGGAGCCGAGGCGTTTGCCCAAAAAATTCTGCTCGCGCTGGATGACGCGCCTTTGCGCCAACGATTGGGCGAAGCGGGCCGCGCCTTTGTGCTGGCCCATCACGCATGGCCGCAGGTGGCCGCCGACCTGGAGCAAATTTATCTTGAGGCGGGGTATGGGTAAACGCGCATTTGATTTGTGCGTTTCTGGCGCGTTGTTGGTTATGCTTAGCCCAGTGTTTTTGTTGATTGGGCTTTGGGTCAAGCTGGGTTCGGCGGGGCCGGTTTTTTACCGGCGGCGGGTGATGGGTCTTGGCGGCGGCCAGTTTGACGCGTTCAAGTTTCGCAGCATGGTGGTGGATGGCGACGCCGTTCTTTCCAAATTTCCAGACAAGGCCGAGGAATTGCGCCGCGCCGGAAAACTCAAGGATGACCCGCGCATCACCGGGGTAGGGCGGTTTTTGCGCAAAACCAGCTTGGATGAGTTGCCGCAACTGGTCAATATCTTTCGCGGGCAAATGAGCCTGGTTGGCCCGCGCATGATTCACCCCGACGAGCTGGCGCAGTACGGCGAACACGCCACAGAGCTGCTCACGGTTCGCCCGGGTTTAACTGGGTTATGGCAAGTGAGCGGGCGGAGCGGGGTGGGCTACGAGCAGCGCGTCCAACTGGATATGCGCTACATTCGCAGCCAAAGCGCGTTGCTAGACGCGCAAATTTTGCTCAAGACCATCCCCGCGGTTTTATTTGGGCGCGGGGCGTATTAGGCATTGGCAATTGGGGATTAAGGACAGGTGACAACCCTTAATATGTACCCCAAAACTCCAATCTAATACTTTGGTTTAGTCTTTCTCCTCGTATTCTAATATTTTACAAATAAATCCCCTGTTTTCCCTTGACAGAAAATTAAGAACCGGGTATTCTTCGAAAGTATCACCTAAAACCTTTTAGTAACTTAGAAAAACCTATGACAGCGCAATCAAAGTCACTCCTTCGCCAATTTGTTCATCTTGTTGTTTCGTTAATGATTGCGTTTGGCGTATTTACGCCGAATGCGCAGATGGCGCGCGCGCTTGATGCTAGTCGCGAAGAGATAAACGCGCCTTCTGCGCCGCAACTGGCGTGTTCGGGCACGGCAGCGGGTGATGGCACGATTGTTTCAGCCGAGTTGCTTCACGATAACACCGTGAGCACGTGGCTGACGCCTACCATTGGCATCACGTCATCTGGCACGGCAAGCGTGTATTTGCGCACCTGCCAGAATGATGTGCAGAGCGTTGAGCTGTTGGTTTGGACAGAAGGTTGGGGCGCCACCCCGCGCTGGATTTACACCGCCACAATTGATAGCACTGATCCCGCTGGCCCATACTCCATTTGGAAATACAACGTGCCCGGCCCCGGCTCAAGCATCAATATGTATTATCAATTCCGCATTACAGATGGCGCCACGGTCGGACATTTTCACGCCGCCAGCGGCAACTTTGGGGGGGGCGTGTGGGCCGTCGGCGCATCGCCGGTCAACCCATCTTGGAAAATTGCCAACATTGCCTCGCCGCCGCAGGAGTTTGTGGTGCCTTCATGGGTAAAAGACGCGGTGTTCTATCAAATTTTCCCCGACCGTTTCCGCGATGGCAACAGCTCCAACAACTTTAACAACCGCACGGTGTATGGCCCATCATCCTGCAGCGGATATACCGGCTCGGGCGCGCCTGCTTGTATCACATCTTTGCACAGCACCTGGACAGAAGATGTGGTTCAGCCGGGTTACGGCATAGACTTCTTCGGCGGCGACCTTGCGGGCGTTACCGAAAAAATAAACGCGGGCTACTTTAACGATCTTGGGGTGAACACGCTGTATCTCAACCCCATCTTCATGGCTTCGTCTAACCACGGCTACGATACAAATAACTATTATGTGATCAATGACCGCTTTGGCAACCTTGCAGATTTTGATACGCTGATGGCGGCGGCCAACGCGCACGGCTTGCGCGTCATTTTGGATATGGTGTTTAACCACGCCGGAATGGACAGTGTTTACATTGATAAAAACAAAACAAACAACGGCGCGTGCGCCAGCGCCAGCTCGCCATATCGCGCGTGGTTCACCACGGGCGGGCAGGGCACGGCGTTTAGCTGCGATGCCGGCTGGGGCTGGAAAGGCTGGTATAGCTACGAGACCATCCCCGAACTGGTGGATGGCAACCAGGATATGCGCAACTTCTTGTTTGCAGGCGGCAGCCCGCAAATACCAGCGTTCGCGAGCGGCAAGAGCGTCTCGCAATACTGGCTGGATCGCGGCGTGGCGGGCTTCCGCTACGACGTGGCGCAAGACATCACCGCTGACTTCTTCCAGAACATGCGGCCTTACATTAAGCAGACGTATGGCACGACCCAGACGTTGATGTTGGGCGAAGTGACCGGCGGTTGCCAGCCAGCCGGGTTGGGGCGCATCAACTCGCAGGAATTGGACAGCATGATGAACTACTGCTTCCGCGACTGGATTCAAGCCTACGCGGGCGGTGGCTGGACCCCCACCCAGTTTGATTCGGCCTTCCAGAGCTTCCGCAACAACTTCGGTCAGTCATCGCTGTATGCCATGATGAACCTGATCAGCAGTCATGACAGCCCACGCATGATCAGTCTGTTGAGCGAAGACAAGACAAAGCTGAAGTTTGGCGTGATTGTGCAGATGACCATCCCCGGCGCGCCCAGCGTATATTACGGCGATGAAGTGGGCGTGAGCGGCAACGGCGACCCCAGCAACCGCCGCACCTATCCCTGGTCAGACAAAGGCGGCAGCCCAGATACGGCGTTGTATAACCATTTCAAAACGTTGATTGGCATTCGCAACCAGCATTCCGCGCTGCGCGGGGGTTCTTTCACAACGCTGCTGAAAGATGCCACGTTTTACAGCTTTTTGCGGACGGATAACGGCGAGAAAATCGTCGTCATCCTGAACAACACGGGCGCGGCGGGCACGGCCACTGTGCCGGTAAGCTCGTATTTGGCGGATGGCGCTGTGCTGACCGATTTGTTGAACGGCGGCACGGTCACGGTGAGCGGCGGCAACATCTCCACAAGCGTGGGGGCGCAGTGGGGGCGCATTTTGCGGATTGCGGACACAACCACGCCCACGCCAACCCCAACCGCCACGCCAACCGTGACGGGCACACCGCCCACCAGCACGCCCACCCCAACGCCCACGAACACCTCCAATGTGACGAATACGCCAACGGCCACGGCCACATCTACCCCAGCGGCAACCAACACGCCCACCGCCACGCCCACCCAGGCAACTGTGGGTTGCGGCCCGCACATCATTACCGATACCACGAGCACCACCGCCACGAATGATGGCACGGTGAACACCGGCGAATACGTTGGCTACTCGTGCGGCATAAACAGCGGGTTTGCCAATGTGATAGGCAGCGGCGCAAAACTGCATGTGGATAGCGACTCGCTTGGCAACTTGAACTTTGGCCTGGTCACCGGCGGCGGCAACTTGAATGACATCGCGGTGATCTATATTGACTCCACATCCGGCGGCTTTACCCGCACTACAAACTTTACGGATGTGGCCGATGCTCACCGCGCGGCCATCAGCGGGCGGGGCACCGGCGGCGGGCAATCGGCGATCACCTTTGCCCCAACTTTTGCGGCTGATTACGCCATCGCTTTTAATGGAACTTATGCTGGTTTGTGGCAGTTGGCGAACAATGGCTCACATACGTGGATCGCCGCAATTACAAAGACATTGGCAGGCACACCCCAAAATTGGGAGCTGAGCGGTCTTACCATGAGCCAGCTCGGTCTCACGGTGGGCGGGTCTTTCCGGTATATCGCCACGCTCATCAACGCGTCAAACGGTTACCGCTCGGACGAGTTCCAAGGTGTGGCCGCCAGCACAGTGACTTTGTTGAAAAATGGAATCATGTCGGCGAACATAAACCCCGGCACGAATCCAGTCACCCTGGCAGCGGGAGATTGGGACACGTTTAACTCTTATAGCCAGGTGGCGGCAACCTCAACCAGCACCCCAACGCCAACGCCAACACCAACCGGAGTACCTCCGTCAACAGCCACACCTACGCCTACCAGCACGCCAACTTCAACCGGGGTGCCTCTATCAACGGCTACACCTACGCCCACGGCCACCAGCGCGGGCAACTTTGGTGCCAGCCAGAACTGCGATATTTTCTGGAGTCAGAATTTGCATGATACGTTTGACCCCAATTACCGCAGCCTGACCGGCCCAGTGGCGGCGGGCAGCGCCAGCACAATCAAGCTGCGCATCCGCGTGGCGCAAAATGACATCACCACCGCTCGTGTGCGGGTGTGGGATGACCTGGCCAATACTTCTTCGTATTACGCGATGACGCAGGATACCCTGTTTGACACCGACCCGGTGAGCTACGACTATTGGTATGTCAATCTTCCGCTGCCTTCCACGCCAGATATTTTGTATTACTTCTTTGAATTGAATGATGCAGGCAACGGCTCGTGCACGGCAGATCAGGATTTTTATGTGGATGATGATGTGAAACTGTATGGCGGCGGTTACGGCGCCATGAGCGATGCCTATGATGATTCGCGCAGCTTCCAGATCACGATTTACGACCCGAACTATGCCGTGCCCTCATGGATGCAGAAAGGCATCGTGTATCAGATTTTCCCGGATCGCTTCCGCGATGGCAACTCGGCCAACAACCCGGCGGCTGGGCGCTTCTTTTACAACGAACCGGGCGGCACCATTCTCCGCTCAAATACTTCAACGTGGAACTCAACCATTTGCGACCCGCGCAATATCACATCGCCGACATGCGCGGGCAAATATAGCCAGAACTTTTATGGCGGCGATCTGGCGGGTGTGACCCAAAAGATCAACGAAGGCTATTTTGACAATTTGGGCGTGACTGTGATTTATTTGAACCCAATTTTCGAATCGCCATCCAACCACAAATATGACACAGCCAACTACCTGAAGATTGACCCGGATTTTGGCACAAAGGCCGACTGGGATGCGATGGTGGCAGCTGCCAGCGCACACAATATGAAGTTGGTTTTGGACGGTGTGTTCAATCACGTGTCTTCGGATAGCAAATATTTTGACCGTTATCACCGCTATGACGCGGCGGGCAACATCACCGCGCCAAATGGCGGCAGTGATGATGACAGCGGCGCGTGTGAAGCTGGGTCGTCGGCGTTCTACTCGTGGTTTTACTTCCCGGCCACCGGTAACGCAGGCATGGATGGCTCGCCGCCTTCGGTGGTGGTGTACTGCGCCAACGGGGCAGGCAATGCCAATCAGAGCTATGAGGCTTGGTATGGATACTCATCGCTGCCAAAGCTTCAGGCCACATCTACCCAGGTGAGAACGCTGATTTATAGCAACGGCACAAGCTCGGTGGGGCCGTATTGGGTGAACCAGGGAGCAAGCGGATGGCGCTTTGACGTGGGCGGCGATGTTGACCCAGGCTTGGTCAACGATACGACAAACACGTATTGGGAGCAATTCCGCGTGGCTGTGCGGGCGCAATACAGCCAAACAGTGATGTTGGGCGAGGAATGGGGCGATGCCAGCGCCTGGCTGCTGGGCAATGAATGGGACAGCGTGATGAACTATCGCTTCCGCAGCGCGGCTCTGAGCTGGCTTTTCACGGGATGCAGCGGCAACGGGTGCGCGGGTGTCTCGCCCAACCGCCAGTTTTCTGATAATGACAGCAACACTGCAAGCAGCAGCGGCCCCATCCGCGAAGTGGACGCGCTGCCCTCGGCGTTCAACGCCCGCCTGCGCTCCATCCAGGAAGATTACCCGCCCATGGCGTTTAAGGCCATGCTGAACCTGGAAGGCAGCCACGACACCAACCGCTTGCGCTTCTTGCTCAAGAAAGTGAACAATGACAGCGACACCGCGGCGGTGCAACGCATGAAGGAATGGTGGATGTTTGCCTACACCTATGCGGGCGCGCCAACACTGTATTACGGCGATGAAGTCGGCCTTTCGCAAGATGGCGTGTGGGATGGCTCGCAGTATCAGGATGACCCGTATAACCGCGCGCCGTTCCCATGGGGTGACACGCCAGGCTCGTTCAGCGCCGACACGTCTAACCTGCAACCGTTTGCGCGCAAGATGGCGAGCATCCGCAATAGCTACCCAGCCTTGCAGGATGGGGATGTGCAACACGGAATTGTGATTGACGATGCCAACCGGATGTATGGCTTTGCGCGCACCAATGGTTCGCAAACAGCGTTGATTGTGCTAAATCACTCAACTTTGTCGCATAACGTAACGCTGAACGGGCTGAACGCGGCGCCGTATAACCTGCCTGATGGAACGGTGCTGTATGACGCGATAGAGGGAAATCTTTACACCGTGAGCGGCGGCAGTGTGACCGCGCCAGTGAACCCGGATTGGGGCATTGTGCTGCTGGAGAAGAATAAGATTGAAACGCCCGCCGCGCCAAATGCCAGCGCGAAGTTGACAGGCGCGACCAGTGTAAAGATTTCGGCGCCATTTGTGTTTACCGACACGCTGGGTAACCGCGAGACGGCCACGCAATACGCCGTGTATCGCAGCGCCGTGGCTGGCTTTACGCCCGGCCCAGCCAACTTGCTGGCTACGATAAACCCGGCGGCATTTGGCAGCGCAGAAGGCGTTACTTACACAGATGCCGCGGCCGCAGGCACGTTGTATTACCGCCTGTGCGCCATCAACCATGCAGGCAATATGACGTGTAGCGCTGCGATTGCGCCTGCGCGAAAGATGGTTTACGTTCCAAATACGTTGCGCGAGGTGAGCGCAGGCTGGTAGAAAAAATCTTGGCGGGGTGGACTGAATTTAGCCCACCCTGCGCCATACTCGGAGATACCCATGAAGTGAACGACTTTAGGTATATTTTTGCAAGTAGAAGGGAATCTATTTTTATGTTCTTTTACGGGCTTCTTGCAAAAATATGCGAGTTAGTAATTAGGTTTGCCTTGAAGCAAAGCCAAGTTATGTTAAAGAAATTGACTTTTGCAAGAGGTTTAATGCTTGACAGGTGAGTTTATGAAACAAATTCCTTCGCAAAACACGAAAAAAGTCTATATTTCCAAGGTCGTCGAACGAATTGCCCGAACCGGGATGAGCCTGTTACTGGCGGGCGCAACGCTTTATGCCACGCCATTGCACGCAGCCGCAACTGGCACGGTTGGCAATAATCCAGATTTTGTTGATAGCATTCTTGCGCCACAAGATGGCGCATTAGACGGGACAATCGGCCAGCAGTATGGTTCCACCCGTCAGATAGATATTGACTTTGATGGCTGGTGCACGAACACCGGTGAACTAGGCGATTTGATTGATTACAACGCTTATTCTGCGTCATCAGCCGGTAGCAACCAATGGTATTTCTCGTTTGTGGTGGATTCATCGCAGGCGTTTGATAGCGGCTCGTATTACAGTGACCCCGCGAGTGGGGTGAGTTACATCATTCCAATTGATTTGTCATCCAACGGCACGGCCGCAAATGGCTCAATTGACTTTCAAACGGCAGGGTCCTGGAGAAGAAACGCAAAGGCGGCTGGTGATTACTTTATCGCTTTGTATCCCAGCGGCCCCAGCCAGTTGACCGCGCAATTGTGGCTGGGAGATCGCAGCGCCATGGTTGGTTCATCATGGACGGTAACGCCTATTTTGGTGGCGAATCGCTGGCAGGTGGAGCTGAACATCCCGACGTCGGTTTCCAGTTTGGCCACGGGGCCTAGCTTGACCACGAACGAGACCATGTCTAGCACGGTCTTCTCTACCCAAAACAGTGACTTTAATGGTTCCACTGGCGGGTTTGTGATAGACAGCGCGAACGGCATTTCCAACTGCGGAAGTGGCATCCCCAGCCCGACATCATTTTCTAATGGTGGATATGGCGAATTCTCCACGACGTTTGGGCCGGGCGCGACCCAGGGTTCGATGGTGGGCACGTTGCTGGCTTGCAACTCCACCACCCGCCCAACCGATACCGGCGTGACAAATGACCGCCAGTGCACCAGCCTTCCGGCGCGCACAACGATCACCCCGCTTGCCGCCGATGCCAACCAGTGCGTCATCAGCCCTGCCGGTTTGTTGATTGATGGTGTGATTAATACCAATTACACGATGCTGACCGAGGCCGGTTTTGCCGGGCCATATCAAGGTGGAGATTCCGCTCGCTCGGACTTTCAAGGTGAGTCATCGGCGTATCAGTATTACCAGGGCACAAGCCCGACCACCGGCGGTTTGGGAAATCTTTACACGGCATCGGATAACGCTGGCGTGAAGGGCGCATCAGATATCACGGGCGTTTTGGCGTATGCTGATCCTAACTATCTTTACATCATTGTGGATGGCCCATCGGCTTTGGGTGGGTTGGGCAGCATGGCGACTGAGCCAAAGGATTTCAGCAATCTGTTTGTGGCGATTGACATGCCCGGTGTGAGCAGCGCCACCAATACCGGCGGCACAATGGCAAGTGAGGCAGTCAACTCGCCCGATGGCCGCCGTGTCAACTTTAAGGGCTGGGCTCCCGACTATGCCATCGAAACAGTTTGGGCGGGTGACAACACAACCGTTGGCGCATCCAAACTATGGTCGGCGGCAGGGGCATGGGGCAGCTCGGCAGATTTCAACACCACTCTTTCCACCAACACGGGCAGCGCCGGAACGGGCTTGTATTTTGGGCGGATGGGATACGGCGATCCCACGAATCGTAAGGGACGCTGGGAGTATGCCATTCCCTGGTCAAACTTGGGCGGCAAGCCTGCCAGCCTGGATCAAATTAAGCTGGCTGTGTATACCACTGGCGACAGCAACGTGGAGTCAGGGGTAAACGACTGGGATGTGTACGATAGCGCCTCTGGCATTGGGCAGGGATGCAGTGGCTTAGGTTGTCACGAGCGCCTTGGCGATGATCCGACTGATGGCGATAGCTCGGCGCAAACTGGCAGCGAGAGCGACCTCTCGTTGTATGTGGGTCAGACCGACCCGACCAATAACTTTGAGCCTGCCAGCGATCGCACCACGAACGATGTGGACACGATTGAGGAATATTTTGTGTTCACAATTCCATCCACCCAATTGTCATGCTTGAGCTCTGTGCTCATTGGTGATCACATTTGGCAGGACAACGGTCTGGTGGATGGGATCTATCAGGCGACGGACACAAATCTGCAAGGCGTGGTTGTGACGGCGACGAGCAGCACGGGCGTAGTGTATACGGATGTGACGGACGCGAACGGGATGTATACGATCACGGTTTTGCCAAACGCGACATACACCGTGACGTACTCGCCGGTGCCAATGCTGAGCCCGAGCAATGCCGGGACGATCGTGACGAGCACGGCGACGAATGACACGAACCACACGATTGGGTTGAGCGTGGCGGTGACGACGACGGACAACCTGAACATAGACTTTGCGCT
>Ga0073900_10000336_pt1 | contig 33671 bp, 34 predicted proteins | sample KloWWTmetKNB5Kit_FD_66666 | JGI IMG/M metagenome (GOLD analysis project Ga0073900, IMG submission 66666) | Active sludge microbial communities from Klosterneuburg, Austria, studying microevolution and ecology of nitrifiers - Klosterneuburg... | ecosystem: Engineered > WWTP > Aerobic digester >...
CGGCCACGCTCGCTGGCGCTGACCCGATCACCGCCGACACGAGCCAGTGGATCGTGGTGTGCCCGGACGCCGTGGCCTACGTGCCGCCCGCGGCCATCGCCAACAGCGGGCGCTTCACCCTCGACGAGAACGACCTTCCCGCGCGCCTGACGGCGACCGGGTTCGATCCCGACGCGCCGTTCGAGCAAGTGCTGCTCTACGCGGTCGAGGGCAACACGCCGATCCTGCTGACCTACAACGAAGACGGTGATCCGATCCGCCTCGTGTCCAGCTTCCGCGGCTTCACCATCATCGCCCCGGGTGAGTACGAGTGGAGGCGCACCGACTACAGCAACATCGCTGTCTATCTCAACACGGGGTGGCGCGCATGAAAGCCGTGATCGCAAGCGTTATCGGAAACCAGAGCCCGCGCAACCCGGCGAACGGTGGCATTGCGCGCAGCGTCCTCGGGACGAACCCGAACTACACGGATTTCTACGACCCGCAGATGGTGTGGGAAGTCGAGGTCAAGCTGTCACCGGAAGGGCTTTCCGATCTGTTCTACCCGGGCTTCTACACGAAGATCAGTCGCGCGACCGCCTACAACCCGTACGGCATCGACGGCTACTACTTCTATGGGTCTTACGGCAGCGTGGCGGTCGGCGAAATCGAGTCGCTGGACGGGGGCAAGCACATCTCGCACGAAACCGGGATGACCACCCGCGGCATCGCGACGACCGTGGCGAAACGCCTGAGCCCTGATCCCTTCGCCCAATGGGACGGGGCCGACACCAGTGCTGCGATCTACATCGACTGCGCAAGCGCGTTGCCTGCCGACCCGACGCTGGCGTATGAGAACACCAAGATCATCGCGCCTTTCCGCGGTGACGCGGACTACGATCTCGCGCTGATCCAACCGCTGATCCTGACCGCCGCAAGCGGCGCGGTGTTGACCCCGGCGCGACTCACTGAGATCGCCGAGTTCACCGGGCTGTTGGTCGACGCCACCATCGCCGCACCCGCCGCTGCGATCAACGGCAAGCGGATGGTGCTGCGCTTCTTGGCGAGCGGCGCTGATCGCGCGCTGACGTGGGATGCCTACTACCGCGGCATCGGCGTGACCCTGCCGGCGACCGCACCGAACGGCAAGTGGGTCTACGTCATCGGCTACTTCAACACAATCGACTCGAAGTTCGATGTCGTTGATGTCAAGGTGCAAGCATGAACGGCTCCGCACATCAGCCTGATGATGGCAGCCACTTCAACCCGTGCAAGCTCGGCCGCAAGCCATGGCTCGCGCCGCTCGGTGATGCGCTGGCCGATTTCTTCATCAACAAGTTCGAAGAGCCGACCGACGGGTGCCCGTGCTGCATCGCCGTTCGCATACTGCTGCTCAGCGGGGCCGCGGGCATCGCTGGATTTACACTAGGAGCACTGCTGTGAAGTCTCTCAAGTTCATCTCAAGCACCAACGGCTTGCAGGTATCAGGCCCGGCCGACGTGTTCCCCTCCCCCAACTGCGACGCAGTGATGTGTCCGGGCGAAATCGACGTTGCACCTGCGTTCGTGTGCACGCCGCAGCTCAACCCGGGGGGCGAAGGCCCGGTGATGCTTACTTTCACCACAGCAGACATCGGAGAGGGTGTGGCGGGCGCCATCTACAACAGCGATCCCGGAGGGTGGCTCGGGGGTACAGGCCCTGCGCTTGTCGATATCGAATCGCTCATTGTAAGTCAGGTAGGCATCATTTACGACGATGGCAATACCTACAGCAGCGTGACGATGAACCTCTACAGCAGCGACGGAGGCACGATAGTGGAGTCGCTGGCGCTGATAAACATGGGGGGCACACTGTGGATTCAAGAATTCATGGAGCCAATTCCACTCACCATCGGTGAGAGCTACTGCGTCGAGTTCACCCTCGTACCGGTCGAGCCGTTATGAAGAAGCTCGACTGCGAAGAGCAATCGACGCAAGTCAAGCTCCCGCCTTGCGCGGGAGTCTTGGCGTCGGTGACTGCGACGCTCACTCGCGAAGGCCACACAGCGGTGCCGCTAGTGCTCACCGAACGGCCGAACGACCTGATTACGGTCGCCATCCAAGACCCCCTGCCTGCGAATGTACCGTTCCCCAAGCGCGGCATCTGGCGCTTGAACATCCAGACACCTTGCGGCTGCTACGAAGCGCCTGTGTACGTCGACTGCCCTGCCCCCGCGTTCGTGGCAACCCACACCCCGACACTGGTCAATGGCCCCAGCACCGAGTGCTGCATCCCTGAAGATGCGCTGACGTTCACCGTCACCAGCTTAGGCCCCCCGACCCTCGAAGCGGAAGGGTATCCCGATGCTGTGTTGCTCATGGATGACAGCGCTGCGTATGCCGTGCGCCTCGGGGTAGTGGCGCCGACCCTTGGGTATCGATGGGTGAACGAAAGCGGGGTCACGCTTGCGACAGGAACCTTCGGTGCACTCGGCACCACCGAGTACCACGACATCGACATCACCTGCGCGACTTACGCGCTGCTGCCCCCTGAAGAGGATTGATCAATGAGCAGTGTACTGGTTGAAGTCGACGACCAAGCCTACGGGTGGTTCGATAGCGACTCCGCGTTCGCGATACCGCTTTACGAGCACATCAAGCTCAACGGGCGCAGCGGTGCACTCGCGGCTTTTGGGCTGACGTCGAGCATGCTGCAAGTCATCATCCCCGGGTCGTTACCTGCTGGGGTCGTGAGTCTCGCCGACGATGCAGGCGGCAGCGCGCTGATCGAGGTCAACGCACCGGGAACCTACACGTTCGACTATGAAGTGCTGCTGCCGGTTGACTGGCTGCATACTGCAGCCCCGGGAAGCGTGCTCACAGGAACGATCACGCTCACGCGCTTCGCGAATGCAGCCGAGGTGCTGATCGAGGCCGCGCCGCGTACAGTCACGGCTGTCGGTGAAAGCAGCATCTCAGTGGAGCCGCAGGCCGCGTACACGATCAATGGGGTTCCAGCGCGCAACACAGACTTGGCGCTTTCGATTTCGGTTGCTGTTCCTGTGTTACCTCCGGAAGTGAGCAACGTGCTGTTCGGCGGAACGTATGTCGTCTTCGCAGAGCACGGCGGCACGATCACGCTCGATTACGAAATCACCAGCGGAGTCGCCGGGCATCTCGTGACTGAAGGAAGCGATTCCCTGTCTTCGGCAACCGTGACCATGGAAGGGGTGCTTGTCACGCTTGCCAACAACACGTTCCAAGCAGAAACGCGCGAAACAGCCGTGATCGCCAACGTCTTTGCCAATGACCTGCTCCCGGTCGGTTGGGATTACAGCCTTGAACTGGTCGAGCCTGTGCAGCCGATGCACACCGGTTGGCCGCTGGCGATGGCCCCTGCGGAGGGGCTGGAAATCGATGCGTACGCCGCTGCACCCAGTGCAACGATTGCGCTCGAAGCAGAAGCTGAAGCAGGCGTGCTTTACACCCAGCTTTACATGCTGCGCATGGGCTCCGGCGGTGAAAGCAGCGTGCTGCTGAATCCTGCCAGTGCCACGCAAGCCAGCGTCGTGCTGTCGTTTGAAGGCGCGGGGCCGGGTGAACCCACGGGCGCCTGCATGGGCGTGCCTGTGTTCTCCCATTCGATCCCCAGCTGCGCATGACCCAAGTCCTGCTACCTGCATACGACTGGGAGCCCCGCGAGCAGCAGCTTGCGGGGTGGAATGCCTTGATGGAAGGCAAGAAGACCGTCGTGCTCGCGTGGCACCGCCGCATGGGCAAGGATGAAGTCGCGCTGCACAACGCCGCGATCAAGGCGATGCAGCGCGTCGGCAACTACTGGCACATGCTGCCGATGCAGGAGCAGGCACGCAAAGCGCTATGGGAAGGCGTCAATCCGCGCACGGGGCGCGTGCGCTGGAAAGACGCATTCCCGCCCGAGATCATCAAGCACGTCGACAATCAGGCGATGAAGGTCACGTTCCAGAACGACTCGACGTGGCAGCTGCTGGGGTCGGACAACTACAACTCGCTCGTGGGCGGCACGCCCATCGGCATCACCATGTCCGAGGCCGCACTTGCCGACCCCGCGGCGTTCGGCTTCTTCCGCCCGATCATCTTGGAGAACAACGGCTGGTCGCTGCACATCTCGTCGGTGCGCGGCCGCAACCACTTCAAGAAGCTGTTCGACAGCGTGGCCACCGATCCCGACGGCTTCGCCCAGCTGCTATCGGCCGAAGACACCGGCATCTTCAACACGCTGCAGCTCGCGGCCGAGCGCAAGTTCTACATCGATTTCTATGGATCGGCCTACGGCAACTCGCTCTTCGAGCAGGAATATCTGTCCAGCTGGGACGCGGCCATCATCGGCGCCGTGTGGGGCGACGAGCTGAAGACGCTGCGCCTCGAAGGGCGCGCGGCTCCCTTCATCTACGACCCACGCTTCCCGGTGTACACGTCGTGGGACATCGGCGTCGGCGACCCCACCTACGTGCTGTTCTGGCAGGTCATCGGCAACCGGCCGCGCCTGATCGACTGGTACTCGTCAACCGATACCGGCGTCGAGCACTACGCCGAAGTGCTGAGCAAGAAGCCGTACTACTACGCCAAGCACATCGGGCCGCACGACGTCATCAACCGCGGCGGCGGCAACGCGACTTCATGGTTCGAACTGGGCCGCAAGGTCGGTTTGAACTTCGAGCGCATGGATAACGTCGCCAAGCATGACAGCATCGCGGCAGGCGCCTTCGTGATCCGGCAGATGGAGATCAACATCGCCGATGCGAAGGTCGAAGACCCGATGGATGACTGCGAGTTCATCCTGAGCGCCCTGACCCAGTATCGCTTCACGTTCGACCAAGAACGCAAGGTGATGTCCAAGAACCCGGTGCACGACTGGACGAGCCACCCCAGCGATGCACTGATGACCTTCGGGCTCTGGTTCACCGACCAAAAGGGTATTGTAGGGCGCCCCTCTCAAGTGCAAGGGCGTTCGGCCGAAGTGCTGGCCCACGATCCTCGCCGCCTGCGCGATATCTTCGCGCAGCACCAAGCTAAGCGAAAAGGAGCCTTCGGCTGATGGAAACCAACCAAGAGCAGCGCGATGATCTGGCCGGCGTTGTCGTCGACCGTTATCACCGTGCGAAGGAGTATCGCGAGGGGCACATCGTCCATCAAGGCAAGAGCTTCGAGACCCTGATCCAGCGCGCGGAGCACCAGTACCGCCGCGAGTACACGAATGCCGACGCGGCCGAGATGACCGATGCGTTCGGCTTCTGTCCGACGCGCTATCTTGGCATCGTGCAGCAGAAGGTCAACGCCACGCAGGCGTGGACGAACGATCTGGTCGTGAACAACCTCGACTCGATGTTCACCGTCACCCCCTCGCCGAACCCGACGCTCGACAAGAAGAGCCTCGACCGCATCCGCCAAGGCGTGCGCGACGAGCTGCGCATGCGCATGGCGAACGCCGGGCTCGCCGACCCGCAGTTGCTGCTCGATGTCGACGGCAAGCCGGCCGCGCGCATCGAGAACTTCCTGCTTGAGCAGACCCGCGCGCTGAAGCAAGTCGAGCAGTCGCGCATCGTGGCGCTGGCTTCCAGCTCGGCCAAGATCGTGCAGGCGACCATGCGCGACCTGATGATCCAAGGCAACTTCCGCCAAGCGTTCTCGATGTACACCTTCGACCGCGCGCTCCATGGTATCGGCATCATGAAGTTCCCCGACTGGCGCCGGAAGCCGCTGCTCTCGCACAACCGCGGCGGTGGCGCGAAGCTCACGTGGCAGACCGTGCCGTGGTTCCGCCATATCCGGGTCAAGGACTTCTATCCGATTGCCGATGCCATCGACTACCAGACCAACACCGGCAACACCGAGTTCACCTACGTCACCAAGTCCGAGCTGATCAACATGGCTCGGCAGCAGCACTACATTCGCTCCGAAATCGAAGGGATCATCGAAGACCACAACTACAAGACCCGCAACTGGATCGACGGCGAGGGGCAGGATGACCAGTGGTGGTCGCTGGACGAGACGATCCCGCTGCTGATCCACGAAGGCTTCTTCAGCGGCGACGAGCTGCGCGAGTACGGCATCACCGGGCTGGATTCACTGGACTACGTGTCGGCGCACATCGAAGTGTGCGGCGGCCGCACGATTCGCTGCCAGCTGATCGGCATGCCGGACGGCGCCTCGGAGCGCAGCTACTTCGCTGCCCCGTTCCACAAGATCGGCGACAACCTGTACGACGCGCTCGGCATGGGCGCGATGCTGTGGGACAGCGAGCAGCGCGTGAACCGCATCATGCATCTGTTCGAGCACAACATCGACTGGGCTTCGCGCCCGCCGATCATGGCCAACCCGAACGTGTTCGAGAACCCCAGCGATTCGCGCAACATCGTGCCGGGCGGCCAGTACAACGTCGAGGATCGCTTCGGCACTTCGGCCGCGATGCCGGAGCCGATTCGCCCCATGCACGCGGTCTCGGCCCAGTACCACCTGCTGCTGACCCAAGTCGGCGCGATCCTTCGCCAAGCGGACGAGGACTGCGGCATCCCGGCGTTCGCCTACGGTGCGCAGGACTTCGGCAAGTCGTCGCTCGGCGAGTACAGCCAGCGCATGACCAACGCCCTGCGCACGATCAAGCAGGCCGCGCTGAACGAGGACATCTACTTCATCGAGCCAGCGTTCGGCGGCCTGTTCAACCACCTGATGACGACCGAGAAGGACATCGCCAGCGGGCAGGACGTGAACGTCATGGTGCGCGGCATGACCGGGCTGCTGCAGGAAGACCAGCGCATCCAGCGCCAGCAGGGCGTCTTGCCGCTGCTGCTCCAAGCCGCTGGCCCGCCGCAGCCCGGCCAGCAGCCGGTTGTTCCTGAGATGGCAGTTCGCTATGCTGTCCGGCAACTGCTCGATCAGGCGGGGTTCCCCGTGGATGCGCTTGGAATGAGTGATCCCGAGATCGACAACGCCCTCGCAATCGCCGCGGGACAACCGCTACCCGGTGCAACGCCGGGTGGGCCGCAAGTGCCGAAGATCGATGGGCGCAGCGGCGCGGGTGCTATCGCCAATACCGCATCACCTTCAGGCGCGTCGCCCATCTCCATCCCTGCGCCATCCTTTTAAGCCGGAGCTTCGAGCATGAATGTTCTGATCACCAACAATACGCTGACCGGCATCTCCCAGCCTTTCGATGTTGAAGGCCAATTGACGGTGTTTGCGTTCGGGTTGACCCCGACGCAGCGTGTTTCTTTCTGGATCGTCAAGATCAGCAGCGCAGCGACTGCAGGCTGTGGCTGCCCTCCCTATGTTCCGCAGCTCCCGGGCATCGAAGAAGAAACCCCCTACGAATGCTGCAACACCCCAGTGATCCTCACTGCGGATCGGCCGTGGGTGATCATCGATTCGCCACAAGGCGCCAAGATCATCGCCAAGCTCGAAGAACTGGTGGACGACGAGTGGGTTCCTGTCGCCCCGCCGAACGGGCAGGTGGTTTACTGGGACACGAGCGCCACACCGAATGTCACCGACTGCATGCGCGGTTGCAGGTGCGAAGACATCACGTGGACGCCCACCGGGTTTTCGGCGTGCGACCTCGCTGAAGGCGTGGTGCGCATCGAAGAAGTGAGCAACTGCGGAACGAAACGCTGGACAGAGTGTGGTGAGATTCAGTGGGTGCCGACGGGGAATGCGTTTTGCACCGACATGGCCATCGACGAAGACGATTGCCAGATCGACATCAGCGCCTTCGAAGACGGCCCGGGCTACTACGTGGAGATGCGCAACCAGTGCGGCAACACCCGCTGGCAGTTCGTATGCGGCCCGGACAGCCCGTCCTACTACTCTGCAACCGGCGTGGTGCGCTGCGAAGGCGAGTTCTGGTTCGAGCAGGTGACCAACCCCTGCGGCCGTACGCTGTGGCGCAACGGCGGCGAGATCGAATGGCAGCCCACCGGCAACTTCCGCTGCGCAGGTAATTTCATCGAGATCGAAGAGCGCAGCCAGCCATGTGGCACGGTGCGCTGGAACAACCAAGACCTGACCGTCCCGGTGACGTGGGAAGCCACGGGCGCGACGCGCTGCACGGCGTCCGGGTACGAGCGCGAAGAGCGCAACAACTGCGGCGATCTGCGCTGGACGTTCGTCAGCACGCTGGTGTGGTTGCCGACCGGCACCTACGATTGCCGCAGTAACATCAACTGGCGTCAAGAAGCCAACCAGTGCGGCGACATTCGCTGGATCAACACGGGCGAGAGCTGCGGCGCGTCTGTCCACACGATGACCTCGCTCAGCCCGGCCGCTGCAAGCGTCATCGAAGGCCAGACCGCTTGCTGGAACATCGCGTTGAACGGGCCTGTCGCGGGCACGCCCCTGACCATTGAGTTCGACCTGTCTGGCGCTGACTTCGTGCGCAACGCCTACAGCTCCCCGCGGTCGATCACCATCCCGCCCGGGTTCAGCACGGGGCAGTTGTGCATCGCGACCACCGACGACATCGTGGTCGACGGTACGGAGCAACTGTGCGTGACCCCAAGGCTGACCGCGAGGTTGACCAACGCCCCCGCCACTTCGTGCATCAACGTGCTCGATAACGATTCCAGCGGCAGCTCGCATACGGTCGATTACGACAACCCTCCGGCTGATGTGACCGAAGGTGATCAGGCGTGCTGGGACATCGTGCTCGACGCCCCGGTTTCTGGCTCGGCGCTCAATCTCGTGTTCCAGTGGAGCGGTTCCGATGCCGTGCGCAACGGCTACGCGAACACCATCGTCACGGTTCCGGTAGGCGACGATACAGCGGTGCTTTGCATTGATACTGTCGACGACGACGACATCGACGGCACCGAAGCACTGTGCCCGACGTTGCTGCCGAATGCACGAGTGACCAGCGAGCTGAGCACGCCTCCGTGCGTCAACGTCCTCGACAACGATGCAGGCGCATCCGTGCATGAAGTCACCTGCGTCACGCCGCCTGCGCAAGCAGTGGAAGGCTCGCTGGTTTGTTGGGAGTTCGAGCTTGACGCACCTGTCGCCACTGCGCCTTTGACGGTCACTGGCAGCCTGTCCGGCAGCGAACAGGGCATCCACAACTACCCGGCGCCGTCGGTGGTTGTGCCCATCGGTGAAACCACCGGGTCTATCTGCGTGCAGACCATCGACGACAACAATGTCGAACCGACACGCCAGCTCTGCTTGGACATCAATCTGAGTTCGAGGATCACGGCTGTCAACGATGTCGCCTGCGTCGGCGCAGGCGGCCAAGCGAGCCTGATCTTCACCAACGTCGTAGGCGTCGACCAGACCATCACGGAAGGGCAAGTGCTCAATGTTCGAGTGTCGTTGAGCGCACCTGCACCGGTCGGCGGCCTCTCCGGCACCATCGTGTTTTCAGGCTCTGAAAAGACCGCGTATCCCGCGAGCTATCCTGATTTGCCTTTCACCATCGCGGAAGGCGACACCTTCGACGACTACCCGGTGACTATCTTCAACGACGCCCTCGTGGACGGCACTACCGCGCTCTACGGCACGCTTTCGGTTTCGACTCCAGCGTGGACAGTGGGCATCCCGACGGCGGGCGCCAGTGTGCTCGATAACGACGCTGGCGGCGGTGGAGGTGGAGGTGGAGGCGGCTGCTACATGAGCGGAACGATGTTGCGCACCCCCACGGGATACGTACCGATCAACAGCCTGCTGCCCTACGATGAAGTGCTGGCGTTCGCGTTGCCTGAAATGCCGAATGACTTCGATCAGTCGTGGACGGCGTGGACAACGGAAACGCTCAAGGGGCTTTCGTATCTGGCCACGCGAGTGATCCACAACACGCCGTTCGAGGCTGAAACCGCGATCACGATCAACGGCGGCCCGCCGACGACTGAAGACCACCGCTATTTCGTAACCAACGGCAAGAGCTACGGATGGGTACAAGCGAAAGACTTGAACCCTTCGTACTCGCTGGTCACGATGAACGGGCCCGTGCAAGTAGTGGATGTTGCTATCCATCACGGCAAGTACACGTTCTTCAAGCTCGATGTGGAGTCCCCCGACACATTGATCGCACAAACCCCATACGGCGACGTGCTTGCGCACAACCTCAAGTGCTCTGACTGCCCCGGCCTATAAGTAGGAGAGCATCATGTCCTGCGTCAACATTCTCGACAACGACACCACGCTGGTACCCCCGACCTTTACTGGCGCGCATCCGTGCGTGGTGGCGCAGGTGCCCAACTGCAACGCAGGTGGGTATCTGAAGACAGGTCAAGCAAGCTCCAACTTGCAGTTCCATCCTGACGGTACGTGGCGCGTAACAGGCGGCGGTGGCGGCGGCGCGAATTGCGGTAGCACTACTGCTTCACCGAGCGGCGTTCTTGCGTCCGGTTCGTGGGTCACTGGCACGTTCAACCCAGCGGACTTCGAGATCAGGTTCACGGGAACGCAACGCTATGAGTACGACACAGTACCCCCGGTAGGGGCTCTCAGCGGCTGTCCTAACCCTGAAGACCCCATCGGCTACGACCCCCCGTATGACTCCGGGTGGATGCCTCTGACGGCAATTCGGCAGATCGAGTCGACGATCAGCATCAACAACACCTACGTGTGCATCAACTCGGTGTCTGCGATCAACGCTTTCAACGTGCAGCTGCGTCAGATTTCCAATAACGCGAACGCCGTGAACGGAAGCGGTTCGATCTGCGCCACCGTGATCCAGACGACGACCGGTTGATATGAAGCCGCTACTCACCAACGCCGATTTCCAGCGCGCAGCGACGGCTCTCGGATGCGAGGTCGCTGCGATCAAGGCCGTCGCCGAAGTGGAAGCTGCAGGCGTCGGCTTCCACGCAACCGGAGAGCCGAAGATTCTCTTCGAGCGGCACTGGTTCAGTCGACTCACCCAAGGCCGTTACGACGCCATGGCACCTGACCTTAGCAACCCGAAGGCGGGCGGTTACAAAGGCGGGCTCGCGGAGCACGAGCGCCTTGCTCGCGCAGTGAAGCTCGACCGCAACGCGGCGCTGCTGTCGGCGTCGTGGGGCAAGTTTCAGATCATGGGTTTCAACTTCAAGGCCGCAGGCTTCGGCAATGTGCAGGCGTTCGTGAACGCCATGTACCAGAGCGAAGGCGCGCAGCTCGACGCTTTCGTCGCCTTCATCAAGGCTGATCTACGCTTGGTGGCGGCACTGCGAGCCAACAACTTCACCCGGTTCGCCAGCATCTACAACGGCCCCGGCTACGCCAAGAACAAGTACGACCACAAGATGCACACGGCTTATCGGAGGATGCGTAATGGATGACGGTCACAGCGCCCGCCGCCACGATGATGGCCGCAAGGTTTTCATCGTAGGCCCCGTCGAACGTTGGATTCTTGGCGTTGCAGCCGCGGCAGTTGTCACGATGATGTACGGCTACGGCAGCAGTGTCATGCGCAAGTTGGACATCGTGTCCAACTCGGCATCACGCATTGAGATCGCACAAGCGGTCACGACCAACGACATCAACGAGATCAAGGCCAAGCAGTCACTGATGCAGCAGGAGGTTTCCAAGATTCCTCGTCTGGAACTCAAAACCGACACCAACGCTGCAGACCTCCAAGAACTCAAGCAAGCGAGGCACTTGAAATGAGCCTGCGACCGAACGAGATCGGTATCCAGAACGTCCTAGCCTCCGGCCTCATGCTGATCATCTCGGCCATGGTGCTGATGCTCTTCTACCGGGAGACCCCGCCCACCAACAAGGAACTGGTTTCCCTAGCGCTGGGCGTCTTGCTAGGGTCGATGAAGGACGTGTTCAACTACTACTTCGGCTCCACGCGCTCGTCGGATCGCAAGGACGAAATTGTGCGCAGTGCGCTCAACCAGACCAGCACTGACCCCGGGCTTCCAGCCCCCGCCGAAGCACCGAAGCACCCGCAACACCCCGCAGACCAAAGGAAGCCATAACCATGAGCATGAACCGTTTGCTATTCCTGACCATCGCGCTGGCACTGACCAGCTGCAAGACCTTCGACACCAACGCCAAGAAGATCGAGGCGGCCTGCGCATCGGCCACCAGCTCGATCCAAGTCGCGGCGCTGTACAAGGACAAGCTGTCGCCCGTGCAGCTGACCACGGTGCGCAGAGCTATCCAGATCACCCAGCCGGTGTGCGGCGACCGTGATACCGTGCCGACGCTGGATAGCGTCAAGCAGGCGGCTCTCGAAGCTGCAGTGAACCAACTGTTCCAGATCGCCACGGAGGTACAGAAGTGAACCCGACACAGATCATCGAACTGCTGCGTATCGGCGCGCAGCTACTGGCCGCAATGAACCAGATCAAGGCGCAGGTACAGGCCGAAGACCCGGTGCTGTGGGCCAAGATCGCCGACGATTACAACGCCGCGGCCGCGGCATTCAACGGAGACCCGAAATGAACAAGAGCTTCAGCACCACGGCGCATCGCGCGGTCAAGAGCACGGCGTCCTCGCCGAGCCCGAAGAACATCCCGAGCAACGGCAATCGTGGCATGGCCCCCACCGGCAAGCCGGCGCCGTTGAAGACGGGCTGCGCGTCCTGCGGAAAGAAGCGGTGACCCCGGAACAAACCATGCAGGAAATCCAGAAGGCGCTCGTCGGTGACGAGCGTCTTTCGGGGCTTTTGCAGGACGCTGCCAAGCACTACGCCGACATCACGCTGCGCAAGTTGTACAGCACCGTGGAACCGGCCGTGCTGATCCGCCAATCCGGCATGGCCGAGGGCGTCGAACAATTCATCAAGACCATCACCAAGCACCCGACAGCCGCTCAGCCCGACCGGCGTTGATGCTTGCTACCTAAAGGAACACTGCAATGGCTACTGCTGAAGAACGCGCAAGGGAACAAGAAATCCGTGCACTGGCTCGTGCCGGTCTCGATCCCGACGGTAATCCGCTTCAGAAACAACCCCGGCAGCCCAACGCCGCGGATGACCGCCACGACGATGACGATGACGCTGATGACGACGGCGACGATCCCACTGCGCGCCTGCTTTCCCAGCAGCGCGGCAACGGCGGTGGCAACGATGATGAAGACGTAACGGCGCTGCGGCAGCGGCTCGCCAAGCTGGAAGCCGACCTCGCCGCGGCGAACAACCGCGCGGCCCCGGAGCAGCAGCGGGCGCAGGAAATGCGCGACTTGTGGCAGGCGTCCGAGCGCGCCCGGCTGGAAGCAGAAGCCCGGGCGAAGGAGCAGCTTGACGCTCTGCAGGCCCAGCTCGACGCCGCCCGCCCGGCGTTCGACATCAGCACCATCCTCGACGACGAAGACCGCGAGAAGTTCGATGATGATACGCTCCGCGTCATCACCAAGATCGCGGAGGGCATCGCCAAGGCCCACACCCCCAAGAGTGACGTGCGAACCGAGACCTTGAAGGTGCTCGAAGAACGCGAACGGGATCGGGTCAATAATTACCGCAAGACCGTGCTCAATGACCCCACCCGTGGGTTGCACGAACTTGCACAACTGAGTTACGACCCCGCGTTCCAAGCGTGGTCGAACGAAGAAGACAATGACATGGAGAGTGTGGTCACCTCGCTGTTGAATGCTACGAGCACCGAGGCCGTCGACCGATTCGCCAAGATCATCGCGAAGCGCATCAAGGCTTTCAAGGACCGAAAGGCTAACCCGCGTCCGACCGACCCCAAGGGGTCGCTCGAAGGGAGCATGCGCCGAGCAGGGAAGCCCCGCTTGAGTCAAGCGGAGCTGGAAGCCAAGTACGCTGAAGCCAAACGCCTGTCCCGCGGCAACGCCACGGATCGGGCCAAGGCTCAGAAAATCCTCGACGAACTCAAATAGAAGGAAACTTCCTCATGGCACGTGATAACGCAGCCGCAGGCTACGAAAGCGTCGCAGGCTCTCTTTGGGCGCCGCCCAAGATCGCCGCGAAGATCGTCTACAACTACCAGATTTGCTCGGTCACCCCGCAGATCGCCAAGTCCAACTTCCTCAACGACGAAGAGCTGTTCTGCGGCTCGAAGGTGATCTTCGGCGTCGAGCAGGACATGGACTTCTTCGGTCAGGAAACCGACAACAACGAAGACCCGGAAACCATGTCCGGCCCGGGCATTGGTTCCGACAGCCTCGTCATCTGCCAGTCCAAGAAGTTCGAGTGGAAAATCTCGAACCAAGACAAGCGGATGATGTGCAACAACTACGAGCGCTGGGAATCGAACCTGCGCCGGCAGATCAGCAAGAACATCACCCGACTGGTCGATGCGTACTCGATCCCGAAGATCATCGCGTCCGCTCACCCGGACAACGTGGGCGTCAACGCGGGCAAGCTGACGCACCTGATCAACCTCGGTGATCAGGGCGCCAACGCGCTCAACGGCAACACTGTGGCCGGGTTCGAGGACATGGTGCTGGCGCTGCGTCAGGTGGCGCAGGAAGCCGGCATGATGTGCGGCGAAGGCGAGCTGGCCGGCGAGGGCGACTCCGCTGACCCGGTGATCCTGATCCCGCTGGGGCTGGAAAAGTGGGCCTTGAAGAACCTCAAGGAACTCAACCAGTGCTGCTCGGATCGCAACGCCATGGTCACCGGCCTGCTCGGTGACATGTACGGCATCCGCATCATGTCGACCCAGTGGCTCGTCCCGCAGAACTTCGGCGCGGCCGGCATGCTGGCTCCTGTGGTGCTGATCGACCCGAACCAAGTCCTCCACGCCTTCGATGTCGTCACGAACAAGTGGTACGAAGGCAAGTGGGAAGACTATCTCGTCGGCGAGTTCGTGTGGGACACGCATGTGTTCAACCCGTACGGCGTCGCTGTCGCCATTTCCAAGGTGTAAGGAGAACTCACCATGGCACGTGCACCCAAGAACGCAAACAACATTCAGGTCTTTCGCGGCTCTCGCCCGAAGGCTGACGTGTTCACTTCCAACGCAAGTGTCGGCTGCTGCGGCACGGTCGATTTCGATTACGACAAGCTCGGTGATCGCGTCCGGTTCGACAACGGCCTGAAGCATGTCAACCCGACCGGTGGCGTCGACCGCTATCGGTTCCCCTCCGGCAACGGGTTCGCTGATGACCGCGCTGCGATCCTCGCCCACATCAATGCCGTCGGTGTCGGCGCCGAGATTTCGGTGCTCGCCATCCCGACCTTCGCCTTCCTGACCGGATGGGGCATCCACGTGGAAAGCGAAGAAGAGGGCCTGACCTTCGACGTGCTCACGCGCAACGGACTGGTGCTGCCGAGCGCCACTGCGATCCTCGTCACCACCGAAGCTGATCCGGACAATGCTTGCGGCGTGTTGCGCACGCAAGACGCTGCCCCGGCGCTCACCGAGGATGGCGAGGACGGGCCCCTGATCCTCGAAGGCATCGGCGCGATGTCCGCGGGGGAGTTGGCGTTGGATTACTTCTACGCCGCCGCGCCGGGTTCGTTCTCGCTGGAAGCCGACGAGATCATCCTGCGTGTCGCCACCATGCCGGTTTCCGGCAAGGTCAACGGCACGTTCGATCTCACGGTCTCGGCGAGCTACAACGTGATCCACCGCGCCGAGCGTTGAGCAGCAACCAAGCCGGGGAGCTAGCTCCCCGGCTTTCCAACCCATCAAGGAGCATCGTCATGCCGAGTATCCAGAGTCGCGTCAACGGGCTGGTCGTCCACATCCCGGCGCAGGCCAAGGGCCTGCTGGGGCGTTTCGCCACCCGTGGCGACAACGAGCTGGTCTTCGTCAAGCCCAAGGGCGTAGTCCCGGCGGACGCCAAGAGCGGCGAAAACAACACCAAGCCGGTGACCATCGAGTCGGTGACCATCGACCAGAGCACCAAGCCGAGCGAGCTGGCTTGATCGACAACCCGAGGCCGCGCCATGAGCGTTCCGACCCATTTGCGGTACAGCCCTGTCAACTGGCTGATCATCGATTGGTCGTTTAACGGCCAGCGGTTCTCGGACTGCGGGCTGCCGTCACCGGCACCGTGCGAAGAGCCCACCGAAGATAGCCCGGCCCCGTGCCGGGCACTTCCCATTCAGGAGGCGATAGATTCTTATGACTGGGCTCGATGGCTCCCCGAAGTGATCGTCGGTATCGAAGAGCCCGACGAAGAGATCGCCGCCAACTACGTGCGGCAAGCGGCCATTCGGTTCTGCAAGGAAGGCCGCGTGCTTCAGCGCGAGATCGTCGTCGAGCTGCAGCCGGGCGTGACCACCTACCCGGTGTTCCCGTACGACGGCGAGCGCATCGTCGGCGTCATCGGCATGCGCATGGACGGCGGCAACGCCTGCGGCTGCAACGGTACTGGCGGCAGCTACGGCAGCATGGAGTGGCAGCTGGATGTGGCGCGCAACGAGCTGCACGTGCAGGGCGGTACAGGCCTACTGCGTGTGCTGGTGTACTCGGCGCCGAGTGAAGACGCCTGCGCGCACGACGTGTTCCTGTACGACCAGTTCCGCGAGGACATCACCATGGGTGCCCGGCTCGCGTACGCGAACGCCGTGCACTTCCGTGATCGCGCGCTGATGGCGTCCTTGCCGACCAGCGATGCGTTCGCGCGAGCGATGCTGCTGGCGAAGACCAAGGCCCTGCGCGGCGTGCCGAGCAGCCAGATGCAACCGGGTTCGGGCATGTGGGGCTACGGCCCGCAGGGTCGCACCTTTAACGGGAGGTACTTTCGGTAGATGTTCAAGCCGTTGCCACCGCTGGGCTACGTCAAGGCCCGCTTCGATTACAACCCGGAGATCGGGGTTCTTTCGTTCAAGGAAAAGACGAGCGACATTGAGCCTGATGCTGCAAAGCGGGCTAATTGGAATAAACGGTACGCAGGTAAGGAGGCAGGCAGCGTCGCTCACGGGCGGGGCGGGTATCGGTTCATCCATGTGTGGCTGGACGACAGCCACTATTGTGCCCATCGGCTGATTTGGCTCTTGATGACGGGCGAAGTTCCGCCTGATGAACTTGATCACAAAGACCGCGATGCTACGAACAACAGCTGGCTCAATCTGCGGTTGACTGACCGCAACAGCAACACGCGAAATGCAAGCAAGCGCCAAGACAACACGAGCGGGCATTCAGGGGTGTCATGGAGCAAAGCGCACAACCGGTGGAAAGTGCAAATCCAATTCAATAAAAGGCGCCATACTTCTCTTCACGAATCGAAAAATGAAGCAGTTGGTGCAGCGATTGCGTTGCGCGAAAAGCTCGGGTTCGCTGAAGGTCATGGAGCACAGAGGGCGTATTGATGACTACCGTGAGAGAGTGGTTTGAGACAATCGCCGCAGTAATGAATGACGCGGAGCCGGGGCGCCCGTTCCAGCGCTATGCGCTCAAGGACATGATGTTTGCCTACAGCCAAGCCATGAGCTTGGTTGCGCAGTATCGGCCCGACCTGTTTACCGAGCTGAAGGTGGTCACGCTGCGCGCCGGCAAGTATCAGGATGTGCGCGGCTGCTGCAGCAAGGTGCTCGACGTGCTGGATCAGGTCGACGAGAACGGCAACGTGTTGCGCGAGCTGAAGAACACCCGCTCGAAGCCGACCGTGGTCGAGCGCAACTGGAAGAAGCCCAGCTGCTTGCCGGCTGGGCCCAACGACTACGTGATCCTAACGGTGAACATCGACCGCAATCTTGACGGCCGGTTCACTGTGTACCCGCCCGTGCCCTGCGGCACCAAGGCCTACGTGATGGCGAAATGCGTCGGCGTGCCGTGCCAGCTGACGTTGGCCGACCAGAACGCGGACATGCCGGGTAGCGACGTGCTCAACACTGCGGCGTGGCACTACGTGCTCGCGTCGCAGCTCACTGGTGATCGCTTTGCAACCGGCGCTGCCGGCGACAAGGCGTACCACTATCGGATGTTCTTCGACATGCTCGGTATCCAGCAGCGGCAGGACGAGCGCATCGAAGCGAAGGAGGAAGCGTAATGGCCTGCGCCAAGCCGAGTGACTGCGCCCCGTGCAGCAAGTGCCCTGACTCGCCAGCACCGGTCATGCCGCGCTGCGACATCACGCTCAACGACGGGGTTTACAACAACGCAACCATCGCCGTGGAGGGTGGCTGCATCATCGACGTGACCCAAGGTGTGCCGCTGCTGTACCAGCCCGACAACAACTGCGCTGGCACTGGCGGCGCAGGCGGCGCCGGCATCAGTTTGCCGGGTGACCAAGGTGATCCGGGTGAAGCCGCGACCGTGGAGATCGGCACGGTCTTTTCCGTGGCTTACGACGCGGTGCCGACCGTCCAGAACGTCGGCACGCCGAACCACGCGATCCTTGAGATCGGCATCCCTCGCGGTGAACCCGGCACGCCTGCGCCAACGATCACTGGGGTGAGCGTCAATGACGCAGGCATCAACTTCGTCAACGGCGTCCTGAAGTCACCACTGCCTGCGGCGTGGCCGCCGCTGCTCGACATTCTGCCGGCGACGATCATCGGCGCAGGGGCCTCGCTGACGTTCACCAAGCGCCCTGCCGACGCGATGGTGGAAGTGGTGCTGAACTTGCAAGGCATGATCGACGCCTTCAATCTACAGATCACAGCGCTGTCCGATGCCAACGCCGCGCAGCAGCTTCAGATCGACGATCTGCTCACGCGCGTCGCAGCGCTCGAAGGCCCCTGATCCATGGCCGCGTACACGATCAAGCGCTTCGGAGGTTCCACGCCCCGGATGGCGGGGCACCTGCTGGGCGAGACGACCGCAGGCCTCGCGCTCGACTGCAAGCTGTGGCACGGCACATTGGAATCGTGGCGCGAGCCGTTGCACATTCGCGACCTCGAACCCGGCGTGCGCACGACGGCGCTGGTGGATTGCTGCTGGGTCGATTTCAACTCGAACGTCGATCTCGCTTACGGCCCGGTGACGTGCAAGAAGCTCTTCAGCACCGGGGCAGAAGACTGGCCCGCGGTGCACGAGTTCGACGAAGAGTGCAACATGACGGTGCGCCGACTCGGCGTGCCCTGCGCGTACAAGGCCCCTGTCGTGTTCGGCGGCAGCGCAAGCGGCAAGAGCACGGAAGGCCGCAGCTACGCCTACCAGTACCGCAACGCGGCGAAGGAGCGCGGTGCGCTGTCGATGGCGTCCGCGGCCAAGCTGGTCACCGATGGCCAGTCACTCGTGATCTCCGGCTGGGATGTACCGGATGCGTCGTGGGGCATCACGCACGTGCGCATCTATCGTGCAGTCGCCGGGCACCAGACCGGGCGCGAGCCGGGCAATGTGCTCGACACCGTGTGGATGTTCGTCGGTGAAGCAGCCATTGGCGCCCCGTCGTTCACTGACAACAAGTTCAACGAAGACCTGATCGAAGCCCTCGAAGAAGACGTGGCTGATCCGCCGCCTGCCGACTTGCGCGGCATGATCTGGATCGAGTCGATGAACGCGCTCGCCGGTTTCGTCGGCAAGCGTGTGTACTTCAGCGAGAACAACAGCTACCACCAGTGGCCCTACTTCATCGACCTCGACGACAACGTGTGCGCGCTGGCCGAGAGCAACGGCACGATCTATGCCGCGACCGACGGCTCGCCGTACGCGATCACAGGCGCTGTCGACTGCGCGAACGCGGGGTGCCGCAAGGCGGTGCGCCTGCCCGCGAACTACCCGATGGTCGGCTGCGGCAACCGGCGCATGGCGTCCATGCCGCAGGGCGCGGTGTACCCCACGCACGACGGGCTCGTGGCGCTGTCCGGGGCGAGCGTACCGGTGCTGCTCACCCAGCCGCTCTACGCGCCTGACGACTGGCACCAGCTGTACCCCGAGAGCGTGATCCCGGTGCACTTCAACGGCCGGCTGTTCGTGTTCGCCCGCGAGCGCGGCTTCGTGCTGACGCTGGGCAATGGCTCCGAGTCCGGGTGGCCGCTCGATGGGCACAGCGAACTGTCCGATCACGACGTGACGGATGCCTTCGTCTCGCGGACGGGCGACTTCTTCATCGTGAAGAGCGACGCCATCTACCAGTGGGATCGCGGCCCGATCCTTCGGCCGCATCGCTGGTGGTCACCTGAGTTGGTCGCCCCGACCATGCTGAACTTCGGCGCCGCCCGGCTCTGGCACGAGCGCGGTGAGGAAACGGTTAAAATCACGGTTGACGGCCGTACCGCACTTGCGCGAGGGGTCGTATCCGCGCGAGTGTTTCGCTTGCCCATGTGGGCTGAAGGATCGGTTTGGCGTGTGGAGCTGTATGGCACTGCGAAGGTCAAGCTGTTCTCGATGGCCACGTCCATGAAAGAACTTGGAGCCTGATATGTCCTTCCGCGTTGTCCAGCCCCCGACCAACCAAGACGAGTTCGCTGCACTCGGCAAGCGGCTGTTCGCCGCGGCCCAAGCGCTCAACCTTCCGCTCGATCCCGAAGGGTTCTTGTACTCGTGGGTCAACGGTACTCGGGTGGTGGTTGAGGAAGTCAATGACGAGATCAAGGGGTTTGCCATGCTGGCGGCCGGCAAGCGCTGGACACACAACGACACCACGGCCACGGTGCTGGTGATGGAATCGAGCGGCGACGAAGCCGGGCTGCTTGAGTTTCTGAAGCAGATCGCAGCGGCACTCGGCAGCACGGAGTTGTTCGTGCAGAACCGGATCGCACAGCGCGTAGGTAACGAGAACCACTACACCATCATCGGCTACCTGTTGGGGTAACGAAATGACCAGTTGTGTAAGCGACTTCGGGTACTCAGCTGCAGGGCTCCTGCAAGCAAAGTCGATCATCGTCAAGGCGACGGTCGACTCGGCGATCCAAGTCGCTATCGCGCTGTGGGAACGCAATTCCAGCCAGTCCATCGCGAACATGCAGAACGAGCTGGCGGATCGACAGACCGTGCTCGCCGAGAAAATCCACCTGCATGCGAAAGAGTTCTGGCCTGCCGAGAAGGCCTTCGTCGACGATATGTTCGGCGAAGGCAAAGCCGTTACCCAGTACAACGGCCTCGCAAGCGGCTGGGCCGCGTTCGTCGATGTCGAGAGCGCAGCGGGGCGAGCCAACTGGATCGACCAAGCGAACGCGCGCTGCACCCCGGTGTCGCCGTGCGAGGATGCACGGTGGCAGCGCAACACGCAGATGGCGCGAACCGACATCATGTCCTACGCCGCGCGTCAAGACGAAGCCCGCACCCAAATCCTCAACGACCGCCGCTACGCGCGCCAGTACGCGGCGCTCGCGCTCGGCAAGGGCCAGCTGCGCGGTCTGTTGAGTTACCAGAGCATCGGCAACTCCATCGGCACCAATGCAAGTAAGATGCTGATCTCCACCGTCAGCAGCGCGCTGACCACGTACGACTTCTACTCGAACCGGATCGACGTGCAGCGCTGGGGCAACGGCGCACGCGAGATGCTGGGGGCGCCAACAGCCACTGCTCCGATGGGCGTCGTTGAGCGCCCGCAGCTGACGCAGGTGGCCGTGCCTGAGCAGGTACGGATGCCCCCTGTGTCGAACGAGATGCTGAAAGCGGTGCCTGTCATCAGCAAGGCGAACGAGTGGGCCGACCTGAGCAGCGACCTTCGTAAAATGGAAGACCGGAGCGGGAGGTACTAATGAGTTTCCTCAGCCCTTGCACCCTCTTCGACTTTGGCTATACAGCCGGTGAAGGTACGCGCACGAGTGCCGCGGATACGGCGTCCTTCATCCGGCAGGCGGCCGCGGGGCTGATCGCCATCGACAACGCCAACCGGCTGGTCGACAACTACCGCAAGCAGCGCGACATCCAAGACCGGATGTTGGACATCTCCGAAGAGCAGCAGCTGCATTTGGAGACAGTGTACTGGCCGCGCGAAATCCAGTTCCTAAACGAGTTCTCTGTCGGCGAAGCTGTCGAAGCTGTTGAAACCATGGGCAAGCGCTACGCCGGACGGCTCGTGTCCACGGTCGCAGGTGCGTTCGCGCCGAAGCTGAAAGAAGCGAAGTGCTCGGCGCCGCGCTACTGCACGAGCGCGACCACCAAGAGCTTGCAAGACCTGTTGATGGCTCGCAGCGTGGCCATGGCCAATGCGCGCGTGCTCGGGCGCAACATCGCGTTCGCTGAGTACCAAGCGCGCCACGATGTCAACGCCGAGCGGCGCATGCAGGCGGTTGCCATCGGCCGTGATCTGATGCAGCAGGCTGCCAGCCTGTACGCATCGGCCGGGCAGGGCTTGGCCGCGGCCGGCAGTATCTTGAGCGGACAAATGCGCAAGGCGCTCGAAGCCTTCCAGTACGCACGCAACTTCCGCGAAGACCTCCGCGCTGATGCGTACGACAGCGCTCGCAACGCGCAGGGTGTTCGCGCGCCGCAGTACAACACGACGGCACCGATGGACGCCAAGGGGCGCCCGCTCGACACCGGGCGGCAAGAAGCCTTCGGCTACGACTCGTCGGCACGTGCGACGTTCGACAAGGACGCGAGTCGGACATTCAAGAACCAATCGGAAAAGATCATCGACCCGACGCAAACGCTGTTCGCCGATCAACAGCGAGACAGCTTGAACAGCGGGCCCATCGGGCAATAAGGAGCGGGACATGGCACAGGGCATCGACTTCACGGGACTGATCCGCGGGCAGCAGATGGCGGATAACGCCAACTGGGCGAACATCCGGCGTATCCAAGATCAGGACACGTACGCGATCCAGCGCGAAGAGCAGCTGGCAAAACAACTGCAGCAGCGGCAGGGGCGCGAGGCATCCACGTACCTGTCGACGATCCTGCCGAACCTGCAGCGCTATGCCGACCAAGGCCTGAACCCGGTCGACGCCCTGATCAACCAGCGCGCGGCGATCCAGAACGATCAGGCGTTTCAGGGTATGTCGCCTGAAGTGCAGACCCAAATCCTCAACGGGCTCGGGCAGACGGCATCGCTGCACATGCAGGCGCTGGCGAAAGCAGGCGACCACACGAACCTGCAGCGGTTGGTCAGCACCTTCGGCGGCACCAACCCGATCAACCCGCTCGGCGCCGCGGTGGCGAGTAGTGATCCAACGTCGATTTTCAACGCGGTCAAGGCACGCGGCGCAGCCATCGAGTTGGTTGATGGCAACGTCGTCGACACCGCGACTGGGAGCAAGGTGCCGTTGACCGAGTGGGCAGCGTACGTCGCAGCCGGCGCGGGCGAGACCAACAGCGCAGCCGGTGGCCTGAGCGCGTTCCAAGCGCAGGGCCAGCAGGATCGTGCGCTCACGGCCGCGGAAGCGCAGCAGAAGCAGAGCGACACCTATCAGGCAGCGCTCGCTCTTCAGTCAGGTATGGACCCGGCGGTGGTCAAGTCGATCTTCGGAGCGGCAGACCCAGTTGTATTCACTGCAGGAGCCCCCGTGATCCCGGGTGCTGCAGCAGGGCCGACTATTGCGACACCGGAGCAGATGGCCGCACTGAATACCCCCATCGTGCCGGGTGCTGCGGCAGGGCCGACTGTTGCGACACCGGAGCAGATGGCCGCGCTCTCGACGCCTATCGTGCCGGGTGCAGCGACGCCGGGGGCAGCGACGCCTGTGAGCCCTGCGATCCAGCAGCTCACGGCGCTGATCGAAACCGCGAACGAGCCGTTGTTGAACAATATGCAGCAGACGCTTCAGCAGAAGTTGGTAGAGGGCCAGCAACAGTTGAAGCCGCTGAACGACTATGCCTTGTCGCTCGAACGACGCCAAGCCATCATCGAGCGCCAACTCGCAAGCAGCTCGGGGCGGGATGCCATTAACTATCTGTCGCCGGCTGAGCGCCAAGCGCTCAAAGGTGAAGCGCAGCAAATCCGCCAACTTCTTGCCGATGTAGAAGCCAAGTCAGCACCGCTTGCCGCTACCTTCAAGGACATGCGTAAAATGTTCGACAGCATTAACGTCAGGCGTGCGCGCTTGAAGGCACCGCAGTACGGGGCCGCACCAGAGACCGTGGTGCCTGACTGGGCCACCGCGGTGCTCAACGCTCAGGGAGGCGTGCCCAAGTGAACATGGCCGTCTACCGCGATGCAATCGCGAGCATCGAAAGCGAAGGCTCTGGCGGCTACAAAGCGCTGGGCCCGAAGACCAAGACCGGCGACCGTGCATACGGCCGTTATCAGGTCATGGGCGCCAACATCCCCGAGTGGACGAAGGCCGCGCTTGGCAAGAGCATGACGCCGCAAGAGTTCTTGGCCGACCCTGCGGCGCAGGACAAGGTGTTCGATCACCGCTTCGGCGGGTACGTCAGGAAGTACGGGCCGGAGAAGGCGGCACGTGCGTGGTTCGGCGGCCCGGGGGCGATCAACAAGCCCGGGGCGAAGGACGTGCTGGGCACCAGTATCGCCGGCTACGGCAAGAAGTTCGTCGCCGCGCTCGGTGGAGGTACACTGCCGACCATGGCCGACTCGAATACTCCCCCGGCATCAGCAGGCGGCGCTCTCGTCCCGGTGATGACCAAACCCGCGGAGACCATCGCCGCGGTGTTCGATCAGTTCGCTGCACCCAAGCCGCCTGCGTATCTGGCCGATCTCGAAGCGATCCAGCGTGCACCCTCGACCGATGTCGCGGTGTGGGAGCAGGACATGATGAACGCTGCGGTCGATGACGACGCGGAGCGCTCACGTTCGGCCGCCATCGCGACGTTCTTCGGCGAACCGGTCGTACCGGACATCAAGATTCCCGAAGCCATCGACGAATCCATCAATCGCTATCTGGCGCAACTCTCATGACTGACGTATTCGCGAAGGCGCTTGCCGATCTGAAGCTGGGCGACTTCGCGGGCGACGTGCCTGCGCCGCCGAAGCTGCAGCAGCCCACGTCGTTGGACATCCTGCGCGAGCAGGGCGTCGCCGGGATCACCGGCTCGCGACGCAACAGCATCGACGTGGTGGGCGACCTGATCCGCATGGAGCAGGACAAGCGCAAGCTCGCCAAGCTGCAGGGCGCAGCTACGCCGGCTGCGATCCCGTCGTGGACGGATGCGGTCAGCAAGATCGCCGGGTTCGACGCGCTGCCCTACGACCAGAAGAAAAAGCTGCACGACGAGTACGTGCAGCGCGCGGTGGCCGAACTGCAAAAGGCCGACCCGAAGAGCGACCAGTTGCTGCTCGAACAGCGCGTGCTCGAACAGGCGCCGCCGCCTGTCGATCCCACGGGCGGCAAGGGTGATGTCTCGCGCGCGTGGTCGTCGGGTATCGCCAACACCAAGGCCGCGGCAACCGGTGCGCTGGGCTACGTGCTTTCCAAGTTCGGCGCTGATGCGCAGGCCAAGGAAATGTTCGAGGCGATGGCAACGTACACCAAGGAAGCGCAGGACTTGGGCAAGGCGAACGACACCTTGACCGAGGCGCTGAAGCCGGGTGGCGATCTCGTCGACTGGGCCCAGTACAACGTCGGCCAAATCCTGCCGAGCTTGGTCGAGTCGCTGATCACAGGCGCAGCCGGCGCGGCGGTCGGCTCCGCGGCGGGCGGCGCCGGTGCGATCCCGATGGCGGTTGCAGGCGCGGTCGGCAAGTCCGCCTTGAAGAAGAAGTTCCAGCAGACCGCGTTCGAGTTCATGCTGAAGGAAGCGCGCAAGAACGTCGCGAGCGGGATGCCACGCGCTGCTGCGCTCACGGCAGCGCGCGAAGTGACCGAGACCGAATTGAAGCGCGGCGCCGGCAAGGCGCTCGGCGGCATGGCCGGCATCTTCGGCGCGGCGTACGCGCGGGGCGTCGGTGAGATCGCGCAGAACGCGCAGCAGGCGGGGCTCGATCCCGCGGGCCTGAAGGGCCTCGAAGTGCTGAGCGGCGCAGGCCTGTACGCAGCGATGGAAGGCATGAGCGACAAGCTGCTGCTTGGCGCGCTGAAGGGTACGGCGGGAGGGCTGGTGAAGCGCACGCTGAAGCGTGGCGCAGGCACCGCGTTGGCGGAAGGCGCAACGGAAGTCGGGCAGGACACGGTGACCGGCATCGCCGCGGGCGTGGGAGCGCCCGACGGCCTCGAACTGTTCAATGCGTTCGCTGCCGGCGCCGTGGGCGGTGGTGTCGTGGGCGGGGCTGGCGCTGCACTGCGCCCGGCCAGCGACACCACGCCTGCGCCAACCGCTGATCCGAACGCCCCGCCTGAGCTGACCGACGAAGAGTTGGACGCGATGGATGCGGACACATCGACGGTTGCTCCCGGCGCGACGCTCGACCTTGGCAACAACGCCATCTTGATCATGGGCGCGGACGGTCGGTGGGGATACGCACCCGGCTCGACGCCGAATGCGGATGCCGACACGATCCTTGGCTCAGCAACTTCGGCGCCTGTCGCTGCACCGGAAGGCGTGGGGTCGCCGGCTGCAGCGGCGGGCGTCGATTCTGGGTTGCCGGAGACCATCGACTTCGAGCCGCTGGAAGAAGGCAACGCATCGAGCGCATCGACGGTCGAGCTGACGCCCGACGGCGACGTGCAAATCGTGGCTGCACCGACCGCCATCGAGACGCAGCTTGCGCCGTTGAGCGAGGCACTGAGCAACCCCGGCCAAGCCCCGTTCGAGGCGTTGCAGCAGGCCAACCAGATCATCGGCCGGCTCACCCCGGAACAACGGCGCGCAGAGATCGCGGCCAACCCCCGGGGTGCGCTTGCACGGTTCACCGAACAGCTCGGCATGCAGGCCACCATCGAGATGGAGCCTGACGCGACATGGGCGCAAAGCATCCAGAACGAAACCGACGGTGAGCAAGTGCTGCGAGACCTCGCGATCTCACGGGAAGCAGGCTTCTTCAATCGCTCGCTCGCTGGGCTGCTGCAAAGCGCGTTTCAGGCCGCAGGTGTCACCATCCCTCGCGTGGTGTGGCAACAGAATCCGCCGATGACCATGACGGCAGGCGGGCCGACCAACAGCTATCTCGGCACCTACACGACCGACACACACTCTGTTGCGTTCAACCCACGCACCACCGCGAATACGGTGCTGCATGAAATGCTGCACGGCTTGACTGTGAAGGGGCTCAATCGCATCCAGCAGTTTGCGGACAGCGGTGATCGTAATGCACAGAACGTGCTGGCGTTGATCAGTGAAATCCACGTGAAGCTGCGAGCCGCTGCCGGCAATGCCAATGTTTACGGCAATGCCAGCGTGCAAGAGATGTTCGCTGAGATGGTACGGCCAGAGTTCATTGCGCTGGCCGCGCGCACGCCGATCACGATTTCAGATTTCAGTGAAGCAGCACAAGCTGGGCTTCGCCACATCGGCGTGAAGCAGAACGGCACGGTGCTCGAAGCCATCAGCCGGCTGGTCTCCTACATCATTGAAAAGATCACGGGTAATACCAACATCGAGGTCAACACGATCCTTTCGGCGTTGCGCCACACCGCTGCGTACGTCGCGACGCAGACAGGCCGTGATCCTCGACTCAGCAGCGGGCTCGACGGAGCACCTGCACCTGCACCTGCACCTGCACCTGCACCTGCACCTGCACCTGCACCTGCACCTGCACCTGCACCTGCACCTGCACCTGCACCTGCACCTGCGCCTGCGCTGCTCACGCGCGATCAAGTGCGCGAGCTGCTGACCACCGGTGGGAGCCTCACAGGTGAGCAGGCTCTTGCGCTTTCCAACGACACTTCGTACTCCGTAGGAGAGCGCACTGCTTTCGATCTGTACGCGCAAGGCTTGATCAACCGCGCCGACTTGATCCAGCGCCTTGGCTTCAATACCTCGACCGCGGCGCCCAGCAACCGCATCACGCGCGTTACCCCGGGGCAAACACTGCCGTTGAATGCGCTTGTCGAAGAGACGCCGCGTGACCAAGCATTGCTGCCTCAGACTCAGAACCTTGACGCGATCATTAACGGTGAAGGGTCTCGCCGGATCAGTCTTGAAATCAACCGTCGCTGGTATTTCCAGCCGGGTGCGATCATCACCGGGCCCGCAGGCACACGGGAAATTGTCATCAGCTATTCCGACGACGGCAACGGCACGTGGACTGCGGTAACGCAGCAGCTCGGTGCGATGAACCAAGTGACCGGTTTTTCTGTTGACCGCACCGAGAACCCGACGTACGCAGAAGTGCGCGCGACGTTCCCGCCGAACGTGCGCAATAACGCACAGCAGCAACAGCCCGCGGCTGTAGTGACCATCGATCTCGCATCGCTGCAACCACCGCGAGAACTTCGCAATAGTTCGGTGCGCTATCAGTTGCGGACGATGACTTTCCCCAACGCTGCAATGCGCGCGTTGTACATGCTGCGCCCACGTGGCACGGCGCAAACTCGCGAGGCTGCACGCAACTGGCTGCTCTCTTCCGGCTTGACCAGCGGGCAGATCACGCGCCTGTCTGCGCAAGTCGTGCAAGCCGCGGCTACGGAAGCTCGCCGGAGTGCCGCGGGGCCTTTCATGGTGCCGGACATCAGCACTGCTACCGGCGCCACCGCTCAACCTGTTGAACCGGTGCGGCAGCCTGACGCCAGCCCGGTCAACCAGACGCAAGGCTTGACTGTCGGAAGGTCGGGGCCTGAAGTTACGCGCGCCATTGGTGGACTGCGCCGCTTTGCGCGCATGATCGGGCTCAGCAACGAGTTCGAGTACAGGGGCATTCGCCCTGTCGGCGCGCTGGCTGAAGCGGTGTCTGTCAACTTGCCGATTACGACGCGCCTCGAAAAGTTCTTCGAGGCAATGACCGAAGCCATTGAACAGCTTAATGATGTAGCACGCCGCGGTGCACCGGGGCCAACCTCGGTAATGTGGGATTTTCAACACACTCAGACCGGCTGGACGCTCAGTGTTCAAGGGGTGAACGGTGCAAATCGCAGGCAGGTAGCATCCGGGGGTACTTACGGTGGGACAGCAATGGCTGTCGGTAGCACCGGGTTCGAGGGTACTTCGCAGCAGGCAACCGAAGACGCTCTCGGCGGTCGTTTCTATGATGCGCTGTACGGGGCGTTGATCGCTGCTGGAATCCCACCGCAGCTCGGCGGGTTGTATCCGCCTAATGCTGCGCGCATGCCGCTTAATCGCCTTCGCGCAATCTACAAGTACGGTGCAGCGACAGGCAACTTCGCTCGTGCAGCACGAGTGCTCTCAATGAGTGGTTGGGGGGATGCTAACTTCACTGACGACAGTGTTAATCCTGATGCTGCAATGCTGAAGCGGATGAACAATGTCACACAGCGGGTCTTCGGCTCACTGCCGACTTTCAATCTCGATGGCACGTACACCATCGACGGCAACACGATGACCCGTTCTGAAATGCGGGATTTCGTGCGCCGTCATCCTCGGGTGATCACCCAGTCGAATCACGGCCCGGTGATCCACTCGTCGCCTGACCAGTTCGCGTTCGTTGCGATTGCCAATTCCATGGCGCAGCCGGGCAGCAACCATGAAGCGCTGGTCGCAGCGTTCACCGGGACGAACCTTGGTGGTCAAGGCTCGATGCTGTTCTCGAATGCCGAGAGTGTCGAAGGCCTCGCGCCCGAGCCCGACAACACCGAGCGTCCTGAGCGTCGCACGGCGACGAGTGTCGTCGGCACCAACATGCGCAACGGTGTACCTGCGAGCGCAGCGACGCCGACGCGCGGCCTGCTGCAAGCTGCGCAGGCCCGGGACAAGCATGGCGTGTCCAAGGCGCTCGCGGCATTCGGCGAACGGCTCAACGAAGAGCTGCACGATGCGTCGATCCGTATGAAGCGGTGGCTACAGACTCTGCCGGAGGTCGGTAGCGTCACACAGCTGATGAAGCAGCGGGTGATCGGCTCGATGTACACCGCGCGCAAGAAGCGCGACGATGCGCTGCGTCGCTTCTACGACGAGCATCTGGCTGAGATCGACAAGCTGATCACCAAGCACGCTGCCAAGAATAAGCAAAGCATCGAGACCTCGACGCGCGACATCGGCAACCTGACGCTGGCCATGACCGTACCGGAGCGTAACGCCTTCCTGCTGCGCAAGCGGATCAAGGCGCTGCAGAAGCTGAAGGATCAACTGGACGCGGCCGAAGCCGAAGCCGCGGCATCGACCGCTTCGACCGCAGGCATGGTGCCGGCAGCTCAGGCCGCCGCGGCATCGGCGCCCGCCGCAGACCCGGCGCTCGACGAGCTGCGCACGCAGTACGCGAAGGCACAGGTGCAGATCATTGAACTGGTGGCTGCGATCAACAACCAGAACATCCGCGTCAAGAAGCACGGCGGCGGCGGTGTGGCGGGCATGAACAACGCGCAGGCCGCCGACTGGCTGGCCGGGTTGCGCCAGCGCTACGGCGACGCTGGATACGCCGAGATGGAAGCCATCGCCAACCGCATCTACGACATGAACGCGGCGAAGCTGGCGTTCGACATCGAGTCGGGCAAGGTCACGCCGGCTGCTGCAGCGACGTTCCTTGAGAAGCCAGCTGCGCTGCCGGTGCTGCAAGAGCTGCGCGAGCTGGCCAACACTGTCGATGCCAGCAACGCAGCGTCGGTCAAGGCGCTCGAAGCCAAGCGCAAGGAAGCCATTGCCGCGGTGCGCACGAAGTACGTGCCTCTTTCCGGCGATCCGACCAAGGACATCGACGATTCGAGCTTCCATGGCGGCTCCGGTATTCCGAACGTGCAGCGGGACTACGAGATGGCCGGTCGCGAACGGGGCTCGCCCCCGGACGACGGTGTGTCGACCTCGCGCGCTGCACTGATGAAGTCGGCGAGCTACTACGGCTGGCGCGATTTCCAAGACGGGATCGCGGCGATCCATGCGGCCATGACCACGGAAGAACGGCGCAGCGCAGGCATCCGTGCTGAGACGCTGCCCCCGGGGCGGTCGACACTGAGCAACAAGGCCGTGATCCGTCATCGCGATGGCTCGACCACGGCTTACATCTTCGACGACGAGACGTTGGTCGATGCGATCCGTGGTGCGAGCCGACTGGAAAACAACTTCCTGCTCGAAGGCGCGGGCAAGGTGACGAAGCTGTACAGCTATCTCGCTACGCAAGCCAACCCGTTCTTCGCACCCTTCAACTTCATCCGTGACTCGTGGGAGCGCAGCGAGTTCCTGCGCACGCGCACCTACCTGCGTGCCGATGGCTCGAAGGCCGACAGCAAGTCGATTGCACACGGGATGCTGAAGTACCTTGCCGATCCGTCGCTGATGCAGGCGACGGCGCGCTATGCCTTCGGCAAGCCGCTCGATGCCGACTCGCGCACCGGGCGCTACCTCGACGAGTTCCTGCGCCAAGGCGGCGTGAGCGTCTTCAGCTCGCAGTTCGGTGCGGATCGCGCGAAGATCATCGCGCAGATCAACAAGCAGAAGTCGTGGCGCCAGCAGCTCGGCATCCTGTCCCGGTGGATCGACGGCTACAACAAGACCTTCGACGTGGGCCCGGCGCTGGCGAGCTACATGGCCATGCGCGACGCCGGCATGAACACGAAGGATGCCGCAGCCGGCGCGCTCGACCTGATGGACTTCGGCAAGCGCGGCAAGTCGGCGTCGGTCTTCGGCTCGATCTACGCCTTCGCCCAGCCGACGTTCACTGGCGCGGCCAACGCGATCACGGCGCTGCGCGATCCGCTCACCGGCAAGATGAACCCGGTCGGCGTGACGCGCATGGCGGCGTACGTCGCAGGCTTCCTGATGCTGCAGGCGTTCTTGCGGTCGTTGGCCGATGACGACGAGGGCGGCAACAAGCTCGATCAGCAGTCGGGCTTCACCAAGAACAACTTCCTGCTGATCCCGTACGGCGATGACGGCATGATCAAGGTGCCGCTCGCCTACGGCCTGACGCGCGTGGCCAACGGCATCGCGCGTGCGGCGCTCGGCGTGGGCACGAACGAGCAGACCCCGACCGAAGCGGTCGGCAAGCTCGTCAGCGGCTCCGTGGTGCCGGTGTTCTCGCCGATTGAGGACTCGCACATCGACTGGTTCGAGCGCCCGGCGCAGGCCCTGCTGACCCTGTTCGCGCCGTCGTGGTTGAAGCCGCCGCTCGCACTGGCCACGAACACCACACCGTTCGACGCGCAGATCATCAACAGCAAGTACGCCGACCCGACCAAGTTCAAGTCGGAGCAGTTCGGCAAGTACAGCCCCGAGAGCTACCGCGAGATGGCCAAGGCCCTGCGCGCTGCGACCGGCATCGACATGGCGCCCGAGGAAATCCGCTACCTGTTCAAGTCCTACCCGTTGGGCGTCGCGCAGCTGGCGGTGACCGGGCCGCTGGAAGACAAGACCATCGGCGAAGCGGCGCACCGTAAAGTGTACGCAGAGTATTCGGAGTTCGCCCGGTACTTCCAGTTCAAGAAGGCCATCGACGAGACGGACGACCTGCTGAAGCGCACCAAGGCCGGCGAGCAGATCACCGACGCCATGGAGCGCAGGAAGCTCATGTGGCGCCTGCAGTGGGACGAGACCGACAAGGAACTGCGCTCGGCGAAGGGGAAGGCCACGCGCGCCGCTACGAAGGCCGGGCTGAAGACCGACGCAGTGGACGGCCAGTTCGCCGACGTGCGCATGGCGGCGCAGGTGCGAGCGCTCTACCACTACCGGCTGATGCAGGGGAAGGACGCCGTAGTCGGCGAGCCGCCTGACCTCGAATAGCAAAAGGCCCCGGTCTCCCGGGGCCTTTCGTTTTGTACAGTTTAACCTGGCCGTGGTGTTACGGAGCCGGATCGACCGGAGCCGGATCGACCGGGGTCGGATCGACCGGGGTCGGATCGACCGGAGCCGGAGCCGGATCGGCCGGGGTGTTCTCGGCCACGGCAGCGCCGAGGGCATCGGTGGAATCGGACAGGTCGGTGGTCAGCTGGCTCAGGCCGGCGCGCAGTTCTTCCAGCTCGGTGGTGTTGGCCACCAGTTCTTCGACGCGGGCAACGAGACCGCGGATCAGGGCGATGGCCGACTGGTCGGCAGCGGTGTTGGCGGCAACTTCCTGACGCAGACGTTCGAGCAGTGCGTTCATGGCTTCGATCTCCGGGTGGTGGTGGTAGTGGATGTGGCGGATGGTGATCAGTGGCATTGCAGGGCTCCGGTTAGCGGGGCGGCCCGCAGGGTGAGTCTATCAGGCGTACGTTAGGATTTCATAGCGGGTTCTCCTTGTCGTGGCAGAGCTGGAAAGATGAAGGGGCAGGTTCCGCCATCAGCGCTTCCATTGCAAGGAAGTCTTCGCAGATTGACGGCTCCGACCGGGGTTGAGCAACCGGCATCGTCCATGGCGGCTCGCCCTCGCGCAGATCGAACAGCGACTCCATCTCGTGCATCGACTCGCCGTAGTAGGGCAGGCCGTTGTGACCGGTGATCGCAATGCACCAGAGCCCGTCGCCGTTGACGAAGGCGTAGCGCACCGAGCCCATGATGATGCCGTTCTGCGCGACCACATCGTAGGCCCGGTTGAGATACACCTGCGCATGGCGATTGGTGTTGCTCACCTTGCCGATCTGCCTCATGCCAAGTCCTCCGGGTCAGGGGTGTAAAGAATGCGGTCAACTATCTCGCGAGGCAGAGCAACGCGAAACTCATTCCAGCCGCCGTAAAAATCAGGCGCGTGCTTTTTCACAGGCCGGTGCTTGATGATCGGAGGCAGCTCAGGCTCTGGTTTCGGCTCCGGGGGTGGCTTGGGTTTTACCTGCTGGATGACGATAACTTCGTGGCTACCGTGCACTTGTGTGGCTTGCACGTCGTGACCTGACGCCAAAGCGATGTTGAACACTGTCACTTTCTGGCGATAGCTTTTGCTCAGCACCCGCCCTAACTTCACCCCGCTGCGAGTGAGCACGTTGCCGGCTTCGTCTACTCGCAGCGAGATAGCGGTCATGCCAAGTCCTCCGGGTTGAGGTCTTCGAGCTTCGGCTGCTGGCGCCCGGGCGGGAGCTGGCTCGCGGCTTGACCGAGCACGCGCGCCATCTGCATGCCGGTGTCGCGATCCATGAAGGCGACGAAGCGGCCC
>Ga0073900_10000341_pt1 | contig 33261 bp, 38 predicted proteins | sample KloWWTmetKNB5Kit_FD_66666 | JGI IMG/M metagenome (GOLD analysis project Ga0073900, IMG submission 66666) | Active sludge microbial communities from Klosterneuburg, Austria, studying microevolution and ecology of nitrifiers - Klosterneuburg... | ecosystem: Engineered > WWTP > Aerobic digester >...
AACTTATTGTGAGTGGAAGTTACTGAATTTTTGTAGGGTTCATTGCTGGCATTATGGTAGTTATCTGCTGTAAATAGCATCCTCTGCGGAGATAAACCTGTATTAGATATAATGCCTTACCTTATCATTATCCATGTCGGGAACTTGAATGGCATCCGGACTAATGCTGTCATGGCATCACACTTTGGTTGTATAGAAACAAGATTGCAATACATGACCTATCTTTACTCACTAAACCAAAAATAAAATAATATGAAAAAAGTGATCTTCTCTATGGCTATTGCTGCATTTTTATTATCCTGTGGGGGTGGCGACAGTGAAAAAAAGGAAGCAACAGATGCAACAACTGAACCTGCAAAAACAGAACCTGCAACAACTGATCTGAGCGATAACCCGGATTATCAGAAAGGGATGGCAATTGTAGCAGATCCAAAGAATCTCTGTTTAACCTGCCATAAGATCGATGAAAAATTGGTAGGTCCGGCGTACAGGGATGTTGCCAACAAGTATGAAAGTACTGATGCTAATATCAGCATGCTGGCAGAGAAAGTGGTTAAAGGGGGAACAGGTGTATGGGGAGAAGTAGCTATGCCTGCTAATACTGTCATCAGTTTAGATGATGCCAAAGCTGCAGTTAAATATGTATTGTTGCTCCGCAATAAATAAACTGTTGAATAGTTTTCGTTAACCTGTTATGACCAAAGCTTTCAAAAAGTTGTCATCTTTCAGGACTAAACAAATTGATTTCCAACCCGGGTCTCTAACAGGATTCGGGTTGTTTTTTACTTATATAGACCGGGAGATGTTCTTTAACCAGGAAATCTCTCCAACCGGCAATGAATTGGTTTTGACCAATAGGTTGTGATGTGCCGTAATGATCCGATGTAGATCCCAAATGCGGAAATCAAAGCTGAAGCTAAAAACAGCATTTATGTATGCCTTTGAAACAAAAGGCAGTTCAAAATGTGTGAATTATGTAACTTCTGAACAGAAATATATATTGATTGTTGGTATAAAAGACCTTTCTTGCATTATTTACAGTAGTATAAAATTTTTAGAATGGATTACGAAGAAATCGAAAAGGGGAAAGTACATAGTCTGGGAGAAATAGTAGAATATGTGCCAGATGGAGTAGTCAATAAAACCGTGCTGAAAAAGCCAACTGGAAAAATTGATATAGTCTCCTACGATACGGGGAAAGGGTTAACAGGTAAAGTTTATCCTTTCGATACTTTTGTATTGCTGCTTGAAGGAAGTGCTGAAATAATCATTGATAAAAAAGTAAATGAAGTCCACGCTTTTCAGGGAATTGTCATACCAGCTCACTCAACCTTTACTATAAAAGCCATTGAGCGGTTCAAAATGCTTTCAATCACCGTCAAAAGCGGGTACGAGTAGGCTTTCCCGGCATTTTCATTTCCCGGATTAGAAGCAGGGGATTGTATATATCCTTTCTTTACCCTGCCTTTTCCTTTGTTATATGCAATAGTTTATGTTTACAAAATTCTTCAGTTTCAATCAGGAGATGGGTACTACTTTTTCTTTAATTTTAACACTGCTAATTATTTTTTACTAACAATTACCTATGTTTTTGTTGAATTTTTTGTTGATAAATTAATCACCTGAGAAATAAATTTTCCGATAATTTTAAAATATGCAAGACCATTATAGCCTTCTCCATACCATCTACGAAATCGTAAAAAATGATCCTCAGCCCGAACGTTACTCCTGCAGGCCAAGAGAGCTCATATTGCGCAGGATGCAGGAATGGTCGGAAATCCAGCAGCAATTACAATTACTGGAACAGGAAGAATTGGTGGTGACCGAACAGCAGGATACCATGGTGATCCGTATTACCAATGCCGGGCTTGAAAAAGTAAAAGAGCAAAACAGCCTGGTTGGATAATACCAGGACCACAGGCATTCCAGTCATTATATACAGACTACACACTGATTAAACTCATTTTTCTGGCTGATGACCCTCAAGTTGCCGGGCAGAAAACCTGAATAGTTTTACCTGCTTTATTATTTTGCAGTTCAGAAATCAGTATGGTCAATTACGATAAATATGGGTGTGCATTTTTTGGATTGCTGTTTGCTATTCTTATTCCGGCCTGTAGGCAAATGAATACTGCGGCCCTAGCAAAAGGACAGCCCCGCTCATCGTTTGAAAAATTAATGGACGGAAATGACCGCTTTTCTCATTGGCATCCCGAACACCCCGATGAAAGCAGGCAGCGGGTAATTGAAATCTCAAAAGCACAACATCCATTTGCAGTAGTGATTTCCTGTTCGGATTCAAGGGTATCTCCGGAGCTGATTTTCGACCAGGGGCTTGGCGATTTATTTGTAATAAGAACAGCAGGTAACCTGATTGGCGGATTAGAGATCGGAAGTGTTGAGTACGCAGTTGAACACCTGGGAGTAAGCCTGGTTGTTGTAATGGGACACCAGCACTGCGGAGCAGTACAAGCATTTGTTGAGGGTGGAGAAACTCATGGGCATATTAAAGATATCGTTGATAGCATACAAAAAGAAAAAGAGATCGTTGATATTCCTTTAGATGACAAAAACCGCCTGGAAGATTGTATCAGGGCTAATATACTCCATGGTATTCACCAACTGACAACCCAGTCAGCAATAATTAAAGAAAAGCTTGATGCTAAAAAGCTTGAACTAAAAGCCTGTTACTATGACCTGGAAAAAGGACTTATTAGTTTAGTTAATGAGTAAATTTTTACAACCATTATTTAGCAGCTTTTACAGTTTCTGCACTGGTTGCCAATGAATCTTTTATTACAGGTTCTTTTTGTTTGGCTATAAAAGCAGCCACCGCATCCGTATGGGCTTTTGTTTCTGCCTTTGTCAGCGTTGCAAGGCTGCCGTGCCCCTCAAAATGATAATGGACACTGATAAATTTTTTCACATGCTTTCTCGTTTCAACAGGAAGATAGTTTTGCAGCACCCAGAAATCACGGCTACCTGATTTTTTGATAGCAGACAAAACCCTGGCAGGACCACTATTATAAGCAGCAAGTGTCAATAACCAGTCATCAAACATATTGTGCAGGTAAATAAGGCATTTGGCTGCTGCCACGGTACTTTTATAATTATGTTTACGTTCATCATTTTTTCCTGACACTTTTAATCCAAAACTTTTTGCTGCACCGGGCATAAACTGCCACAGACCGGCTGCTCCTGCAGAAGATACAATCCTGTTATCCAGTTTTGATTCCACTACGGCCAGGTATTTTAATTCAACCGGGATATTATACTGCTGAAATATTTCTTCTATCAATGTAAACTTTGAAGCGTTCTTTGCTTTTACCTTATCATAATAGAATCCATTTTCTTTGAGATGATTTTGTACAAAATCTGCTGCCTGTTCATTCAATTGTATCCTTGGCGCCTCGCTAAGTTCGTTTGCGCTCATTTCAGGCAGGCATACACACAAACCTTCTGCATCAAATATATGTTCGCCTGTAAAAATGGAATCCCTGCTGATCGTCTTATTTATAACAGCAGAATCACCGGGTACAGGAATATATTTATTGCCGGAACCAGCTGCCATGAGCATGAAGCTTGTAATAATAAATCCAGCCTTATGTAATTTTGTTTTTAACATCTTACAGATTTTAGTTAACAATTGTTGCAGGTATTGGATTTTGGAAAAATGAATTCAGTCGTATTGCTGAATTCGTGTTAAGGTGATTCTGTTGGGTAAGTCTTACCAGTTTTTCATTTACACAGAACCGATAGTAACCTTGATAATTTGGCTGTGCAAAGGTAACCCGCAAATGCCCTATAGTACTGCATTTGCAGCTTAGTTTTCCACTGACAGGGGTAAGTGTATGAGCATCAGTAAAGAATTTTGTTAAAACTGCTAAATCGTCAGGTGTCAATAGGAAAACTACGACTATTGGTTAAGCATTCGATAACAATAGTATACTGATAAATAAAAACTGCGGATCAATTGATCCGCAGTTTTTCAAATTAATAAATCCGGTATGTGATTATAATTGATTTACTATTACTTCCTGTACGTTACGGGTATTACTGTTTACCGCATACGACACTGTGCTTTTAGTTTTTCTGCTGGTAACCTGGATCTGAATACTGTAATCACCCAACTCTTCTATGGCCAGCATAAATTTTTTAGTAAAGCTGTCTCCTTTTATATTTTCCATATACAGTGAGTTACCATATTCATCTTTGATATTGATGGTAAAGTCATCCTGTGTACCATTGCCGGCAACAGATAGCTGGAATACCGGATTGTGCTGGATTTTGCCCACATACTTAATTTCAACAGGTAGTACAGGGTTTGTGCCGTTGGCCATTGCGGGTGTAAGAGCTGCAGAAAATACAGTCATAAATGCAATAGCGATAATGCGGTTGTTCATAAAGATCTTTTTCATAATGATAATTTTTAAATTAATAAAACTTGTTAAATACAAACTTGATGGGGTTGCAATCGGTTCAGTGAACAAAAATCGGGGGCAAACAACAGGGCAAGTAGAGGTTAGTAAATCCGGATTTTTTTCTATGGAAGCAATCTGATATTGCTTTGATGATGTAAAAGTAAGGGCGGTATATTGACTCATCAAACTAACTTGAAAGGGATTTGTGGATAGCCAAGGATAAAGAGGGGATTATAAGTTATTTGTTTTCAGTATTTTATCTTTATCTATGGTATAGATATCCAAGCTTCTAAAGCAGGCTTTTTATTAACTTATTACATCCATTTTATTTTCGTTTAAATGGGTTGGCAAACTGTCAGATAATAAAATTGATGATAAGCCCAATTTCATTTCATCTTCAGTTATAGCGTAATGCACTGTTTTTCAGTGTGGTGGGGTGTTGTTAGGAAATTAATGGTAAGCGGATTTGGCAGGGTGCAAAAAAATATTATCTTCAACCGATTCAGAGAAATGACTGATTGGCGTAACTGCCTTTCGTTCAACCAAATGGCGGGAAATTTGTTTATTTATAATATCGTTCAGGCTAATAAGGCCTCAACTTGAAAAAAGGAGAATAAAATAATGGCTTTTAAAAAAGATGATGTAATTATTATTGAACCAAGGGAAATCTTTGTTGGTAAAATCGATGCCCCTGTAACATTAATGGAGTTTGGCGAGTATGAAAGCGAAGAATGCGCTAAAGTAAATGAGATTGTAAAACAATTACTGGAAGAATATGAAGGGAAGATAAGGTTTCAGTTCCGTCATTTTCCCCTGACGCTTATTCACCAACGAAGTCTTAAAGCCAGTGAATCTGCTGTAGCCGCGGGTCAGGAAGGGAAATTCTGGGAGATGCACAATGTGCTTTTTGCCAATCGTCGTAACCTGGGAACAACCAGTTTGAAATTACATTCCAAAGAAGCCGGCATACGCAATAAAAAATTCCTGGATGACCTGGTAAATGGAGTTTATGGGTGGCAGGTACAGGATGATCTGAAGGAAGGAATTAACCGTGGTGTAAAGGAGTTGCCTGCTTTCTTTATAAACGAAGTACCTTTTACCGGAAAGCCAACCTTTGCTAACCTGAGTGCTGCAATTGAACTGGCGCTGAAAAAAGGTAAGTCTAAGGTAACAGTAAAGAAAACAGCCGTAAAGCAAAAGCAGCGGGCCTGATCGCCTGATTGCCTGATTGCCCAGTATAAAAATTAAATCCTGCCGGTAGTACTACTGGCAGGATTTATTATTTTGGGACACCGCATTTTTTTATGCAGGTGTATCTGAATTTTCTTCGTTATTTCCGGCATCTTCTGTAATCTCAGCCGGTGCAGTGATGTTTTTTATCGTTAATTGAAATGAGGTATTCATACTAAACTCAAAGTCATATTCACGAATAAGCCGGCGGGTTACTTCATCCTCCTGCAGTATAGTAGCCAGTTCTCTTGCCACCGGTGGTGGTGCAATAGAATTATGCTGTAAGCGGCCTTTATAAAGGGAGATGGAGAATGTGAGTTTTGCTTTACGTCCGCCTGCGGCCCTTTCAAAGTCGGTACGGTTCATATCCAGTGTCTGGTCTGCACCGGCAGAACGTTTCAGTAATATTTTAATGATGGGTAGGTAAATATTCCATGCCTGGGAGAACATAAGCTGATATTTTAAATGAATGTATGGCCTGTTTAGTCACACTACTATGACAGGTAATTATATTATTCTGCTGACAATCTCGTAAACTCCATTCCGTTGAAAATCCGGGCTAGGTTCATGTCCTTTGTTTTTTTCCATTGTTCGATATTGGTACTGCTTACAATGCGCCAGAAATTTTTTGACTTCAGTTCATCATAATCATTTCCCTGGATAAAAAGACCCGAAATGGTACTGCGTTGTTTGAAATGGATATTCAACGGTTTGCCATTAGTACCTTTTGTTTCTACATATTTTAAGATCGCATCATTTGTCATACTAAATATATTTTAAAAATTGTAAAAAAGGGGAGCTAAATCCAGCTCCCCCTTATAGTATCATGTGTAATGATGACCTTGATTACCAACGGTTGTTGTTAGAATAAGAAGGTCTTGCAGCCCTGGCTGGTCTTTCTTCTCTTGGCTTAGCCACACTTACTTTGATGGCACGGCCATCTACAGTAGCACCATCGAGTTCAGCAATTGCTTTCTGGGCAACAGCGTCATCACTCATTTCCACAAAACCAAAGCCTTTGCTGCGGTTTGTGTATTTGTCCATAATAACTTTTGCAGAAGTAACTTCTCCATACTCAGCAAAATAACTTCTTAAGTCTTCATCCACTACGGCGAAACTTAAATTTGAAACATAAATGTTCATGTAAAAAAATTAACTTTTAAAAATACTTGAGAATAACGCAAGGGTAAAGAAGACTAACTATTAGCAGATCCTTCGATTAACTCAGGATTAGGGCGTAGCAGAAAAAATCGTTCACTTACAATCTGTCGTCTGACTCAAATTAACAATGCGAAGGTAAGGGAAAATAATCAGAACCGGGTTTTTATTTTGATGTATTTTAATTCATCTTAACCACAATTCAATGTCCATTCATTTTTGTTCTTGGTTCTTGCTCAGGTGTTTTGATTCTGCTTCATCTATGGAATGTGTGCTGTGAATATCCTGCTCCAGTTTGGCTAATGCAGAAAGTTTTACATAGAACTTTTTTAATGTTTCCAGTTCTTCAGCTGAGAGATCTTCCACATCCACCAGCCGGTTACTGGCAGTGGCAGTAGCAGCTATCAATTCATTCAGCTTTAATTGAAGCGCCACACTGTCTTTATTTTGCGCATGCTGGATTACAAATACCATCAAAAATGTGATGATAGTGGTTCCGGTATTGATCACTAATTGCCAGGTGTCGGAAAAATGAAAAACAGGGCCGGTAATAATCCAGCCAAGTATAATGAAACAGGCCAGGATAAATGCAAAGGGTTTACCTGTTGCTTTGGTGACTTTTGATGCAAATCTTTCAAAAAAGGGGAGGCCATATGTTTTCATATAACTGAGTTTTTCGGGAATGATTATTTTAGTGCTGCCAATAGCTGCTGAAATTTAGCCTTTAATTCTTATCTATGGTCCAATTTACTGCTACTATTCATAAGTTCGGGAAGAAGGGGGAAAAAACAGGCTGGACCTATTTTGAAATGCCAGCTGATATTGTTCAGCAATTAAAGCCGGGTAATAAAAAGGAATTTAAGGTAAAAGGCAAACTGGATGGGTATGCGATCAGGAGGGTTTCAGTATTACCTATGGGAGGTGGCCTATTCATTATGCCTCTGAATACAGTAATGCGAAGAGCAATAGGTAAAAAGCAAGGAGCAATACTAACAGTGCAGTTAACAGAAGATAAAAGTGATTTTGTTTTTAATAAAGATTTTATGGATTGCCTGGATGACGAGCCGGCAGCTAAAGAATTTTTCCAATCTCTTACCGGATCGCATCAGCGTTACTTTAGCAAATGGATCGATAGTGCCAGAACAGATCCTACTAAAACAAAAAGGATTGCAATGGCCATTACTGCATTGGCCAGAAAAAGGGGCTATCCGGAAATGATCAGGGCTTCACAGGGAAAGTTGTAACTATTTAAATGGATTGGAATACTTCACATCCGTTGTCAGATTTGTATCAGTCAATGTTTTTAGGAAAGCCACCAGGGCTGCTTTGTCTTGTGTGGTAAGGTTCAATTGCCTGGGCTGACCATTGGGCAATCTTAATTGTGGTGATAGATTAGGGTGATTTCTCACACCGGAATTATAATGCTCTACCACTTGTTCCAGGGTGGCAAAACGACCATCATGCATATAAGGTGCGGTAAGTTCTACATTTCTAAGAGTGGTTACTTTAAAAGTGGCATCCAGTGCAGTGTTATTGGCTACGGCACCAAAGCCACGGTCAACGGTTGCCATATCCAATCCGTTATTTTTTTCCTGCGGTGCAGTAAATGTTTCGGAACCATGACAGGCAGCACAGGTATTTTGAGGAGAAAGAAATATCTCTTTGCCCCTGTTTTCCTGGGCAGTAAAATTGGGGAATGTCGCATTTGGTGGCGGTGCAGGAACGGGCGGATATGTTGACCTGCCGGCATCATATTTAGATTCAAAAGAAACAATGGATCGTATAAATTGAGAAATGGCTAATGCAATTCTGTTACTGGTTATAGTATTATCGCCAAAAGCTTTGGAAAAAAGCGGTGGATAATAGGCAAGGTTTCTGAGTTTTGCTTCTAATTGGGGTAAGGTCATCCCCATTTCGACCAGGTCCTGGATCGGTATTAATGTCTGATCTTCCAATGTAGCGGCACGCTGATCCCAGAAGAAACTGCCATTTGGATAATATTTTGCATTTATCAATGTCATAGAATTTCTTCCTGTCAATCCTCCGTTAAAACCGGCACTTTTTGCTACAGGGTCAGAAAAAGCATTGGCCTGCTTATGACACGAGGCACAGGAAATGGTATTATTGAGCGAAAGGTTTTTATCATAAAACAATACCCTGCCGAGAGTCGCTCCATTGTCTGTAATAGGATTATTTGCCGGGGTATTTATCTGTCCAATGATATTCGGACCGCTCAGGTAAGCAGGTTGTACAATATTGGCATAATTAAAAGGAGTAGTGGGCAGATTAAGCGCTGCTGCAACAGGGTCAACCGGTGCCGTGTCATTAGCATCGGCATTGTCTTTCTTACATGCCATAAAAATAAACAAGGCTGATAATCCTGTGATGACAAGCATCTTTGGTCGGTTGGCAAACATCAGTGGCTTTTTGGTGGTGCTTTGAGACCCCGGTTACGAATTAAAGTTTAAGGTACTATGAATTTATTTTTTACAACAAATGATCAAGGCACATTTCCTGTACGCATTACCCTGATTTATTTCTTTTATTTGCAGTATGATATCCTCCATCAATGAATTCCGCAATCCTTTTTTTATAGGTGTGGCCGGTACCGGTATGAGTGCTTTGGCTCAATATTTAAAAGGTATAGGCAAAAATGTATCCGGCAGTGACCGGTTCTTTACACCGGGTACTTACAATGAAATGCAGGAGAAACTGGAAACAGAAGGCATACGTTGTTTTGTACAAAACGGCGAAGGCATCACACAGGAAACAGATCTGGTTGTAGTGTCAACCGCTATTGAAGATACAGTAGTAGAAGTACAGAAGGCAAAGCAGCTCAATATACCTGTCATACGCAGATCTGAACTTTTGGCATTGATTGCTCAAAGTAAAAAGACAATTGCGGTAGGAGGCACCAGTGGCAAGAGTACGACCAGCGCCATGTTGTTTGATATATTGGAATATGCCGGCTTGCAGCCCAGTATTATCAGCGGCGCCGGGTTGATAAGTATTATTAAAAATGGAAAAATTGGGAATGCTAAAGTAGGAGCCGGGGATTGGCTGGTGATTGAAGCAGATGAAAGTGACGGCTCTATTGTACAGTATAAACCTGAGATCGGCCTGTTATTGAATGTAGATAAAGATCACCAGGAGATTGATGAATTGATGTCCCTGTTCGGTATATTTAAAACTAACAGTAAAAAGTTTGTAGTAAATCAATCCCACACTCTTTCAAAACAACTTTCGCAGGATGAAAGGAATGATTTTTCTACTGATAGTAAATTCCCGGCTGGATATGTTGCTGCAGATTTCAAGCAGAATGGATTAGAGATCTCCTTTAAAATAAATGGAGTTGAATTTAGTCTTCATCTGGTAGGCAGGCATAATATGGAAAATGCGGTGGCTGCTTCGGCGGTTGCTAACCAGTTGGGTGTTGACCTGGTTACCTGTGCGGCAGCATTACAACATTACGAAGGTATTTACCGTCGTCACCAGGTTTTAGGGAATAAGCATGGTGTATGGCTGATCGATGATTATGCGCATAACCCTGTAAAATGTGCTGCTGCTATTGCTGCTTGCCAGCCCGTGGCACCTAAAGTAATTGCCTGGTTTCAGCCGCATGGCTACAAACCCACTAATTTTTTGCGGGAGGATTTTGTAACTGAGATTGCCAGTGTACTCCGGCCGGAAGATGAGATATGGATGAGTGAAATATTTTATGCCGGAGGAACAGCAGTCAAGGATATTTCTGCCAATGATCTTATCAGTGATTTAAAGGTGTTGGGGAAAGCTGCCTTTTTCATTGAAAACAGGAATGATTTTCTTTCAGCAGTCCGTTCTCATTTAACGGATGATTGTGTATTGTTATTAATGGCAGCAAGAGATCCATCACTGGAACAATTTGCTAAACAAACCTGGCAGGAGTTATAGACTCAGACTGCAAATGCAGGTACATTTTCTTTTGTAACAGGTAAAAACATATACCAGCAAAGTGCCATCAGCAGGCCGGGGTGAGAGGTGGCTGTAAGCGAATGATCTTTTTTAAAATGGATTCCTGTACTTCCTTTATCCGTATTAAGGCCGCAAACCACAATCGGTTTATCTTTTGATTCTTTATAAATAACCAGTTCGGCCAGTGGATTATTATGTATGGTGTAAAAGAACCGTTCATTATTCAGATCGATAAAATTCTGCATGTGCTCATGACCAAGTTCCCCGATTTTTATTCCATACTCATTACGCAACACTGTTTTATTGCGAAGGAATCCTTCTTTACGGATGAGGAAAACTCTTTTTTCTGTTTCTCCTTCCACCCGGGCAGAATTGGAAAAGGGATGTAATGTAAGTGTCAGGATTTTTTTATCATCCTTATATAAATGATACACTTCGTTATCGGGCGCTGAAGCAATTGTTTCCCATCTCATAGCAGAATGTTGATTAATGATTCTTAAGTAAGATAAGCAGCTTTCTGAAAGGGGAGTCTTAGTTAACCTAAATTTAATATTAACTTCATATTGGAGCCGTTTGGGTGCATAAGCTGTGGAAAATCCGGTTTTAATTCACAATTTTGTATTCAGGTAAAAAGGGGATGAATAACCTTATTGTCTAAAAATCAATTATGTACGACGAAAAAGATAACAAATTTTTGGAACGGGCTATAGAAATCTCCAGGCAGGGGATGAAAAGCGGCCAGGGCGGTCCATTTGGCTGTGTGATTGTGTTGGGTGATGAAATAATAGGCGAAGGCTGCAACCAGGTCACTTCTTCTAATGACCCTACCGCCCATGCTGAAGTAGTAGCCATACGACAAGCTTGTAATAAATTAGGCACTTATCAGCTAACGGACTGCGATATTTATACCAGTTGTGAACCATGTCCAATGTGTCTTGGTGCTATCTATTGGGCCCGCCCTAAACGGGTTATATATGCCAATACAAGGGAAGAAGCAGCAGCAATAGAATTTGATGATGACTTTATTTACGGGGAGATCATTGCAAAAATGGAAGACAGAAAAATTCCTTTTCTGCATCTGCCGCACCCCATGGCAAAAGAAGTATTTGAAGCCTGGAAGAATTGGGAAGGAAAGATAAAGTACTGATACAGGTTTGGCATATAATAAAAGAAGCCCGGTATAACCGGGCTTCGCTGTATTTGATTTTCCAGTTAATGTACTATTATTTTTTTAACTTCTGTCATTTCATTCGTTGTAACTTTTATTGTATATAGCCCCGGGGCTAAATGGTGATTGATTGTAATGAAATTACTATTACTATGTTGTTGCTGTAAATGTAAACGACCTTTCATGTCAAATACTCTCACATCTACTGTTCCATTTATATCATTTATTAGTTTAATAGTAAAGTTGTTTCCTGAAACAGGGTTTGGAAAAACTTCAACCCTGGTTTTCGGATCCGTAATATTGACTCTTTCAACTTTTGAGTAAGTTAACCTGGCATCATTATCTACTTGTTTTAAGCGATAGAATGAAATACCTTTTATGGGAAGATTGTCATAGAAAGTGTACTCCTGTAAACTGTTGGAATTATTCCTACCCGGTACAGTTCCGATGCTGGTATAATACATTCCATTGGTTGATCGCTGAATTTCAAAATGACTATTATCCCTTTCATACGTAGTGGTCCAGGTGAGCTTAACTTTATCATTGTTTTCGGCACTTGCTTTAAAGCTGATAATGTTTACTGGTAACGGACTATTGGCTGGTGTCGTAAATGTCCAGACAGGCCCTGTTGTCGTATTCACACCATCTGTTACTTCAACATACCATTCATATTCAGTGAACTGTTCGAGAGATGGCCATTGTATGCAGGTTTCCGAACCAGCAGCAACATTAGAATTTGTTCCAATTAAAGTAAACGCTTCAGATAGATTTACTGGCAGAGAGAATTGACTGCCTGATCCTGTTAAAGAAGTATTACTATAAGGAGAATAGGTCCGTATGTTCAGCAGGTTTTGAGCAGGTAAAAACTGCATAATACGGAGATAACCATTTCCGCCGTTGGAATAACCACTTTGATAATCTGCCATTATTGTATGGATAGTATTACCATTGAATACATCAGTACGGCGTCCTTCTCCGGCAACATGTCCTGCCAGCATTAAAATTAAATTAGGGTTGTCTTTTAAGTCGGTATATATTTTTTGGCCAGGTCCCTGGAAATTAGCAGGATTACCAGTTGTCAATAAGTTATGACTGGAGAGAATACCTTTCCTGTTGGGATATGTTTTCAATAATGCATCAGCCCAGTCCAAAACCGGTTGTAATGATGCCGTTGTGCCATTCGGATAATATTCAATGCTGATATGAATGAAGTCAATACCGCCGGCTGTGAATAATTCGTAATGATTATCATTGTCTGTTCCATAATGACCGCCATAATAAGCCCTTCCAGTGAACCGGGAAGAACCAAAGAAGGAGTTATAATTATTACTGGGTAAATCTGGATTGCCAATTGTTCCCTGGTCATGGTTGCCAACGCAAATTCCATAAGGAATACCATCGGTAACAGGAACATTCGGGAACTCAATTTTTTTCATTGACGTATCAGCCCTTTTCCATTCTATCTGGTCGTCTGCACCCGGTGGATTATCTCCGTTTTGCACACAATCGCCTAATTGTACTACAAAGGCAATACTGCTGTCTATACGGTGATCGGCTATCCATTGTGTTTGGGACTTAAAGATTCCATTATGTCCTCCACCACTACTATTAGTTCCTTGTACTTCTTCTGTATAAAATTGTGTATCCGGCAAACCAACTATGGTGAATTTTGCACCAGAACTGGTTTTCTTCCTGCCATAGAATCGTACTTCCAGGTTGGTATTATCCGCATCACTAACGGTAGTGCATAACGTTGGACTGGTGGATGGAGAAGCTGCATTATTCGCCGGGGAAGGATTAGTAGGCAGATTGGGAGGCAGGTTAGTAGAACTGTTTACATAGGTGACTGTTAGTTTAGGCCGGTCGCCTGCTGTTCCATACTCTCTTGACCGTAATTGCTGCCCATCATCGGCATGAGTGGCAATCATTAGCCAGCCATTATTAGTTAATGTGCCATCTATCCAGTTTTGAATGGTGGATGCAGGAACAGATACGGTAATTAATCCGGTATATCCGTCAACTCCGGGCCAGTTTGTATTTATTGCTGATTCTGCATCTGTATTATTTGCTGCAAAATGCCTGTTGCCAATAGAGGTAAAGGTCACTGTTGCTTCGTCCCAGGGCACCAGCATCCGATACATGTTAAAGCCCTGTCCTTCTACATCAACATAAAATTGCAGTGTAGCTGATTGAATGGTTGATCCTGCAGGGATTGATGATAAGTCAAAACGGAGTAGTGAAACTCTGTCATCCGTTGCATTTTTATCTTGTATGAAAGTTGTTTCACTACCTCTCACTGTTCCGGGGCTAACATCGTAAGTATAAGTATCCCTTGTTCCGATATAGCTATTCACTCCATCCTGTAAACTGAGTGTTGTTGGAGTATTGAATGTAATATTGAATGGTGAACCCGGTGTTATCCAGTTCCATCCTGTACCAGTGATAGTTCCTGTGAAAGCCGTTCCTGCACTTCCGTTCACAGTAGTTCCGGATCCTTCATTAAGACCCCATCTGGCGAGGAGACCTGACTGGGAAGTAGTTATTTGTGTATTAATTGTTGACCGCAGTTGCGCTTCCGTTCTCTCATAGTTCCAGATACGGGCTTCATCAAGCAATCCCTGAAACTTACCAAAAGTTGTTCCGGTTGAGTTGATCATTGTTCCGAGGGCTGCATGCTGAATGCTTGCACCTTGCGGGAAAACTGAAGAACTGAGATTCACTGATGCTTCCAGTACACCGTCAAGATAGATTTTGAATACACCATTTTCAAAGGTTGCTGCGGCATGATGCCAGACATTATCTGTAATGATTGTTGTACCCGTAATTGGATGGTTTAATCCAGTACTGGTTGATCCTGTTCCTTCTTCAAAATCCGCCGCGATGACATTGGTAGCCGATTGAATGCCGAGTATGTAGTTCGCATCAACATTGCTGCCATCTGCTTCCTGTGAACCTTTGGCAATAAGTGGGATGATGTTAATTCCGCCGGTTCCGGTAGTGTTTGCTGTGCCGGTTCCGGTGCGTTTGAACCATGTTTCTATAGTAAAGTTTTGGGTTGAGAGACCCATTGCCTGTCCAAATGTGATATACGCACCTGCGGATCCTAAGTCAAGCGCATAATTTCCTTCTGCAGGTGTTGTTGCACAAGTTGAACCTGTATAGCCTGAGTTAACAGTACAGTTTTTTGCACGAACCCTGTAACAATATTCATTTAATGCTGTTGCGGTTACATCACTGTAAGAATTGGTATTTGCATTTACTGTTGCCAATAATGAATAGGTCCCGCCGATACCGGTTGTGGAGCGTTCAATTTCAAAATTTGTTTCATTGCCTGAATTGTCTGTCCAACCCAGATTAATCTGGAACGCAGAAGAAGCTGTTGCAGTGAGACCAGATGGTGCAGTAATCGTCATGTCAAGTGCCGGTGCACCACATACCCATACCGGAGTGTTGATCAAAGTGCCTGCAGGGCTTCCTGCTATTGAATTAACTGCTGATGTTCCAGCACCTTCATTTAGACCCCATCTTCCTAAAAGGCCCGTTCCGGAATTTACCTCAGCATTCATGCTTGCCTGTATTTCTACTTGTGTGCGGGCATAGTTCCAGAGACGTACTTCATCAAGAACCCCATTAAAATAACCTTGAATGGTAGTTCCGTTGGAACGTATGGATGACGCCATAGCAAAAGGAGAAATAACAGCAGCATTAGCAGTTCGTCCAACAGTCAATTCTGCTTCAAGGTTCCCGTTAAGGAAAAGTTGCCACCTGGTTCCGTTATATGTTGCTGCCGCATGATACCATACATTATTTACAATCGCTGTTATACCGGAAATCGGATGATTTAAGCCGGGACTCGCTGATGTCTGTGCTTCCTCAAAGTCAGCACACAATACATTTCCAGTGGTGTTGATGCCCAGAAAATAGTTAATATCTGCCGGCCCCGTCTCAGCTTCTGAGGTGCCTTTTGTAACAAGCGGAATTACTGCCGGCAAACCTCCGGTACCTGTTGATACAGTTGTTCCTGTTCCAGTTCTCATAAACCAGGTCTCCACTGTAAATACAGGTGTATTAAGAATTGAATTAGCTGGTGTAACACCAGAAGTTACATACCTGTTTGTGCCATTGAATTGCAGCCCGGTTTGGCTGTTAGCCGGTAATGAAAGCAATGCGGTTAATAGGAGTAACAATGCCGGTAATCCTAACAGTTTACAGAATGACTTTAATAAAGTTAATAAGAAGTGCCCCCTGGCTATTGGGAAAATACTGGTATTTAATAAAGCCTCTTTAGTTGAAACGGTATATAGATGGTTCATAAAAAAAAGTTATAGTGATAAATTGGGCATGACAGAATAATAGATCATTGGCTGTTCAGGGGTGTAATTGGAACAGATTGATCAGAAGATAAACGGAAAATTAAGTGATGGTTATTCTGTAAGAGTTGGAGAATTGAGGAAAGCCGGTTGTAAAAGTAATATTAGTTCTTACAAATGCAAATGATTAAGTAAGTATTGAAATTTTGAAACAGTGGAAATTGTCTGTAATGCAATAAATGGATAGATAGTTACTTGTTTTGCAAGTATTTATAAATAATGAGATAACTGATAACTATTAATATTATCAGGATTAAAATGGAGATATACAGCCAGGGCTGATCCGGAATCTTCATTTTGTCACGGCGTTTCTTCTTCTTTTCGGTTCTTTTCTTCAGATCACGGTTCAGCATTTCTACCATGTACTGCAACTGCTCTTTGTCTTTAAACTCCTGTAGTCCTTCTGCCGCATCACCTTCAAAATCGCTTTGCAGTAATTGCTTTTCCACTTCATGTTTTTTTTCTGCAGATAGTTTTCCCTGCAGGTATAACAATAATGTTTCCTGGTCAACATCTGTGGAGAGATTAGATAATATGTCTTTATAATTTTCTGACATTTTTTATCGTTTCGCTTTTTCTTGCAACTTTTTCTCGATCAGTAATTTTAAATTTCGTTTTCCGTTTTGTATATAACTTTTCACCTGCAACATACTGAAACCGGTTGCTTCACTCACTTCCTGGTAGCTTTTTTTCTGCAGGTAAAACAAAGTTACACATTGCTGCTGCTCCGGGTTCAGTTCTTTGAGCGAAAGATCCATGAGCTCTAACGTTTGATCATTTTCCAATAAAGCCTGCCGGTCTGTTTCTTCCCCGGGTTTGGTTGCCAACCGGTCATTGATCTCTGTTGTAATCTTTCCTTGTTTTTCCCTTAGTTTCATCAGGCAATGGTTTTTGGCTACCGTATACAGCCAGGATTTAAAATATTCTACTTTATATTTTTGAAGTTCCTGAATCACTTTCAAAAATATCTGTTGCACGCTGTCCTTGGCTTCTTCTTCGTTTTTTAAATATTTCATTGATACACCCAGCAATAGAAGTGTATACCGCTGCAATAATATGCCCAGCCATTCATTATTATGGTCGGCATAAAATTGTTCAAGCAATTCCTGGTCGGTTATATGCTGGTATTTATCTGGTTTCACCAGTGGAAAGTAACTATTTGTTAATGTAAGATGCAGGATTTGATGATTTCAACAAAATTTACGCTGATACATTTACTATTTTCGGCAAAATATTTCAAATGGACTATGCTGTTGTTGCCGTACCTGCGGCACCGGTGAGGCGAAAGCCCCGTCACAATAAGGAAATGGTGAACCAACTGCTTTTTGGGGAAACGGTGAAAGTGTTAAAAGCAAGAGGTGATTTATGGGTGAAGGTACGCAGCCTGCATGATGGATATGAAGGATGGATGACTCATACATTGCTGGAAGAGATCGATGAGAAAATGGCGAGTCAGCAAAGTGCTTTTATCACTGCTGATGTAATGAGTATCATATCTATGGGCGATAAAAAGCTCCATGTGCCTGCGGGGTCATCACTTCCATTTTTTGAAAATGGCATAGGGAAGCTGGGTAAGCTTGAATATTATTTCAATGGAAATGCATACAACCGGAATACGCAACAACCTGGAGACGCCCTGGTAAATGAACTTACCTCAGCATGGCTGAATGCGCCTTATTTGTGGGGCGGCCGCACACCATTGGGAGTGGATTGCAGTGGTTTTACACAGGTTATTTTTAAGTTATCGGGTATTGATCTTCCCCGTGATGCCTGGCAGCAGGCCCAGGAAGGAAAGGTGGTTAAAAAATTGAGCGAGGCACAAACTGGGGACCTGGCATTTTTTGACGACAAAGAAGAAATAGTGCATGTTGGAATTTTATTGGATAATCAAAAGATCATTCATGCATCCGGCAAAGTAAGAATTGATACTATTGAAAAGAAGGGCTTAATCAATACAGATACCGGGAAAAGAATTTACCGGCTAAAGGCCATCCGCAGGTATTGGTAAGTAGGCCCTGTTTTCCACTACAGTAAAACGTACAGTTATGGCAAAGATGTTTTCCTCATTGTTCTTACTGGTCGACCAGGCAATAGTAAGTGGTGAAAAAATAAGGCTGCTGAGTAAATAGTCTCTTATCTCCCCTGTTTTTTTGTCTTGTAATTTTAACTCCCGGATGTTAACTCCGTAAGGGCCTTTTTTGTAGCGGTTACAAAACTTATCAAACTCTTTCTGAATATCATTGACACCTTCTTTACCCGGCGGCGCATAGCCAACCAGCTGGTAAAGAAAAATATTATTAACCTGTCCTGTTGAATCTGTTATGTGCTCCCGTTCTGCCAATATGATTTTAGTTCGGGTAGTTTTGAAGAAAAATGGCGAGTGCGAAGTGTAAGTACCTTCGAGAAAGAAGAGGGTGCTATCGGTTTTTTTATTGATTGTTTTATTGGTTAGTAACGGGTCATCCATCAGGCGAATCAGGAAGCTACTGAATTCTTTATTGAAGGGATTGATACGGTAATAGGTCTGTGCAATATTATATACTTTTTGGGCATGCGCAGTTGAAATACTTAATACAAAAAGCAGCAGGTAAAACTTTTTCATCAAAGTAATCATTAAGCCTGATGAATGTAGCAAATAAATAGGCGCAGAATGATAATTGGGTTGTTAAAAAATCCCTCTCAGCCATTTTACCACCATGGTATCCCAGTTCAGCATTTTAAATGCTGTATAGAACAGGATAATGGCAAATATCTTTTTCAATACATCCTGGTTAATTGATAAAGCGATCTTGCCGCCAAAAAAACCACCAATTACAAAACCGGCTGCCAAAAGTCCCACCACTTTCAGGTCAATAGGGGTACCCAGTTTCTGGCATTGGTGATAATAGTAAATGGAAGCGAGTATTACCACGGGCAAAGTGAGTACGGCCAGTGAAGTGCCTTGTGCCTGGTGTTGAGTATACTGCATAAAAAAAACCAATGCCGGTACCATAATAATACCACCGCCAACACCTACTAACCCACTGAGTACACCTGCAGACAAACCGATCAGCAGGGCTGTAATTATTTGTTGAGTAAGCATAGTATGAGTTTGGTTATTATTCACCGGTTATTTCTTAAATGTTTCGTTGTATAAATGGATAGAATCCTTTATGATCTTATAGGCGATCAGCTGATCCTGGAACGTATCAATTTCCACTTTTTTATTTTCCAGTACCTTGTATTGTTCAAAAAAGTTCCTTAATTCAAGCAGGAAGTGCTGGGGTAGCTCTTCCATTCTTGTTATATGATTGACGGAAGGGTCTTTGGATGCGACGGCGATTATCTTATCGTCTTCCTGCCCGCTATCGATCATCTGCATATTGCCGATTACATTTGCTTCTACGAGGCAAAGTGATTGAATGGATTGGGAACAAATGACCAGGATATCCAGCGGGTCATTATCCAGTCCTAATGTTTGTGGAATAAAACCATAATTGATAGGATACTGGAAAGAAGAGTAAATAACCCTGTCCAGTTTTAATAAACCTGTTGCTTTATCTACTTCATATTTGGAACGGGAGCCCTGTGGTATTTCAATCAGCGCATTAACGGTTGCCGGTGCTTTTTCTCCGTAGGTGGCGCCATGCCATGGATGCAAAACATTTAGCATAATGATAGTTTTATCTGGTTAATTTCATTCCGGCGTAGGTTGCAACTAAGCCAATAAGTACACTAGCGGCAACATATGAAAAAAAGAGACCTGTTTTGTTTTCTTTTAGCAATCCTATTCCTTCCAGCGTAAAGGCAGAGAAGGTGGTGAATCCGCCACAAAGCCCTGTCATCAGGAACAGTTTCCAGTGTTCATTACTGTCAAAAGAACGGAAGCTCATGCCCCAGAAAACACCGATTAAAAAACAACCGGTAATATTTACCGCAAATGTGCCCCAGGGAAAAGAATGTGAATACACTTCAGCGAACCATCGCTGGCAAAGATACCGGGCAATGCTGCCCAGGCCACCGCCCAGTCCCACTAAAAGAATATTTTTGATCATTTCACAGTATCGTTGGTAATTACTTTGTTCAAGAGGGTATCTGCGTCATGCTCATACAGGTATTTAAGATCCACTACCCATTGATTATCGGACTTTATTACCCGGAGCGTATCATGATCATTTTTAAAAGAATTGGAATAAATGACAAATGAGGTAGAGTCATTTACATCATTTACTGTATGAATAATGATGGTAGAGCCCTTGTATCCATCTTTCACTGCCTGGTCAGCATTTTTGTAGGATCGTTCTGCCACATCCAGGTAATTATTATTGAGAGAGTCCTGCAGCATATAGCTCCTGGCATCGTTGAATTTTCCATCAAGTGCTGAGCGGATAAAATTCCTTGCGGCATCAATATTATTTTCCGACTGTGCTGATTTATCTTTTATATCACAGGAGTATCCGACGAACACTAAACTGAGGTATAAAATAATGATTCTGATATTCATGATTGCAAAATACTAAAAGTTTGACGGCTCTAAACAAAAACACCCCTCTAAAAGGGGTGTTTTTATAAATTGGTTCTGATTAGTTCTGCTTCATTTTTTCCAGTTCCTTCATCGCATCTTTCATCTGGTCCATTTGTTTTGGGTCCATTGATTTTAACGCACTATCAATGGTTTCAAACCCTTTTTTAAGTGAATCCATATTGAAGTCCTTCATTTTGTCAATATCTTCCGGGTTGATTTCAGTGCCATCTTCTTTGGCTTTGTCCATACCCATTTTCATTAATGTTCCCATACTGAAATCGACTTTCCAGCTGCCATCTTCTTTTTTCAGCGGGAAATCTACTGTCTCATTTTTCTTTTTATTCGTAACTGATACGGTGGCATTACTACCATCAATTTTGGCATCGCCAACCACCATATTTTTAAAATCTTCAGCGGGATCTTCTTCTGTTTTTTCAGTGCCTTTCATTTTTTCGGCCATATCCATGGCTTTTTTCATCATATCCATTGTGCTTTTGCTGTCTTTGGTCGCCAGTTTAGCAGCGCCTTCAAGGTCTTTTTTAGCCATCCTTTCAAAGAAGGCAACAAGTACAGCTTTGGGGTTATCTGCAACACCGTCTTTGCCTTTACATCCTGTTATTATCAGGGCGGTTACTGCAACAGCGAAAATGGAATTCATTACTTTTTTCATGTGTTAAATGGTTTAAGGCTTCAAATGTAGCAATTACAGGTATAAAAGATATCAAAGTTTAAAACTTTCCTTTTTAACCAGTTTACAGTCGGGATGAAGGAAAATATCATCAGTGGTAACGCCAAACGGGATGGTATCAAGGCGTACATAATCCGTATAGGTGCCATGAACTGCTTTATTCAGTGATTTAAATACAAATTCAGAGCAATACATTTTATCGTCGCTCCGGAAATTGAAATACATATCAAATTTTAAACCCTGCTGATAGTAGTTAAGTACTGTTTGTTGCATTAACCGGATTTGCCCGCTGGTTAAACCGTAACGATAAATTCCGAAGGCATCATTATCTTTTGGGTTACAAAAACTATCAATCGGCTCCCGCAGTAATTTCTGGCTGGGGTTATAACTGCCGCCTAAGGCATGATAAACAAATACACTGTCGTTTTCAATAAAAACTACACCACAATGCGAGTAGGAAGTGTCTTTCCGGTTCATACTCCGCGCCGCCCGGCTTACATCGTCTATCCCATTTCTGAAAATAATATCCCCGCTTTTGATGAGTGACTTTGCACGGTCTATTTGCTGAAAATTGGCAGCCAGCATTGCCGGTGTCAGTTGCGTATCCTGCGAATTTTTGCAGGATGAACATAAAAAAAGCAGGAATAAAAAGACAAATTCAGTTCTCTTCATTCCTGCAAATTAATATAAGTTTTTCCGCTATTGGGGTTTATCCTTCTTCAGTATAGCCGGTGTTTGCCGGTTGGCATATTCTTCGTTTTCTTTTTCATGTTCCTTGTTATAAGCCTTTATGATGGCCTTCACCAGGCGGTGACGAACCACATCTTCTTCGTCCAGCTCAATATGGGCAATGCCATCAATATTTCTTAAGATCCGGGTTGCCATTTGCAAACCACTCCGTTGGTTCCTGGGCAGGTCTACCTGGGTCATATCACCAGTAATAATAGCTTTTGCATTAGCGCCAATCCTGGTTAGAAACATTTTTAATTGCAGTTCTGTAGCATTCTGGGCTTCATCCAATATGATATAAGCATTATCCAATGTGCGGCCACGCATATAGGCCAATGGAGCAATTTCTATTGTCCGGGTGGTCATATAATAACCCAATTTGTCAGCAGGTATCATATCATCCAATGCATCGTACAAGGGGCGCAGGTAAGGGTCGATCTTTTCTTTCAGGTCGCCGGGAAGAAAACCAAGACTTTCACCTGCTTCCACAGCAGGTCTTGTCAGGATGATCTTTTTCACCTGTTTATTTTTTAATGCCCGTACCGCCAGTGCCACAGCAGTATACGTTTTGCCGGTACCGGCTGGGCCGATGGCAAAAACGATATCGTTCTTATCCGATTCCTGTACCAGTCTTTTCTGGTTAGCGGTTCTGGCCCTTACTGATTTTCCGTTGGGACCAAATACCAATACTTCATTGGGGTTCTTCTCTTTAAAATGGTCGATGACTTCTGCATCATCTCCACCCAAAACCTGTTCAAAATAATTCTGGCTCATGTGACCATTCCGTTCCAGGTACGAAACAATAAGAGAAATTTTTTCCCGGGCAGTTTCAATCTGTTCAGGTGCCCCGCTCAGCTTCAGCTGGGTGCCGCGGGAGAGTATTTTCAGCAGGGGAAATTTCTTTTTGAGGATGTCGAGCTTACCGTTGTTTACACCAAAAAATTCAATAGGGTTTACGGTTTCAAGGTTGATGATAGTGTCTGTCAATGCACTTCGGTTTATGTTTCTACTAAGCCGGCGAAGGGTAGTACCGGATTATTTTGCGTCTTCTGCCCGATTACAGAAGCTTTACCCTTCTGCATCAATATTACTTAGCAATATTGTGACTTCCTAAAGTTACTTATTCACAGGTTGTGAATAGAGTTTTGGCGGATGAAAGTTTAGTTAATGATTTTTTATGTATGATACAGGTCAGTTTTAAAGATGCCTGATATCAGCCGGAGGTTTTAAGATAAGTGATAACTTTAATGCATGGCACAAGAAATAAAACCAATAAAAAGAAGCAGTCAACTGGCTCCCCTTAGCCGGGAGCACCACGATGGATTATTGTTTGCGTGGAAAATAAAACAGGGGTTGGACAATAAAACTCCCCTGGACAAGCTGAGAAAATATTCCCTGTGGTACTGGCAGCAGCACATCAAACCGCATTTTTTCCAGGAAGAAAAAATACTGATGCCTTATATGCCAGCGAACCACCCGATGGCAAAACAACTAAAGGAAGAGCATGACCAAATCAGGGAACTAATTCTTAGTCTCGATGCTGAAGCTGACGAGAGGGATTTTACAATATTAGCAGACCTGTTGAATAAACATATCCGCTTTGAAGAAAGGCAACTCTTTGCATTCCTGGAGGAGATACTAACGCCTGAACAATTGGATAAAGTTTTTCAGCAACTGGAAGAGCATCCGCTAACCTGCGGGGAATGGAACGATGAATTTTGGGTTAAAAAGTAAAATAATACTGATGCGCCCTGGATGATTTTAAGTACCTGTATCAAGTTAGCCAGACCACAGGATTTATAAGAATACAATTGACATCTTTCCTTATACTGCAGCAACGGAGTATAAATTATTGCTTATTTCCCTTTTGGGCGACGGGAATTCATTTTTCCCTGTTAAAGAATATGAAAAGATGATAATAAACAGGGATTACAGGGAAAGAATTACAAATTTTGCTGTCGAATTAATTTAATGGCCGGAAGATGAAATTTAAGCTCTCTCTATTATTACTGTTTTTGTTACTGGCTATCTTTTCACAGGGCCAGTTGTACAGGGTTTCCGGCGTTGTGATGGATAGTAAAAAAGAACCGGTTCCCCTTGCCAGTGTAGAAATAAAAGAATTGCGGAAGGGTTCTGTTACCAAAGACAATGGCTCTTTTGAATTTTTCCTGGAAAGAGGAAAGTATGACCTTGTTGTGAGCATGATTGGTTTCAGTACTAAAGTGGTTACTATTTATATTAATAATGAAGACATCGTTGAGAATGTGGTACTTGATCCCGATGAGTCCAATGTTTTATCAGAAGTAGTGCTAAAAGTGAAAACCCGGGACAGGGCAGAAGAGCTGATCCGCAATGTGATCAAACAAAAAGAAACAGTATTGGGTGCCATAGGCTCTTATTCCTGCAATATTTATATAAAAGCTTTTCAACTGGATTCCGGCTTCACCAAAAAGAAAAAGGCGATTGAAGCAGATACAATCATTAAAGAAGATTATGAGGGCATGTCGCTTACGGAAGTATCACTCCGGCTTGACCGCAGTGCCGGCGGGCAGATAAAGGAAGAACGGGTGGGGGTGAAAAAAATGGGAAATACAGAAAGCCTTTTTTACCTCTCTACTACAGAAGGAGATTTTTATATGTTTAACAACATGATACAGGCGCCGCCTGTATCCAAAATACCATTTGTATCGCCACTCAGTTATAGCGGGTTGATGGCCTACCGGTTCAAAACACTAAAGATTGACCGAACCATAAAACCCAAAGTGTACACTATTGCTATCCGGCCAAGACAATTGAGTAATGCCACCATTGAAGGAGAAATTACCATACAGGACAGTACCTGGGAGGTATTCAGCACAGTGTTCAGGTTGCCACAGGCCCATATGCCTGAATATGATTACATGGAAGTGAAGCAACAGTATGGCAAAGTAGGGGATAGTGCCCGTATGATCACCCGCCAGCAGTTCAGTTATTATACGAAAGTAAAAGGGGGCAGGCGGTATGGTGAAACAACAGCCATTTATTCAGATTTTGAGTTACAGAAAAATTTTAAAAGAGGGCATTTTGGTAATGAAGTAAGCTCTACATCGCAGGAAGCATATGAAAAGGATTCTGTATTCTGGAAAAGCGTAAGAACAGAACCTCTTTCCAAACAACAGGCCTTATTTGCCAGGTACCAGGATAGTGTGTATCGGTATATGCGCAGTGAAACTTATCTCGATTCGATGGATAGGGTGCTGAACAGGATCACCTGGCCCAAGATGCTGATCTTCGGTCAGGTATTTAATGACCACAAGAAAGAGAGGATGTGGATACTGCCTCCCATTACTTCATTGATACAACCTGTTGCCTTTGGTGGTGCCCGGCTGAAACTTGCAGGAGCTTATCGTAAAACCTATTCATCCCGGAAAAATTTATTCCTGGAAGCAGATATTAGTTACGGCTTTCGCAATAAGGATATCAATGGAACCGTGAGTATACAACGGATGTACAATCCGTTTAACCGGGGACAATTTAAAATAAGTGCGGGCCGCAATTTTGAATTCATTTATCCCGGGGATGCCTGGGTAAATGTGCTGAAACGAAGCAATATTTACCTGAACAATTCGCTGGAACTAACGCATGAACTGGAACTCTTCAACGGTGTAATGCTGCTGAATAAATTAGAAGTTGCACTGCGCCGTTCGGTAAGTGATTATAAAGTGGGTAACAATGCCGACAGCATTTTTGGCATCCCTAATGAACCACCGGTGGAGTTTGACCCGTATAATGCTACGTATAATGAGATCAAACTTTACTATACACCCAATATGAAGTACATCAGGGAACCTAAAGAGAAGATATACCTGGGTTCCAAATGGCCCACTTTTTATGTGACCTGGCGGAAAGGGGTACCCAAATTGTTTAACAGTAAAATTGATTTTGATTACCTGGAGTTTGGCATGGAGCAGAAGATCAACCTGGGTGTGGCAGGCAATACATCCTATATCATTAAGTCGGGGGATTTTACCAACACCAATGATCTGCGTATCATTGATTATAAATTTATGCGGCAGGGCGACCCATTATTTTTTCAGAATCCACAATATGCTTTCCAGGCACTGGATTCAACTTTCCCGGTATTTGACCGGTACTACCAGGGAAACATAGTGCATGAATTTAACGGGGCGCTGATCAATAAAATTCCTTTCTTTAAAAAGCTAAAACTGCAGGAAGTGGCAGGCGGGGGATTTTTAATCACGAAAGACAGGAGCCTTCGCTATTTTGAATTTTTTACAGGAATTGAAAGGGTATTTAAATGGCCTTTCAATCCATTGGCAAGAGTAAAGCTAGGTGCCTATGTGGTTGGTTCGGTAGCTAACAAATTCAATAACCCGGTTCAGTTCAAAATTGGATTGACCACATGGGACAGGTTCAGGAACAGGTGGAGATGATCAATTTAATTTCCTTACCTGATTCTGAATTCATAAGCCAGCCTTATAGAAGCAAATGCCCTGGTACGATCTGTAACCCAGGCTTCATGACGTATGCTCAAATCAAGGCTGTTATTATTTTTCTTGTTAGTAATAATCTCATCCCCGATAAAAAAAGAATATGCAAAACCATTGTTTGGTTCAAAACCCGATTGATTAAGATATCCGGCGTCACCTCCGAAATAGAAATTTCCAAGATAATATCTTAAACCTGCTTTAATGGGTATTCCCCATACAGTTCTGGCATCGGGATTGAGCAGACTTGTTTTTCCAGATAAAGAATAAGCACCGGTGGAAAAAATAAGGCTGGTATGCTTGTCAAATAAATATTCTGCTTTTATAGTGCTTCCATATCCCCAGCTATGTGTTTTTCTAAAATAATTTTCAGGGTAAATGACATCTGCTCCTACACTTAAATTCCATGTATTCCTTTTATTTACTTGTGCGATGATAGATGTGGTACAAGTAATCATGGAAACAAATAATATAGCTACTGAAATCGTTCTCATGATGTTTTTTTAAATAACATCAGCGCTTTACGATTGTTCAGTTATGTAAGCAATAAATAATAATAATGTTGAACCCGGAAGTTAGATTGAATCATTACCACCTAGCCACAATCTTAAAATTCACCAATCGTGGTGTTAACCGGTTAGGCATCAGGTACACCGTGTTGGAAAAATCTTTTACAAAAAGATAGGAGATCACATTGGCCCGGTCGATGATATTAAATACTTCGAGGCTGGCCCAGATATTATCAAAATTGCGAAAAGGAGAGTGGCTGCGACGTTTGCTGCGGTCATCATCAACCAGCAACGCACTGAAACCAATATCGGCACGGATATAGGGTTCTATCACGGCTGCATTGCGGTAACGTACCGCACCGGGAATATTATAAGGAAGATTACTTCCGTAAAGCAGGTTCAGAAACATTTTGAAATTCTTGTTGGTAGGCAGGTAATCCTGGAAATACATTCCAAACGTAATGCGCCGGTCAGTAGGACGGCGCAGCCAGCCTACATCAAAACGGGTGCTGTCCACTACCACCTGGTCGGGGCTTTGTGCATTGATGAATTCACCGGCTGCATTTTTATAACGATAGTAATGATCACCGCTGATGTCTTCCGCAGTTTTCATGATGCCGAGACTGATCCAGCTTTCTGCATCAGGTACTAATTCGCCATGCAGGCGCATTTCGATACCGGTGGCATACGCTTTAGCATTGTTTTCGCCAAAATAACGGATACGGACATTGTCCACATCATAAGGCACTACATCCGTCATGCTTTTATAGTAAGCTTCGGTGGTCCACCGCATGGGCCGGCCACCAATGCCAATAAAATTATAATCAAACCCGGCTACGGTTTGCCAGCTTTTTTGTGATTGCAGGTTCGTATTCACCGTACCGTTATATCTTCTCAGTTCCCGGTAGAATGGTGGTTGATGATAAACCCCGGCAGCTGCCCGGAAAATAATATCCTTCTTTGACCGGGGTTTCCAACTGGCGCTAATACGGGGAGTGATTAAAAATTCCTGGTTGAGTGAATTATAATTGAAACGTACACCGCCGGTTAAGGTGACGGAGTTGCTGGAATCTCCCAGCAGAATATTATCCTGCAGGTAACCGGAAAATTTATTGATTGCAAGGTTGGCATTGGATTTTATCACTTTGCTTAATTGCAGCATGTTGGGTTGGTATGGCAATGCATACCCGGCAGAATCCTGGAACTCCCATTCATTTAATTTATCAGCAATGGTTGTTTTGTCATAGCCGATTCCCCATTGAAAAGCATGTTTGCCCTTGTCGTAATTTCCTTTATGTGATACATTCCAGTTTTCAATGTTCAGTTCGTTTCTTGCCCAGTTTTGATATACACCGGCGCCCAAAGGATTTACAATTAGTCCATACGTGGGATTTCGTTTATCAAAATCCCTGTCGCCAAATAAATACGCCCCGATGATGTCCACATTTTCTGCTTCATCATTTTCAAACCTGGATGCCATCCATTTTAGTTTCAGTTTTTTGGAAGGCTGGTTGATCAATGAAAAACCGAGCATATTGGTTTGATACCGGTCTTTCTCCCGGCCTTCAAAATAAATGTCGACACCAATGGTAGCGCTGTACAGCGGAGAGAATACGGAAGTGGTGAGCTGGCTGAATTCAGGGATTAGTGTAAATTTTGTCTGCGATATATTGCTGAGCAGCTCTGCCTGCCATTTAGGACTGAACTGGTAATTGAGCAAAGCCTGGAAATCGGCAGAGGATGGGACATAGTTACCCTTTGTATCCTGCCGGCTTAATAAATTTCTGTTGCTTCGGTTGCGAACCCCCAACAGGTAACTGAATTTTGAATTTTTGCTGGTGCCTTCCAGTTGTAAACCCTGTTCTAATATCCCAACATAAGCAGAACCCCCAAAGCGTTTCGGTTTTTTGTATTGAATATCCAGCACACTGCTCATCTTATCGCCATACTTTGCCTGGAAACCACCATTGTAAAAACTGATATTACGGACCATCTCCGGGTTTATAAAACTCAATCCTTCCTGTTGCCCGCTTCTTACTAAATAAGGACGGAACACTTCAAAGTCGTTTACATAGATGAGGTTCTCATCATAACTGCCGCCACGGACGGAGTATTGAGAGGTGAGTTCGTTATTGGAGCCTACAAATATTTTGATCAGGCTTTCCACGCCAGTCACCGCCGAAGGAAGATTGAGTATAGTTTTAGGATTAGGTCTTATTAAACCCACTTCCCGCCTGTCCCGCTGATCGGTAATGATCACTTCCTGCAGGGTGTTCTCACTTTTTTCTAATCGTATCGTGATGGTTTCTTCTTCTTCTTCGCTCAGCAGGAAATTTTTTTGTTCTGCACGGCGGCCGGTGTAAGTGAAAATTAATGCGAAAGCTTTATTGGCTGCAACTTTTATGCGGAAATAACCAGAGTCATTGGTGGTAATGCCTTTGGACTGGCCCAGCACCACCACAGAAACTTTCGGTAGCGGATTCTCATTTTCATCCACCACTTTGCCGGAAACGTAAGCTGCTTTTTTTTGAGAGAAGGAAAGTATCGAAAGCAATAAGCAGGTGGCTGTTAGTAGTATTTGGCGGAGGCTGATTTTCATAAGAAATGATAAGCCAAGATACGAATTGTTTGATGCTGGTAAAACACTTTATTTCGACAGATAAAAATAATTATACCGGGGAGGATAACTTACCAGGTTGTTGATGGTAAAACTGGTGATCTTATTTACACAACCTACTTTTACATTGTTCCAGAAAGCATGTCTGATTTCGCCGGCCTCTTCTTCAATAGCAGAAAGTCTGTATAGTTTTATGGCTCCCGGAAAATATAATTCATAGTCATATTGACTGGTGATGAGCCCGGTTGATGTTGTGTAAGCAAGATCAAGGGTATCGTTGGTCCTTGTAAATCCCATATCCAGTAAAAAGCTGTCTTTTAACGTTGAAAAATTACTGCCCTTTTCGTAGCGGCGAAGAATAATCGTATCGCTTTCCTGGTCAGAAAAGGAGATAAGCCCAAATGACAGGGAAGCATTCATACAGGGAGTCCTGCTACAGTTATAAAAAAGGATAGTAACCAGGATAAGTAAAGCCGAAGCAAGAAGATGCTTAAACATACAATGATGACAAATAGGAATTGCTTAAAGCTGCTTCAATTGCCTGATGGTCGCTTTTGGATCAGTTGATTTGAAAACAGTATTACCCGCCACCAGTACATCAGCCCCGGCTGCAATAATAGAAGGTGCATTTTCCAGTGTAACGCCACCATCAATTTCAATATGCACTTTTAATCCGCTGTCATCAATCATTTTGCGGAGTTGCTTTATTTTATCTAATGTGTAAGGAATGAATTTCTGTCCACCAAAACCCGGGTTTACACTCATCAGGCATACAAGGTCAATATCATGGAGTATATCACTTAAGCCTGAAACAGGGGTGTGGGGATTTACAGCCACACCGGCTTTCATACCCAGTGCTTTAATCTGTTGAATATTGCGGTGCAGGTGCCGGCAGGCTTCCACATGTACTGTTAATATATCAGCACCGGCATTTTTGAATTGCTCTGCATATTTCTCCGGTTCTTCTATCATCAGGTGTACATCGCAGACCTTGGTGGTTGCCTTCCGGATAAACTCTATGATCATTGGTCCAAAACTGATATTGGGAACGAAACGGCCATCCATCACATCCAGGTGATACCAGTCTGCTTCACTTTCGTTCAGCATGGTACATTCCTGATCCAGTTTCAGAAAATCGGCTGCAAGCAATGAAGGGGCAATGATAGGCATGAGTTATTTATTTGCGCTGCAAGATACTTCTATTTGAGTTTATCTGCCGAGTCTTTAGCAGCAATAAAAGTATTGTCGAGGCCATATGCCCTTTGATAATTCAGTTTGGCTTCTTCACGTTGCCCCATAGCCTGCTGGCATTTGGCTATCCAGTAATAATTATCTGCAAACTTCGGTGAGATGGTAAGGGCCAGGTTGAATACTTTCAGGGCATCCGGGTATCTTTTCATTTCATATAGTAAAGAACCTTTTTCTATATATCCATCCAGGAAATAGTAATCATGCTTTACCGCTTCATCAAATAAGGAAAGTGCTTTTGTTTTATCATTGATATTGGAATAATAGATGCCTTTGTAATAATAAGGTTCTGCGTGAACACCTGATGAGTCAGCTCTTATCAGAGAATCGCATAAGGCGAGCACCCGGCTGTTTTTTGCTTCTGCATATTTTAAAGCAAGTATATAATTCAGCTCCACATCAAATGGGGTAAGTGTATAAGCTTTTTCCAGGATAGCCGTGGCTTCGTTCGTATTTCCTTTTTTAGCCAGCAGGTCCGCCTTCATTTTTAATACATCTACCTGTTCCGGATTTTTTTCCAAAATCATATCACCTATCTTCAATGCTTCCTCCGTTTTATTGGCCGCATCATAACCCCGGGCAAGACTAAGTTGTAATAAAAGACTGTTGGGAATATCTTTTATCGCCGTATTTAAAAATGTAATGGCCTCTTCCGGTTTTTTATCCAGCAGCAACGTAGCAACACCCAATGCGTATTGTTCTTCCTTTTTCAGGGACCATGCTTTCTGGAAATCGGCCAGGGCTGGTTCGGGTAAACTGTTTGTATTTAGTAAGATGGCCCGCCGGAAATAGAATTCAGCTTTTCCTGGTTCCTGTTTTATACTGTCTGTAAGATCAGCATAGGGAGGCCTGTTGAGGATTTCATCATAGGCAGTTACTGTTGTGTCACTATCATTACAGGCACTGATTAAAATCAGCATCCACAGAACCGGGGCCATTATTTTTGCAACCTTATTCATATTTCAAAACTAAATTATTATTAGTGGCGAGGTATGACAATAGTCTGACAAACCAACGTAATAACGAAAATACCTTTGCACCCGCCAGCCATCGGGCAGGTTTCAAAGAAACGACATTGTATGAAAAAACTTGTATTATCCCTGTTAATTATAACCGGAATTTCGTTTGCTAATTCTTCCTGTAAAAACTCCTCGAAAATAGCTTCTACTGCTATACAGGTGGCAGATACATTACGTTACCCGGAAGAGTCTCATTTGAAAAATATTCAGCAACTCACTTTTGGAGGTGATAATGCAGAAGCATATTGGAGTTATGATGGGAAATACCTTGTTTTCCAGAAAACCAACCCGAAAGAAGGGATCAATTGTGACCAGATATTTGTAGGTAAAGTACCCACCAAAGCCGGTGAGAAATTTACTTATAAAATGGTAAGCACCGGTAAAGGACGTACCACTTGTGCCTATTTTACTAAGGATGGCAAGCATATCATTTATGCATCCACTCACCTGGGAAGTGATGATTGCCCGCCGGTACCCGACAGGTCAAAGTATGGTAATAAATATATATGGCCGCTCTACAGCAGCTATGATATTTTCATGGCTGACCTTGATGGTAAGATCGTTAAGCAGCTTACTAATTCTAAACAGTACGATGCAGAAGCTACTTTATCACCGGATGGTAAGAAGATGATCTATACCAGCACCAAGGATGGAGATATTGAATTATACATTATGGATCTGAAAACAGGAGCAGAAAAACGGATCACTAATACGCTGGGATATGATGGTGGTGCCTGGTTCAGCCCGGATGGTAAAAAATTGATCTGGAGAGCCTCCAGACCAAAAACGGAAGCGGAAATAAAAGAGTATAAAGAACTGCTGGCTGAAAATATGGTAGCTCCCACCAATATGGAAGTGTGGGTGGCCAATGCAGATGGCAGTAATGCAAGACAGGTAACATCTTACGGCCAGGCTAATTGGGCACCTACTTATATGCCGGATAGTAAACGTATCATCTTTGCCTCCAATCATGAATATAAAAGAGGGTTCCCTTTCAATCTATATACTATCAATGAAGAGGGTTCCAACCTGCAAAAGGTAAGTCGTGACAAGGGCTTTGATGCTTTCCCGATGTTTTCGCCCAATGGGAAGAAGATTGTTTTCTCGAGCAACCGTAATAACGGGGGCACAAGGGACACCAATGTATTCATCGCAGACTGGG
>Ga0073900_10000346_pt1 | contig 33047 bp, 15 predicted proteins | sample KloWWTmetKNB5Kit_FD_66666 | JGI IMG/M metagenome (GOLD analysis project Ga0073900, IMG submission 66666) | Active sludge microbial communities from Klosterneuburg, Austria, studying microevolution and ecology of nitrifiers - Klosterneuburg... | ecosystem: Engineered > WWTP > Aerobic digester >...
AACTATATAGTAGATGATGATAATTTGTATCAAGGTGTAATGGCAGATAATGGATTTAGTACTATGGAATTTATAGATAAAAACGATAAAAGAAGGGATACTTTTAATTATTATAAAGATAATAATAGTTTAATACAACAAACTGATAATATACCACCAGCAAGAATGCAAAATAAATTTAATAGGGAATATAAAGATAGTGTAAGCGATTCAGAAATAAGAGCAAAAAACAAAAGAGACTCACTATTTACTACATTAAACGAACCACAATTATCAAAACAAATTAATGATATAGATACTGGAATACAACAAATACCCACATTAAATACTAACATATTAAGTAGTAATGGTGGTCAAAATAATTTATTACCAACACCTAATAATAGACAAGTAGATAAAAGGATTACTATAGCACCACTAGAAACACCAGCTAAAGAAGTAACAAGCCTAAGTAGAAATCCAACACTTAATGCTATTGCTGCTGGAATGGATAAAAAGAAAGTAGATACTACTAGTATTGATGAAGATGGTGTATTTGATATAGGTAAAGCAGGTACTTTTATAAAAGGTATAGCACCTACTATATTTTCTGCTATTGATGCTTTTACTACTAAAGATAATGTAAATGCTTATCAGGATTACGGTAGAGAAGGTTTAGAAACATTAGATACAGCTAAAAGAGATTTAAATATATCATTGAATCAAGGAAAGAATGATATTACTAATCAAGTAGCTGGTGCTAAACTAGCTAATAATAATAGTACAAGGTCTTTAAATGTAGCCAGAGCATTAAACTTATCTAGTGATTTAGTAGGGCAAGATGCACAAAATAAGTTAGCAGCACAAACAACAGATAGAAGAATAAATCTAGATACTGTTATAGCTAATGCAGAAAATCAAAGAGATAGTGTAGTAATGAAAGGTGCTGATGAAAAACAAGTTAGAGATGCAGAAGATAGAAGTAAGATTATATCTAATTTTAGTGGAGCAGCACAAGCTATAGGAAGCAGTAAAGAACATATAGGAAAGATGGTAAATGAAGGTAATTACAATGATGACTTCTTATCTACACTTGGAGCATTATTTCCTAATATGAATATTGGAAAAGATGCTAAAGGTAATTTAACATTTACACGAAAGAAAGCAGTAGGATAATGGGAAGATTTACAGAAATAGCATTACCAAAGGATTTTATAGATTACTCTAGAAAATTACCAGAAGCATTATTATATAAAGCAGCACAAGACTTAGATAAGAAAGCAGCAGAAACAGATGCATTATCTGCTGGAATTAACAAGCTGTTTGATATAAAATTAGCACCATCACAACAATCACAAGAAGATTATAAAAGAATAACTAGTTCTTATATAAAAGAAAAGAATGAAATTAATGATGCTGCTATGAAAGACCCATCTAATATAGCACAACATAATGCTAGAATAAAACAACTAGCATCTAAGATAAGTGATGATGCTACAGCAGGTCAATTAAAAGCACTTAAAGAGCAGGGAGAACAATATTGGGGTAATGTTGCTGCTAAACAAACAGTATATAAAGATAATCCAGAATTATTTAGTCTTTGGAAAAAAGACTATGATACTAATTTAACAAATAGTTCATTTAATACGGATTTAGGTAAATACGGTACAATAAATGAACCAATGATGTATGCTAATGTAGAACCTAAAGAAGCACAAGAATGGTTATCTAAAGAAATAGCAACTATATCTAAATTTGAAAATGCCGATGAAATGCGTGTTAAACATATATTAAGTGGTGCTACTAGTAATATAGTAGGTATAACTGGACAAGATAAAAAAGCAGCAGAAAGAATAAAAGAAATATTAAGAAATAGTGTTCCACAAGAATTTATTAATTCGTTCTATCAATATAATAGAGCAACTGGATATAATGTACCAGGAACAGAAGAACCAGTAAATGAAGCAAATTATTGGGATTCTGCTACTAACTCATTTAACAAAACTACACGATTAGGTAGAGCATTATATGCAGGTGTACTAAAAGGTATGCAAGAAGATGTACAAATAACTAGCATACCTAATGCTGGGTCTATAAGACGTAGTGGTGATGGTGATAGTACAGCAAAAGCAGATGAACAACATTCATGGATTAATGCAAATAGTAGTCTAGATAGAGTATGGGCTAAATTAAAAACTGTGGATAAGAATTTACAGCCAGATGTATATCAAGGAACTTATAATTTATTTAATGCACAAGTAGATGATTTAATATCTCAAATAACAAGACCATCTACTTGGGAAAAAACAGAAGATTATATAAATTATAAAGTAGTAAGACCATTTGTTAAAGGTAAAGTAGAGTTAAATGGTGGTAAAGACTTGAATACATTTTCACCAGAAGATATAGAATTATATTTTGATAAAAATGACGAAACTAATAAAGAAACAGCAGTAGCTAAAGTAAAAAAGAATACTGCTAAAATTATTAATGGTGTGCCTGTTATAGAATATACTACGTTTAATCTAAAAGATACTAAACAACTAGCAGAATTTGAAAAATACTTACGTGTATATGGTTTTGAAAATGAAGAGTTTGTACCAAAATTACCAGCTACAGTAAAAACAACTGATATTAACATCGACGAAGATAATTAATAATAATGAGAAAAATAAGAAATAGTAATGTACTTAAAGAACTTGTAGATTTTAGAACAGCTAATGCTGCTATACAAGATAATAAAGAAACTTTAGATTTAGAAAGAGCAGCTAAAGCTATACCTACATTTACAGGAGATAATGAAAACCCATTAGACTATGATAATTTAACAGAAGATCAGATAAATTTACTACAAGTATTTCCAGAAGATACTATACAACAATCTAAAGATGACTATTTAAACTTAATAGAAAAAGAAAGAAAAGAAGAAGAACGTTCTAAGTTTTTAGAAGAACAGGATAGAGCATTTGAAAAAGAAGATACTGACTTTTTTCAAGATGAAATAGCTACTACTAGTAAGGCAGCAGCAGATGAAGCATTAAGACAAACAGTTCTTGTAGATAATGAACTACAAAAGTCAGTTAAAACTATGTTTCCTGGTATACCAGGAATGGATTTTAAGATGCTAAATTTGTTTGGTTATAATTTTACAGCAGGTATAGATGATACTGGAGCATTTATAACAGCACCAGCTAGTTTTAGGTTTCCTACAAGTAAAAATCTATTTAATAATGAAAACTCACTAGAAACAGATTTAGCCATTGCAGCATCATCTGGAAATGGGGCAAATGCAATAGGAATACTAGCAGATAGAGTATTTCAATCATATAACAAGTATATGGATGAAAACAAAGCTAAAAACCTAACAGAAATAGAAAGTTTAAATAACTTTGAAAAACTATTAGGATTACTACAAGATAATAGCATATCTAAAGGATTTGTAGATGCTGCTAAAGAAAATAGAGCAATTGGAGAAACATATAAATTACAAAATAAATCTATAGCTAATGATGGTTTTGGTGTTTTAAAAGACCCTAAATACTGGGCAGACTTAGTATTTAGTGGTGCTGGAAGTTTAATACCATATTTATTAGGTGGTTCTGCTGTAGCTAAAGCAGGAACTAGAATAGGATTAAGTACTACAGCTAATACTTTATCTACAGCAGCACTTATGAATAACATGGAGACTGCACAAATAGCTACTGATGTAGCTAGTAAGGTATTTACACAAACATTAGATAAACATACTGATGGTGCTTTTACAGCAGGTCAAAATAATTATGTTAACCAAGAAATGCAAAAACAAATGGCATTTCTTAAAGAACATGGTAAAGATGTTAGTGAACAAGAACTTGTTAAATTTGAGTTAGAATTAAAAGATCAGTATTTAAAGCAGTTTGTAGAAGCTAATCCAGAAGAAACTAAAAAGGCACATCAAGCAGCAGTAAAGGGATTCTCACAAGCAGCAGCAGTAAATAGTTTAAACTTTGTTACAAACTTAACTGGTGCTAACTTACTTGTTGGTGGAATTAAAAGAGAACTGCTTAAAAAACCATTAAAACAATTAGCTAGTGCTGGATTTAGAGAAGCAGCACAAGAAGCAATAGAAGAAGGTGGTGGTAATTATATAGCAGAAAAATCTGGTATAGCTAGAGGAATGAACGCTAAGTATGGTAGTTCAGAATTATTAGATGATCTAATATCTTTGGAAGCATTTGAACAAGCATTAGCTGGTGCTACTTTAGGTTTTATGAGTGGTAGTGCTATAGTATCTTCAAATTATAGTAATATAAAAGACAGCTATCAGAAACAACAAGCAGTATTAGAAAAATATAATAGTATAGCTGATAAGAATATAGTAGATCAAGATTTACTACTAACAACAGCAGCTACATTATCAAGAAATGAAAAAGTAAAAGAATTATTACAACAACATACTATAGCTAAAACAACTGGTGATGCTATAGCACAAACTGCTATTGAAGATATAATTATAGCTGAACAAACAACTGATGCTGTAAGTAATGGTACTTTACCATCATTACTTGCTATGTATAATAAGATAGCAACTAATAATTCAAATAGTACACAAACAAAAACAAAAGCATTAGAAATAATTAATGATATAAATGCTACAGCTAAATTAGTAGAAGATAACATTAATTTAAAAAATGTTGGTGAAGTAGTACATAAGGAAGTACTATTAAGATCAAACGATAAACAAAAAATTTTAATAAATAATGATAAATCTGCTACAGTAGCTAAGTTAATAGAACATGCTAAAACATTTAAGTCTCCAAAGAAAGGAATAGAAATAGATAGTGACTCTATAGCAATAGATATAGAGAATGTATTAAATAATCCATATACTAATCCATACGAAGGTAGACCAACACAAAAGAAACTATATAATGATTTCTTAAAATCAGCAGAAACAGCTAATCTACTTGCAGAGTTAGATCAGCATAATTTATATCTAGATAGTTTAGATAAAAGTAGTACTCAAACAAGAGAACAATTAGGAATACTTAAATCTAAAAAACATCAAAAGAAGTTAGAAGCTAAAGAAAAATTAGCACTAAAACTTAAAAGTATTAAAAAGACAGTATTAGATGATACAATTAGAAAAGCAAGTAAAGAAGATAATGCTTTATTTGAAAAACTAGTTGATGATCTAAAACCTACCACTAAAGAAGAATATAATAGGGGCATAGATAAAATAGCAAATAGTTTCTCTAAAAAGAATCAAATACCTTATTATGAGTTAGAAGCATTAAAAAATGTATTCAAATTAACTAATGCTTTAGCACCAAGTCAAGTAAGCGATATACAGGACCAAGCTATTAATGCTCTAGTAGAAGAAGCAACTAACGAAAAAGCAAACGAATTAATAGAACAAGAAGATACTATTCCAGATTCTACAGGTATTGCAGAAACAATAGAAACGCAAGAATCAGTAGGTATTACTATAAATAATGATGTTCAAGAATCTGTAGGTATAGAATCAGTACAAACAGAAGAAGAACAAACATCACAAGAGATTTCTACTATTGATGAAATGTTGAAACAAGACCCAACATTAATACCATTAATAGAGCAAACAATAGAATTAAACAAATTAAAGTTAAATAAATTAGCTGAACAAGCAGTACAGATAGAAAAAGAAATTGAGATATATGAAGCACAAGTTTTAGATGCTTTAACTGATGAATCTAAAAAAGTATTACTTGAAGTTTTAGATAAAACGAAAAATACCTTAGAAAAGAACAATCAGGATATTATAGATACTAATAAAACATTAAGTAAATTTCAAGATTTATTATATAATAATAGCAGTAATCATATAGATGTACAGGACAGACAATTAATGGAAGTTCTTAATGATGCTATTATAGAAACAGGTAGACCAGTAGATAGTGGTTTAACAGAAGAACAAATAACAGAAATAAATAATAAATCTGCAAGATTAGGTGGTAATCAATTACAAGTAGATTCAATAATTGCTACAGATAATAGTACACCAACTGTAGATAATCCAGTAATAGCAACAACATTTGAACAAACTAGTATTATAAGAACTAAAAAAGCCCCATTATTAGGTAATTATTTAGTTTCTAGTAAAACAAATTTAGCTAATGAAATTAAAGAATCATTTGAAAGGTTTATTTATGAATTAGACGACCCATCTATAACAGCATTAAATAGAATAGTATCTTATGAGATAGATAAAACTATGATTAGTGTGTTTGGTTTATCTAGACAAGAGAATAGTAATAAATATCCAGGTATTCAAGCTGTTATGGCTTTTTTAAATAATGGTGTTACTTATACAGAACAACAATTAAATGACCCTAATAACAAATTAGGTTACTTATCTGATGAATTAGTACTAGCATTAGAAGTAAAAGTTAAGTTAGATAATTATAACTATACCTATTTAGTAGATGATGGTTACTTTAGATTAGAAAACCTAATATATGATGAAGTAGGTAATGTAGTTTTAGAAGATGGTCGTAAAATGACTAATACTGAATTTAATAAATATAAGCAATTTGTTATTAATGAAAAGAGACAGATATTAAGTAAGATACTATCAGGACAAAACCCACAATCTAGAATAATAAAACAAGATTACGGCTCATTAGCTAGAAAAGATGATGTTTATAATAATGTAGATCAAATACTAGATTTTAATAGTAAAGTACATAAGTTTTATATTATTAAAGAAAATAATGAAATAGACGGTGGTCCAATAACTGATTTAACAGATATAAAATCTAACAGTTTAAATCCTGGTACATTAGCTATCGGAACTGTAGCACCAACAGGTAATATAATATTAGAAGGACTAAAAGCAAATAATTTAACATTACAAGAAAGCAAGTTATTATTAGAAGCAGCTAAGATAATAATAGATAATCCTGCACAAGCTGTAATACCTACAGATATAACAGTAGATGGGGTATTAGTATCATCTGGAATAGCACCACTAGTTATATTTGACTTAATTTCTAATCTTGTTACAATAAATAAAGGAACAAAAGATAAAACTAATAGATTAGAAAGTTCAGAATTTAAAGTAGCTTTAAATGAAGTAAGTAGGGCTTTAGAAGAAAGTGATGAAAAAGCATTAAAATACTTTACAGCTAAATTTAGAAAGTCATCTAAAGAAGGTATTAATAAGAGTATAAAAGATACTATTGATACATTTAATAAATTAAGTGGTATTAGTAGAATTGAAACCCCGTATACTGATAATGCTATTATACTAGGTATAAATATAAATGATGAATTTGGTTATAATCAATTTGTAGCTACTGGTCATAGTACTAACGCCACTAAATTAGCAAGAACTAATTCTGGAATAGTAGCACAATTAATACAAGTAGATGAAGTAGTTTTTAATACTATAGAAGAAACACCAAGTTATTTACCTAGAACAGATGTTATTGATAATGCAGAAGATCAATTCTTAAAAGAGTATGATGGTAATCCAGATGATACTGCTTTTTCTACTATATCATCAGCTACAGAACTAGTAAGAGATGAAACATTATTAGAACAAGTAGAATGGCTACAAGAGAATTTACCACAATTTCCAACAGAAGAATATAATTATATATTACCTTTAGTTAATGATAAAATAGCACTAGGTTATTTTGTTACAGGATTAGAAGGGCTGATTGGAGAAGATAGTAATTTTGGAATAAGATTTTCATCATTTCAACCTAAGAATGATAGAGAGCGTGGTATTATATACCATGAAGCATTTCATGCTGTAGCAAGAGCATTAATAAGTGAAAAAGAATATACTGATTTACTTAAAATAGATACAGAAGAAAATTTAGCAGAAGCATTTAGACTTTATATTCGTTTTGGAGAACCATATAACAGTAAAAAAGTATTAAATTTATTCGATAGGGTAATTAAGTATATACTTAACTTCTTAAATTTAAATAATGATGCTAAGATTAATAGGTTATTTTCTGATATAGCTACAGGTAAATATAAATATGCACCAATAAGAACAGAAAGAATTACTAAGTTTGGTACAGCATACTCTACAACTAATGCAGGTATTACATCTTTAATAGCAAAAGAATTTGCTAAGTCTGTTGTAATGATGGCTTTAGATAATACTAACTTAGAAGTAATTGAAAAAATAACAAATAAACATGTTAAAGATACTATTTACTTAGCTATAGGACACCATAAACAAAATCCAGATACAGAAGCAGCAGCAACATTTAATAAGTTTTTAACTAATTATAACACATTAACAGCAGCAGAAAATGATGCTGCAAAATTATTAGAACCAGGACAAACACTACCAGATAATATTCTAGTAGTAGAAGCAAATAAGTACTTAAAAAATATAGTTAAATCTGATCTTAAAGAACAGGCTGAAAATAATATAGGTCAGGTAGATTTAGATAACAACGAAATAGAAACTAATGATGAAAGTACTAGTGATATATCAGCACATACTGTAGATACTAATATTATTAATTATAATTTAAAGTCACCTAAATTTGTTAGAGTTCTTTTAGCTTCTATTCCAAAATTAGATAATAATGGTAATTTTGTTTATAATAAACATACAGGTTTAAGGGATGCTGTAAATTATAATTCATTATATACAGCATTATTAGAATATTTACAGGGATCATTTAACGATATAATAGTTAATGACACAACTATAATGACTGATTCTAATTTAGCTAAATATAAGGTATTAGAGAACTTAAAAGAGTTAGCACAATTCAAACCAGAATTAAGACAGTTATATACTTACCTTACTAAACTAAATACAAGTATTACTGATACAGCACAACAAATAGAAGCTAAGAAAACTGTATTAAGTAAAAGGCAAGGATTGTTTTATGCAGCTATGGCATTGAATAAGGAATCTTATTTATCAGTTACATATAGACCAAAAGATACAGACGATAATACAGACTATTCATTAACTGTATGGGAAAGTGGAAATAGTGGACCATCATCTGAATTAGTACAAAAATGGCATGGTAAAGCTGATTGGGAAAGTAAATTATTATCTGTAAGTGATGATGGTATTGTTACATTTAATAAAGACGCTATTGATGAAATATCTAATGCTACTATTAAATTAGATAATGAGTTGTCTGGTAAAGATGGTTATAAAATTAAAGCAACAAATAAAACAAAATCTGTAACACAAGAACAACTAAACGAATATTATAATAAATCTACTGATTTAATAATTAATTATTTAGATACACAACTAGGTGTAAAAGTTAATAGAAACGCTTTAGATTTATATGTATATAGTAAAGGCAAGAATAATAAGTTTATAAACGTATTTATTGATAATAACAATAATAAAAACTATACTACACAAGCATTAATTGATCTTATTGGTATTTATGAACATGTATCTAAAAGATTTAGAAATCCAAAAGATGCAAATAGTTTTAAATATAGAAGTATTATTGATGCTAAAAAGATAAGTTTAAAAGAAATTTATAATGAATTTAAAAACTCATTTATAGACATAGCCAAGTATCAATATTTATTTGAAGATCATATTGGTGCAGCTACTATAAAAGGACCAGATAATAAACCAATATTTTTATTTGATTTTCAATCACATATACAAAATATGGTTAATTTTATGCAGAGTAATACACCTGCATCTAATGCTTATATGCAAAAACTACACTCTAAGGTAGAACATAACCATTCTTATTATTCTCAATATCTACAAAATAAAAAAATAACATTATCTAGATTATTAGTAAAAACAGATAAAAGAGATCAAGAAGATCGTGGTGTAAATGGTATTAGTATTTCTTTAAAAGATGACTTAGTATTAAATATTAATTTAACATTAAACTCATTACTTAGTCCACAACATTTTAAGTCTTATATAAGAACATTATCTTTTGCTGATAAAGGAACATCTGATATATATTATGCAGTACCAAATGAAATGGTAAGGCTACCTATAGCTTCATTTAATACTGATGGTAGTATAAATAAAATAGATGATGGCACTAAAGGTATATTTTATAATTACTTGCTATCTGAATTAGAAAGAGTTACTTATACTGGTAATATATTAAATAAGAATTTAAAAAAGAACAAGTTAGAGATATACTCATTTCCAGCATTTACACCTAAGGGTGATAATCTAATTAATAATGAAGTAGCTGTATTTATAAAAGAGTTAGTAGATAAGAAAGAACCAAATCAAGATTTAAGGGCTGTAATGACTGCTTTTAGAGATAGTAATGGTAAAGACATACTGTATCATATAGAACAAGAACTAATATCTTCAATAAATAGTGAATTTACACAGTACGAAAAGAATTTAGTTACTTTAAAAGATATTAATTCTGATGTAGTGACTAAGTTTAATCAAAAATATGGAGACACAAATAGTTTAAAGGCTTTAGTAGCAACTACATTTATTAACAGTAGCGTAGCATTTATAGAAACCACTAAATTATTTACTGGTTCACAAGCATCATTTAAAAATAGTCCAGATTTCTCTAAAAGGACACCTGCAATTATAACTAAAGGTTATCAATATGCTTTAGAGAATACAGAAGATACTAAATTTAACTTAGCTGTAATCAAAACTAATCTTAAAACTAGTAATATATATAATAGAGAGTTAATTGAAACTTTTAGACCATTATTAGAAAATAAAGTACAGGAATTTATTAAGGAGAAAAAACTTAATAAAACACTTGCAGATTTTACAACACAAATAGATAATGAGTTAGACAATTTACATGCAGCATATAATAAAAAAGTAGATGATAAATCAGGAGAAGAAAAAAATCAATTAGATACTACTGATGCGCAAGGGTATATTACATTAGACAGGTGGTATAAACTAGTTAAAGGTTTACATAAATCATCTGTAAAGGTAGATCAATTATATCAAAAATTAAAGAACAGTACTGCTACTTATGATGATTTTTATGATGCGCAAACATTTTTACAACCACTAAAAGGAGTTTTAAGTGAATTGTATATAAATAATACAGATTTTACTACACCTGTTTATATAAAGTATAGTCAGTTTATATTAACTCCACAATTAGTAGCTACTTCTAAAGGATTAACTGATCTTTATAATAAAATGATTGCAGAAAATATAGACGAAGTTGTATTTGATACCGCATCAAAAGGGGATTTTTTAGAAACTGGTTTTATAACGCAACCATTCTCTAAATTACCACTTAATACGTCTAGCTGGAAATTACAAGTAGATTTTACAGCTAAAGATTATAAAGGAACTAAGAATCTAGTAGGTACACAATTTATTAAGAACATAGTATCTAATATAAGATTTGAAAATATGTATACTCCTGATTTAACAGGTAGACAACTTATACAAAACATACATTCAATATTAGCTACATTAAACTTTAAGAAAGCAGAAAACTTCTATAAAAATAATGATCTATTAAAGTTTGCATTAAACCTAGAATCTTTAACTGATGTACAAAGAGATGCATTAGGAACAACTCCTATTACTGCAATGCCACAAATACTATCAGCATTAGAAGCATCTTATAATTCTGCAATAAAAAAGAATATTACAGAAGTACAAATGAATGGTGGTGCTTTTATTCAAGCATCTAATGAGTTCTTTACTGATGGTATTGATGTTAATAACACACATATTAGATGGTTATTAGAAGCAGATGAAAAGAAAGAACTTACTGGTTCTACACCACTAAAGTCTGCTTATATATTAATACCATATAATATAGCTAAAGGTTTAACAGATGAACAGTTAAAAACACTGACTTTTGATTCTAAAGCATTAGATGGTGTAGCATATAGAATACCTAATCAACCTAAAGCATCCATAGATAAAGTAAGAATAGCAGGTATATTACCACGTGGTTATGGTGATACTATAATAGTATATGATGAAACTACTAAAAAGTTTGGTTCTGACTTTGATGTAGATAAGACTTATGTAGTACTACCTGATATAAAATATGATAAAACTAGAAATCATATAAATTATGTACAACCACCAAATAATAACAATTATGGTAATTGGTCTTTTGGAGAACTTAATAATCAATTATTAGATTATTGGAAGTTATTATTAGATAATCATTTAGATGAACCAGTAACTCCACTAGATTCTAATGATTTGGAAACAAAAGTAATTGAATCTGGTGCAGAATTAACTCCTAAAACTGGTCTTAATTTTACAGGTAATAGTTCCCAATTAAATATCAAACGTAACAATACATTAGCTAAAGAATTAATTGGACCATTTGCTAATTTGACATCTGATATAGCATTAAATCAATATGCTGGTATTTATATACCATATAAATTAGGTATAGGTAATAAAACAGCAGATGGATTTATAGATTTAAGTCAGAAGTTTGATATGTTTGGTAATTATATTACTGATAACGCTAAAGAATATCAAAATGCATCTGTAGACGCAGCTAAAAATCCTTTTATAATAGCTGGTAATATTAATAATAATACTATATCAACAGTAGTGTTATTACTTAAAGCTGGTTTAGACAATAGGTTTATTGTTGATTTTACTTTTACACCTATATTAGTAAAGTATAGTATATTATTAGATAATGGAAGTACACATGCAGAAGCAGTTAAACAATTAGCTGGGCAGCACTTTGATTATTATAAGAATACTGAACTTAGTACTTTAGCTTTAGAAGTAGAAAAAGATATAAGAAAACCTAGAGTAGATGGTATAAAAAATGTTCTTAATTCTGATATGGTATTAGCTTTATTTGATAAGCTAAAAAATTTAGCAGATATAGACACAAAACAAACACTAGCCACTAAAGGAGATGTTGATGGTTTTGGTAAAACTATGGTGGATAAATTTACACTTCAAGAGAAATTAAGAAGTATAATGAAAATAACACCTAGAGAAATGGAGTTATTTAATGAGTTATTTTATACAAAAAAGCTAACATATGATAACTTACAAATATTCAATGGTAATTCAGATGTTAAGAATTTTATATTTAAATTTATAGATAGTTCAACAACACCAAAAGATCAGGTAAATAGATTAACACCATTAGGTATGCATTATAAAACTGCTATACTAATGATGCAAGATAATAATATAGATTCATTTCCTGTATTTAGCAAGAAGTTTAGAGACTATGCTACACAAATGTCTAATCAGTTAGGTGAAAACTTTTTAACAAATAAAGCAACAGTTAAAATTTTATATGATGCTTTTTATAATTATTTAACTAAAAAAAGTATTTTATTAGCACCTAAGTCAGATTTAAGAAGTAAATTAATGAGTGCTACTGGTTTAGCTAAAGAGTTAAAGGAGTTAATGAATAGTAATCCAGACTTTGAAGCTAATCCATTTATCAATCAATTACTATTTAATACAGACCCAGTACAAAAGTATACATTTATTAATGTAGATAATAGACGTATTAAAGATAATAAGAATGAAATTATCATAGGATGGCAACAAATACTAGATGGAGAATATGGTGATGCGGCTAAAGAGATAGGATATAAATTAATAGAGTATTCTTTGCAGTCTGGTACTACCTATAACTTTAAATCATTTTTTCATTTTATACCACCATCTGTATTTAAGTCTAGAGCATTAGATATTAATAGAATATTTGATACCCAAGATTCAATAAACGAATTAGTAGACCAAACATTTAGAAATAATTATACTAATGAAGCTATTGTTAGTAAAGTAAGTACTAAAGTAGAGTTTAAAGATAATTTAATGTATATAGATGATATATACAAACTTAAAAAGAATGGTGTTATTTCTCCATTTGTTACTACTAATCCTAAAAATAGCGTTACTCAGTTAAGAAGTAAAAAATTGTATCAACTGGATAGTATTATAGATAATGGAGATGGTTCATTAAGATATGCCTATAAACTAACTAATACGTTAGGTTATTCTAGTGAATATGGTATAGTTAATGAATATGGCACTACAGCATCAATTACTTTAAATCAGCAAAGTAAAATTAGAAATATAGAGAGAATAAACACTCAATTTATAAATAATATTGCTGAATTTAGATTACCGCTAAGACCTATAAATGAAAATATATTTAAAGGTAAATTAATCTATGCTATGCCAGGATCAGGTAAAACAGAATTATCTTTAGTTAATATAGATGTGTTTGAACCAGAACCATATTATAAAGAATTACTAAAAAATAATAGTATTAAAGAAGGTCAATTAGCTATAGTTACAGACCCAATAACTAAAACACTAGACTGGACTAAAATAGAACCAATAAGACAATTAGTAGCCGATAGAGTAATTAATGAATTGAATAATGGTAAGATAGTAGTGAGTGGTTTAACTTTCTTAGCTAAAGGTGCAGATAAGTATGGTTTAAAATATGACAATGCTGTAGTATTAAAAGATGTAGCATTACTTGAAGAACGTACAAGTAAAAGAAAAGAGAATCCTATAGTTGATGAGAATTTTGAAGATTTATATAAAAAGTCTTTAAGATTAGCATTGGATTTAAAAACTAATTTAGTATCTTTATCTGAAAATAACTATTTATCTGATTTTATATATAATAAGCTACCTAAAGTAACACCAACAAATACTAATTCAACTGACGAAACAAAATCTAATTGTCCATGAGTTGTCCAATAAACACATATAAGAATAATACTTATAACGAAGTAGATATTGAAATCATTAATGGTTATCATAATGCTGTAGTAGATGATCTATTAAGTTACGATAACTTGTTTCAATTAAATGGTAATAAGTTAAGTGTTAAAGAAACTAAATTTCAACTACCTACATATGATGGAATAGTAGCATCAGAATTAGCAATTAGAGATTTAGCAGCTAGAATGTCTGATAGAATAGGTATTCCTGTAAGATTTGAATCTGATAGAACTAAAGAATATAAAGGTAAAATTGAAAACAATGTAGCTTATATTAATTTAGCTTACGCTACATTAGATACTCCTATTCATGAGATATTAGGACATCCTATTGTTAGAGCTATTAAACAAGGTGCTGCTGTTTCAGGAGAATATGTTGAAACTTATACTACAACTGAAAATGGAAAAGAAAAGGGTCTTATACAAGGTTATTATGATAAAAATAGTTATAGTGTAAAAAACCTAAAAACAGGAGAAGTTAAACTGTTTGACAATTTTGATGATGCAAAAACATTTCAAAATGATGCTATGTTTTTTGGTAAAAACACTCAACTATACCAAAACCTACTTAAAGAACTTGAAACAGGTAGAGGTAAAGAAGTATTAGATAGGATTAAGAGAGATTATGTTTATAAAAATGCTATTGATTTTGATACTACTGAAATAAATGATGGAGAACCTACTTCTACAAAAGAATACTCTAAAGTATTAGATTATGCAAAAAAAGAAGGATTTTTTAATGAAGATCCTTTTAGTATAGGAGATTTTACACAAGAAAAAATCTTTAGTATTGAAGGAGAAACATACAAAACTACAGTTTATAAAGATGGTTCAAGTTCTATTTCTAAGTTACCAAAATATACCTTAGAAGAACAACAAGAAGAAGCTATTGTTGAACTTTTAGGTTTAATGACTGCTGAAAAACTTGATAATGTTAAAGATGGTAAATTAATATCTTTACTTAAAAGGTTATTAAAAGAAATGAAAGCTTTTATGAAACAGCTTTTAGGTCAAAAAGAAGTTGAGATTGATAAGTTACCTGATAATATGACATTGGGTGATATTGCTGATTTATTAGCTTATAGTAATTCTAAACTTATACTACCTGGTAATGAAGTTATATATACTACTCCAGATAATCAACAATTTAAAACTTATCAAGAAGCTAGTAATCATATTAGTGAATTGGCTAGAAGTGTTGAAGATGTTGATTTAAGTTATATAGATTTACCTATAATTAATAAAGCTATAACTAATATTAATGATATACCTGTAAATGAATTTTATTCTGATATGGGTAATTTAATTAAAAAAGAAGATAATAAATGGGTTGAATTTACAGAAGGAGATGATTGGGTTCTTAATGACAAACAAGTATTATTAGAATATAATAATGTTAATGAATTAGCAAAAGATTTATCAGATAGAACAGGTATAAATTCTTTTTTAGAAAAAAACAAAGAATATGAACAATCTAAAGAAATTATAGAAGAATGGAAAAAAGTAAATAATATACAATATAATCCAGAAGAAGTCTATAGTAGAGGTCAAGAATTTATATCTGTTGTAGGTGCTTATAGTAACTTTGATGTAAATCTTATGATGCAGAACTTATTGCAACATATAGAAGATAATCAAAAAGCTGGTGGAGAATTTACTATATCTGCATTTACTAAACCTATTGATAGAAAAATAGGTCATTTAGAAGGTGGTGGAGGTAAAATTAAATTTAAAATTTACCCTCAATCAAAAGATATTAAATGGGCGGCTAATACAGATGTATATTCAGGTAGTGTTTGGGATGCTTCTGAAAAAGTAAGTAAAGATGAAAAATCTGAATTACTTGGGGTTAGTTATACTAAATATCCTTCCTTACAAAATGTAAATGAGGTACAACCTAATTTAGCAGCTATCATAGACGATTTAGCGCACCATCATAATGAATTAGGTATATCTCTTACAGGTAGTAATTTCAGGTTAGAATATGATGAAGATATACCTTATTCTACTAAAAAAATTATTGATAGTATTAATTCTATACTTGACCAAAAATATGGTAAGTTAGTTAAGCCTGATTTATCTAAAAAAATATTAAAGAGTGAAAAGATTTATGAAGTTAGGTGGAAAAATAGTGGGGGAGTTATTATTAGAACCACAGACTTGAATAAAGCTAAAGCAGAAATGCAAGGTGATTACACTGATGCAGAAGGTAATAAATTGAAACCAGAAGATGTAGTCGAAATAGTAGAAGGCAGTCCTATTGAACAAATAGGTATTCAACCAACTCAAACTAAAGAAACTTTAAAAGAAAGTATTAGTGATGTTAAAGAAACAATGGATATTTTCTTTAAAGATAAAGAATACACATCACAAGCATTAATTAACACTAAAATAGTTAAACTTAAAGAAGTAACTAAAAAATACCCTAGAAGTTTAATTAGAAGTGAAGTTAAAAGAAAAAGAGAGTATAATGATTTTGGACAGGATATAACACCTACTGATCCTGATGATTTGCCATTTCAAAGAATACCATCAAATGTTAAATCTGCAATAGCAGCAATGCAATCTATTAACTATAAATATGGTGCTAACGTAGTAACTATTAAAGATAGTGGAGAATTACAAGTAGATGTATCTATTATAGAAGATCAAATATTACCAGATAACAGTATATACTATTCAAAAGAATTAAATAGTGTAAGAACTATTACAGAAAATTTAAATTCTTTTGAATTTAAATTAGATTTATTAAAGAAATCATTACCAGGAGTAGAAATAGTATTTGACAGTACTATAAACGGTAAAGGTAAAGTAGAAAGTAAAAATGGTAAGATAAAATTATCAATAAATACAGATAGTTGGACAAGTGACACATTAATACATGAGTTTGGTCACTTATATATTGATATACTACTTAATGATGGTTATACCAATCTTATAGATAATGGTATTAATCAACTAAAAGGCACTAAACTTTGGAATGATATAGCAGCTAGATATAGTACTTTAGATGAAAATACATTAGGAAAAGAAGTTTTAGCTACTGCTATAGGTTTAGAAGGTGCTGGTTTAGCTGTGTCTTTAGAAAATCCTAATATATTTAATAAAATTAGTTCAGTAATTGAATCAATTTTAAATGCAATAAGAAGATTATTAGGATTAGATCAAAATGTAGCTAGACAATTAGCTAATCAATTATTAAGTAATCAAGCACTAAGCAATAACTTAGACGGTATTGTACTATCATTTCAAGAATACTACAGTAAGAGATCACAAGAAGAAGTTAGAGATCAAATAGTACAACATCAAAAAGATGTTATAAAAAATGATGAAACACATGAGTACTTCTTTGAAATAGCTAAACCAGACGGTGTTACTTCTATAAAGGCTGTAGAATCTATGACACAATATGTCAAAGCTGGTAAAGATGCAGACTTTGCAGAAAAAGCCATAGATGCGGCAAGAGTAAACTTAGGTATAAAATATGGAGAACCTGTAACACAAGAACAATTACAAGCAATAGATAATCTTGCCTATGAATTACAAGAAAGTTGGACTACTGGTAGTACTTTAGGTACTAATATACATGCCTTATTTGAAGATTTATTAAGTAAAGATTCAGTTAAATCAGATATAAGTGAATATTTTGTAGCCAACTATATAATGAATAGAGAAACTGGTAAATCAGCATTTGCTAATTTATCAGAAGAAGAAAGAAAACAACATAGTGATAATTTTACTAAATTAGTTACTGTTTTAAGAAATATAAAGAGTAAACATCCAGGTGGTATATTCTTAACAGAAGTAAAGCTATTTGATATATTATCAGATCATCCAAGAGCAGGTACAGCAGATTTAATAGTAATTAATACTGATGGTACTGCATCTATATATGATTTTAAAACAAGTATTAATCCTGTTTATGAGATAAGAGACAAACAACAAGTACTTACATCATCATATATGAATTACATGTTTGAAAAACATGCTAAACAATTATATGGATATGCTGCTATATTAAAGAAAAACTTTAATATTAATACTGTAGACTTTAATATAATTCCTATACATCTAGATATAGAAAGTAATGACAGATATAAAGCTATTGTTAGTACGGTTGGTCCACAAAAAATGATTGAAATTAATTCATTTGCAATATCTAAATCAATTAGAGAGGGGGTTAATTTAGAATTTAAAGTACAGCCAACTTTTACATTATCTGATACAGAAGCATTAACTAAAGTAAGTAATTATATCAAGAAACAAATTGATACTACTAATACATTTATAGAATCTGTATTAGGTAACAGAACAGCTAATGTTAATCTAGCAGAAATTAGAAAAATAGCAAATGACTTAGAGACATATCAAGGTTTAGATGCTGTAGTAGTAAATATAAGACATCTACAACAGTTATATGAAAAAACCAGAGAACATTATGTTGGTTTATTACAGGCATATTTTGCAGCTAGTAATAAGACTGGTATGCATATTCAAATGAGAGTAGAAGATAAGTTACAATTAATGAGTATTGTAAATTATATTCAAGCTGTCACTAATGCTACAACAGACATGTTAGATTTAACTAAACTATTATCTATACCTAAAAGTGAGATAGATATTCAAAAAGAAGTATTAGACCCATTAAATGCATTAATTGGTCAGACTACTGTATTTAAGGGGTTAATAAACGAAGAAATACTAGATGGTTTAGCACATAGATTAGCTAAAGAAACTAAAATTGGAAAGCATGAGTATAGACAAAAATATGAAAAGGAATTTCAAGATTTAAATAAAACAGTTACATTTGGTGGACTAATTCAAGATTATTATATAGGTACAGAAAAAGTAGATAAACAAACTTGGATAGCAGCACGTACTGACTATGTAGCAAGTAAATTTAAAGATAATGCACAAGAGATTTATAATAATTCTTTAAAAGCAGCTAAAGCATATGTTAAGAAAGTGCCATTTGATATACAGATAGAACATAAGTTTGTAGAAGCTGGTGAATTTAATAATGAAATTATTAAATATATCTATAATTCATTAAAAGATGCAGATATAAATAAACAACAAGCATACATAGCCAAAAGAAATGAACTGGTTAAAGAACTAGCAGGTGCTTTAACACCAGAACAAAATTCTTTTTTATCACAATTTAATAATCCTGGAAAAATATTTAATAAATTTATTAATGGAGATCATTTAGTTACAAAGTATAAGGATGACTTCTTATATGGTGACGGTGGATTTTATGATATGCGCCACAATGCTTCTATAATTAATAAACAAATTAAGAAAGCACTAGCAGATAATAAATTAGCAGATGCAGAAAGATTAAAAACTCAACTAGAGCAATATCAGAAAGCGTGGTTTGTAGAAAATACTATCAAAGGTGTAAACTCAAATGGTAAAATAATTACTGTACCTGCTCTAAAGTGGTTAAATCCACAATACTCTAGTATAATGAGTAATGCTAAAGATGCAGAATTATACAATATATTATTAAAGTTAGTAGTAGATAGTGATGTACTAGTAAATAACAGTTCATTAAGATTAACTACATCTGCATTTAATACAGAATTTATAAGACTACCATCATTTTCTAAAAGTAAGTATGAAGCACTTACAGAAAGTGGTAAACAAATATCTAACACATGGGAACGTGTTAAACAGTATTGGTCAAAAGACGTAAGTGATACTGATTTTGCATTAAATGGTGGTATGAATCCATCAGACGATCTAGATTTTTTACAAAAAATGCAAGATATTAATGCAGAAGTAATAGTAAAGACAGATGTTAATGGAAAGACAATACCTAATATAAACTTTCCTTATCGTGGTCTACTTGGTAATGATAGACAAGAACATACTAATAACATAAGTCACGATCTTGTAGCATCATTATTAGCTAATTATGAAGTATCATATAACTACTATGAGAAATCTAAGATGAAAGATGATATTTTATTAATAATGTCTGCTTTAGAAGATAAGAATTTAAGTATAACTACTAAACGTGGTAATAGTAATTCTCCTACTGTATTCGATCAAGTAAAGGGTATTTTTGGATTTAATAGGGGTGTTAAAAAATCTACTGTTTATATAGATGAAGCTACTGGCAATTTAGTAAAAGCAGATGAAAATACACCAACAGCATTAATAACATTAGACGAACAACAAGATAATAGAGAAACTAGGTGGTTTTCTGCACTTAATTCTGTAGTACAACAGAGACTACTAGGTATTAAACTAACTGGAAGTGCCTGGTCACACAACTTAGCAAATACTACTAATACAATAGCAGCAGCACATACACTTATGTTTAATATACCATCAGCTATAGCTAACTATAGTCAAGGTATATATGCTACTTTTATGGAATCTGGTATTACTACAGTTTTAGATAAAAAAGCAGTAACTAGAGCAATAGGAATATCATTAAGAGAAAATATAGTAGAATTATATGATACTATAAATTCTCCAATACCAACAACTAAGAATGGTGCATTATTAGATAGATTTAATGCTAGAGATACATCAAGTAGCCCAGATTCACATATTTTACAAAAAAGTATGCTATTCAGAACTTCTATAAGCAGCATATCTCAAATAACTGATAAAGTAGTCAATGCTAATTTATCTAATATAAACATGAACTCCATATTATTAAGTATAAAACTTAAAAATAGTGATGGTAATTATATAGATAATACTGGTAAAGTAACTAATGATATTAATAAAGCTACGACTTACTATGATGCAGTTACTTATAAAGATGGAAATTTATTATTTCCTGATTATTATTTATCTACAGGAGAAGCTATAGCTAGTATAGAAGCAACTAAAATAATACAAAAACGTATTAGTGAAGTTAACTTTAAGACACAGGGATATTATCAAAAAGATGGTGTTATAGAACATAAACGAAATGCTTTTGGTAAATTACTTTTTAGTATGAAAAGTTGGTTACCATCTTTTATAAATAGAAGATTAAGATTAGTTACAAATGGTTTGCAAGGTAATCTAGAACAACTTAGAGATTTAGGTCGTATAAATTATAACGATGATTTACAAACAGAAGATGTTGGTACATTTACAGAACGTATAAATTTTACAAGAACAAGTTTAAGTAGCAACTGGGCAAAACATGACAACGAAACAGCAATACTTAGAATATTAAATACTGTTTTTGATAGTGTATTTAAAAATACCGAAAACTTTAATAATCTAAGTTATGATGCACAAAGAAGGGTTATAGTATCAAATAGAACTAATGTGTATATTACATTAACTGGGTTAATGATTTCTTTAATACATAGTATGTTATTTGTAGAATTAGATGATGATGAAAAAGAAGAATTTATAGCTAATATATTAAATAGTAAGAAAAAAATAATAAAAGACTTAAAGGAATTAAGAGTAGGTAAGACAGGAGAGTATTTAGAAGCAATTAATGAAAGTATAGATGAACACGAACAACAATTAAAAGACGGTATAAGTCCAGAAGTACTAAAGAAATATTATTTTAATAGTGCTGTGCCTAGTGTTATTGGAAAATCTAACCCTGATAAGTATGAAAAGATAGATGGTAAATGGTATAATAGACAGATAGAATTAAAGTATTCAGAATTAGAGATAATGGGAATTAAACCATTTCCAAATGTAGAAGGTAATTTATTATCTATTAATAATGAGAGAGAGTATTGGAAATATATATTTGGGTTGTCTTTTATTGCTGAACGTATACATGACGAAGCATCACAATTAACGCCAGAATCAATACCATCTATGATTATGTTTAATTCTGGCGGACCATCACCACAAAAGTTATTAACATCGCCAATTACAGCAGTAGGATTAGTAAAAGATAGTGAAGTATTTGTTAAGAATGTATTAGGTATGTTTGATACAGAAGCTAATGACGTATACTTAACTAATAAGAAATCATCTGAATTTCCAGGAACATATGAGAATATCTCTTATACTCCTAAAGATAAACTATTAAAGTCTATATTTAAACATTGGGGTATGGAAGATTATCAACAGATGTATAAAACTATATATGGAAAAGATAAATTAGGTCAAGATTAATTAATTAAATAAATATAGTAATAATGCCAAATTTAAATTTTATTGTAGATAGGTTAAAAGAACCTAAAAATAAGCAAACGCTTGGTACTTTAAAAGTGCTAATAGATGGTAAAATTAAATATGAGTGTGTATGTTTAGAATTACCATATAAAAATAATCAAAATAAAATATCTGCTGTAAAACCAGGTACTTATCCTGTAGTTTTAGAGTATAGTCCAGCATTTAACATGAACTTATGGGAATTAAAAAATGTACCCAGTAGAAGTGAATCTAAAATACATGTAGCTAATTACGTATCTCAATTAGAAGGGTGTATAGCACCAGGTCTAACACATAAAGATATAAATGGTGATGGATTAGTAGATAATGTAAGCAGTGGCGCAGCTTTAAAGAAAATAATGGAGTTAACAAAAGATTTTAAACATGGTACAATTACTATCAATAATAAGGTCACTTAAAACGTGGTATGATAAAAATCATAATTTAGTACTTATATGTACTATTATATTATTTATCATGTATATAAGATGTAGTAAGGAAGATACTACTAAGGATGTAGTTGAACAAGAGCGTGTTCCTATAGAATCAGTAACTTACTTACCAATACCGAAAAAAAAGGTTGTTTCTATCAAACGACAGAAACAACCGACTACATATACACACACCACAGATACATTAACGTCTATAAAAAAAGACACAGTAGAAAACATTGCTGTTAATGTATATGAAGGTAAGCATACTATTAATGTAAATAAGTTACCTGCCATAATTCCATATGAAGTAACAACTACTGGTGAGCTAATAGATTTAAAATTAGGATTAGATTACAGTTCTTTAATAAGGTATAGAGAATCGCGACTTTCTGTTTATGCTCTAGCAGGAATTGGTACTGATCTACAACCAAATATAGGTGGTAGTATAGTTATGAGAAAATATCAAATAAACTATACATACCAACCTATAAACAAAGTACATAATGTTACACTTGGAATCAGACTGCTAAAGTTTTAATATCTTGACCTGTTTCTAGAAATTTCAGTAAGTGTTCTGCCACTTCTGGCATAAGTTGTATATTATATAACATAATCTTATCTTCAAGATCATACTTATTTTCTATAAGTAATTTTATATCATTCTTTATTTTATCTGTATTATAGTTAAGAATGTTTCTTAAATTAATATCAGGTATCTCATCTATATTAAACAGTACTTCTTTTTCTTTAATAAATTCAAATTCGTACTCATCTAAGATAAGTTCATCAGCGTCTATACCTAATTTAGCAGATACCAATGCCCTAAAAGAACTTTCAGCAGAGGGTTCTTTTTTTATTATACTAATACAATGATAGTCATAAGTTGTATGAATACTTAATCCTAACATATCCTGTAATTCAGAATACTTAGACCTAAATACAGCATCTAAACATGCTGGTGCTATCAATTTAAGTGGTATTGAGAATACACCTACTAATAAACTATCATTATAATAATTATAGTAAGTAATCTCTTTGTTTAAATTAAGTATAATATTTACAGTTTCATTAGTTCTATCTAATGTATGTGGTTCTTCAAACTTATGTGATTTATAATCATATTTACCACTAGGAGAAATAATTACAAGTAATCTATCATCTTCTACCTTTATACCATGTTTGTTATCACCTAAAGCACATCCTAAGATACTAAGTTTTTTAAAATAATAACTTAAATCTTTGTTATACTTTACAAACAATGGATAAATCCATCTACTAGTCTTACTATATTGATAGTTAAAATTCTTTAAAATCATACTACATACTTAAATTCAAAGTCAATTACAGTTCTTTGAGATTTTCTAAAACTCAAAAACTCTAAATCTAACTCATATTCATCTAACTCTTTGTGTTTATTTATTTCTTCTATTGCTTGTTTAATACCTTTGTAATAATAAGTATTTCTATCAGCATGTCCATTTAATGTATAATTATACAACTCATCTGAAAGTGTAAATGCTTGTATTGGTAAGTTATCTTCTATACTACCTACTAAGAAAGTAAATGGTAGTATAGTATAACCTGGAAAGGCTACTTTTAATACTTCTGTATAAAATACTGCTTGTACATTATATAAGAATCTTTTAAAATTAAATCTAAACTTAGTTATATTATCTTTCATTGTTTTAATATCGTATGGTTTAATTGTTTTCTTTTCTTCGTTTACAACTAAAACATCAACAAGTATTTTACATGATGTTTTTTGAAATTCAGCAAATATAGCTTTTTGAAAATATATTGTTATATTTGGATTCTTATTATCAAATATTCCAGGAACACATGTTATAAATTTATTAGCTGTTACTTGTACTTGTAAACCTTCTTCTTTAGTTATTATCTCTCTATTACCTGCTTCTACTTTGGCATTATAGTAATCTAAACATTCAGAAGTTAACCGTTCTTTATATTTCTGCTCATCTTTAATTCTGCCCCAGTAACCTACTTCTCTGGCTATTGGTACTATTATTGAATCTAAGATACCCTTAAATTCTACTTTAGATATATCCATATGACTTATCCTATCAAATGTCTCTTGCATAATAAGGTACGGCTTATCTGATAATTTCTGTATTTCTCCTACAAAATACCTAATTTTAAACTTATCTGGTTGTGTTAAGACACAATCAACAGCACTACCAATTTTTAAACTTTCATGCTCTAATTCATATTCATTACTTTCTTGATTAGCTTTTACATAACCCTTTATACCATTTAATATAAAGGCTTTTATTGATGTGCAGTTTAATCCATCCGCACTAAAATACTGTTTATCCGTCATAAGATTCAATTTGATTTTTTAAATTTAATAAGTAATCTTCTTTAATTCTTGGTATAATTATATTGTTTAAACTATACTTATCCTCTTTTTGAATTGTACTCATATAGTTTACTAAATTAGTATTTATAATCGTTATCCTATCATTATTTGATCTCCTTAAACAGTATGTTATTTTCTTATCTAACATAGACGTATCAAAATTTGAATTTATGAGCAGTCCAGATTGTCTAGTATTAAGTGTGTAATTAATAAAAATACCATGTATTACAGCTATAGAATCATTAATTACCCATTCTTCTGATAATTGAGTACAATTATAAATAATATATCTATCTATAAAATAAAACTTACCTTTATAATTAATAAGGTATTCATATCCAACAGAAAGTCGTTTTGCCGTATGAATTATTCTAAATTGCCTATTAAGTCCTAAGTATTTCTGAATTGTACTATCACCCATAACAATATGTTCAGTTTTATTTACTGTTTTTTCTTTTATCTCAACAGGTAAGTATGGTATAAATTCACAAGTATATTCAAACATATGTTTTTATTACTTTGTATTTAACATTAATAAGTTAGCATTAAATTCTATATAATTAGGTACATTATTAATATTTGCTTTTAAGATAATATTACTACTCCAATTTGTAATTACACTAGTTATAACACTACCTATCATAGCTGCTATGTGGCTAGTTTGTTTGAAACTACATGCATCTTCTGATAATCCTTCCAAACTACTTAAATTTGATTCATACTCTTGTATTTGTTGATCTGTTATTTTCTCATCAAATATATATAATTGAAATGATTCTGCACTTAATCTTGCTTCTATATAAAGTCTATGTTGTACAATAGATTTTTTAAAAGTTTCAAATAAATGAAATCTAGCATCAACAGTATCTACTGCTGATATAAAAATATCGTAATTCTCTATACTTAAACTACTATATTTGAATAAAACATTATATGTATAAATATTGTTAGTGCATCCTAAATACTTAGTTAAACTTTTTACAGCATCTATTTTTGGTCTACCAATATCTTCAATTCTAAATGTTTGACCACTTAAATTATGTATTTCTATTATATCAAAATCCACTAAATATATTTGATACCCTATTCTAGATAAGAATAAAGTAAGCCAACTACCAACACCACCAGCACCAATTAAAAGTATTTTATGTACTGATATATTATCAAACCAAACAGCACCAGAAAAACGTGCTTTTCTTGCATCTGTAATTTTAGAAATTTTAACATCACTCATCACTAAATAATGCTTTTAAAACTTGTTGTGCATTATTGCGTTTACTCTTTTTACTTGGTTGTGAAAAAGAATTAGTTATTATAAGTATTTTATCTCTTGCGCTTGGATAAGCAGCCAAAGAATGGTAAATTTGAGTTATAATTTGATTTTTAACAACAGGATTATATACATCTAAACCATGTTCTGCTAAACACGCATGAATATTGTCTGAATATATTTCTCCTATGTCTTTTATTGTATAATCAGACGCTAATAAGTTAGTTATTGCCTGACTAAGTGTTGCTGCTTCTGTATCAAAAGCATCAATAAGTACTTTTAATATTAAACCTGGTGCTACATTAGGTAGGTTTAAAGTTTCATCTATAGAAATATTAGATTTTTTATGATTAGGTGTGTACTTTACCATACCAGTATGTACTGATATTTTCTTACTTTTCTCACTTATAATATGTGATAGTCTATCTAAATGGGAATTTAAACTTGATGTTATTTCTTCTTTTAGTATTATAGCATCGTAACACCACAATTTAAATATCTTTTTAGTTTCTTTGTCGTATTCATTTGTGATACTACTACTCCTATATCCTAAACTGCCTGTAGATACTATTTCTTGTGTTATTTCTTCTTTAATAACAGCTTTAGCTACCATCTCTAAATCATTATTTACTATTAAAGAAACATAGAATTTATGGTTTTCTGAATTTTCTACCAATTCGTTAATATCTACCCCACTAAAGAAAGAGTTCATTTTGTTATGGGAATGTACATGTCCTATGAATATTGTACTTAGATAATTCATTAAATACCCATTTTCTTCTAAGAAGGTAATTAAATCTTCATTAAAGTTATATCCAGTAGTTGTACTAGTTCCTACATCCATTAATAGAATATCTATAACTTCTATATTAAAGTTTAGATCATTTTCACTAAGTTCGTAGAATAATATTCCACTCCATTCAGTATTAGGGTTAGCTGAATTAAACAGTTTTATAATATTTAATGCCCTACATCCTATTAATAGTTTAAATTCTTTATTTTCAATTTTGTTTAAATCGTATTTTATTGGTGTGTTTACTATGCTCATTATACGTTATTTAATAAATGGAGTTTAAACTTAGCTATGATAGCTAATATTAAAGATGGGTTAACTAGTAAATTATTTGTATTAGTATAACTACCTGCTTTTATTATATGTTTTACTGGCTTATTTCTAAAAGAAAATGTTGTTGTTATAATTTCATCATTAATAAATATATCTTTAGTTTTATAAAATTTACCTTCTTTATAAATACATAAAGTATTAGTTGGTAATTTATCACTTAGTTCTATTGGTATTGCATTTATTATACGTTCAATACTATATATATCTAAAAATTCATCTAATCTATTTGATTCATCATATTTAAAATTTATAGAATTTATAATAAAATGTTCTAATTCTAATATATACTTTCTATAAATATTATCATAATTCGTTATATTATAAGGAGTTGTGGTAGTAATAGATATTGTTTGTTCTTTTGTATTACCAATACTACTAAATGCTATATATGGACCGCCTTCTGCACTTTCCCACTGCACATAATTGTCTACAGCTATAAAAAATGATTGTAATGCTACTTTAATATCATCTATAGTAGGATCAAATATATCAGTACTAAGTCCTATATAGGTTTTACCAATTTTATTATCTGATGGAACATCAATACAATAAACTCCATATATACCATACCCTATACAAAAATTTGAAAATACCCCTTTACATGTCTCTGTTGATCGTAAGTGACTATGTCTATATTTTGAATGGTACTCTATATCTGTTATATAAAATCTTGCTCCTTTTATTGCTATAAATTTAAACATTCTACAATCATTCAAATTTAATAATTGTATTTTTACAAATAAACTTTTAATATTATGTTCATTACCACTAGTATTTCTTATAGTGATATTACTATAGTATATTATTACTTCTATGTAATCAGAAAACTCTTTTATATCAAAAGTAGTTCCATAAGAATCTTCAAGAACATCTAATAATAAACAAAAATTCTTATTATCATATAATGTACTATTTATATCTATACTTAATTCTGGATTTGCGCTTCTTTTATAATTTTCATAATTATAATAATATACATTTTCATCTATAATTTCAATTTCTTCTATAGAATCTAAATTTATTCTACTCTCTACTTCATCTAGTATATCTTCTATAACTGGTTCTACATATATAGGTGGCAACATATCTTGTGGTACTTCTATACCCAAATCAGTTGCCTGTTCTATCATTTGTTCTAATAAAGCGATAGGGTTGTTAGACCCTACCGCATTATAATTATCCATTATTAAAAATTTATTTTAATTGTTTAGCTATAATAGCTAATGCTGCTACATCTGTAGTTATTGTTGGTACTTCTAACTCCTTACTTATGATATAATTCACACTTTCAGCTATATGCGCTGGTGCTATGTCAACACATCTTTGTAATAAAGTCATCCATTCTGGAGTTTCTGCTTTTACTACTGGTTTTTTAGCAATAGCAGGTTTTTTAGCTTTAGTAGATACTATTTTTTCAACTTTTTTAGTTGGTATTTTTTCTACTTTAACTGGCGCTTTAACTTTTGCTGTAGATTTAGCTGCTGCTTTAGGTGCTGCTGTAGTTGTTACTTTTGCAGCTTTAACCTGATCTTTTTTAAGTTTAGCTTCATATTTTTTAATAATAGATGCTAATTCATCTACTTTCATAGAAGAATACCCAGCAAAGAAAGTTTTGGCAGCAGCATCATTACTAATATGGCGCTTAATTTCTTCTTTATATTGTGCTGATGTAAATGTAGGTGCGGCAGCACTCTTAGTACTTACGGGCATCTTAAACATAACGAAATCTTTAGTAGGTATTAATGCTTGTTCTTGCTCTAAAGTTAGTTTAGTTGAACCTTCAATAAATTTACAATTAGATGTACCTATATCGTACTTATATAGTTCTTTCTTTAAATCACCCCATATTGTAGCAGAACTTTCAAATTCTACTTTACTTTGTTTTGCTGTATCAAATACCAACACTTTTCTTAATAATTTAACGTCGCTCATTTTTGCAAAAATTTTAGTAATTAATATTAATATTATATAAACGTTTAACAAGATTTTTATAGTCTACTAAACAATCTTCAACTAAAAAGTTATCACTTTCTGGACTTATTCCATAAACTATATTAGTTAGATTATATCTTTGTAAAATGTCATTGACATAAGTACTTAGAGATAAGATAGGTAAATTTGGATGTATATTATAAACAATTTTTAATATTTCTAAAGTAAAGTATTCGTGCATTTGATATACAGAAGAATGCGGATAAATTAAGTGCATATTAAGTAATAAAAATCCTTGATTAGACCACTTCTCTAATGTATGATCTAATTTCCATTCTTTATTGTCTTTATAAATAGTATTCTTTAAATTAGTCTCTACATTATGTATACTTTTATTAGTTAGATCATTAGTTCCAAATAGTATTCCATTAGAATTAACTTCTGGTCTTTTATTAATTATAATTCCTTTTATATTGTTTATATCTATATTAAATGGTCTAAATATATTTATTAAGCTGGGTATTAATAAATGCTTTTCTGCTTTAAGGTGTTCTTTCAATAAATTTATCTTTTTATCACTATAAAATAAATGATATACATGTTCATGCCATGATTCATTAAAATTAATAGGTATCATAATTTATCTGTATTTATATTGTCTTTTAAGTAATCTATCAATCCTGATCTATCATTTATATAGTATTCATCTGTATCATTCCAAAACTCATATTTAAGTATATGAATATCTATATTAAAATTAAAAGTAGTTAAGTATTCTTTTAACTTTATTGAATATATTAATCCAGTATAATCTGAATCCATTGATAAATATACATTATCAAATAAAGATAAAAACCATAATGCATCCTTAGATGGATATACCCCTTCATTCATTAGATAACATACATTATAACCTAATTTTTGTTTTATTTTAGCATCTTTATATGACTTATCTATTATAATATATGTTTCATCATATCTTATTGATTGAAGTAAACCTATATCATCCTGACATACATTAGCTGTAAACTTAAACTTATTATTAGGTCTGTATATCTTTACTGCACCACTTATATAATGATTATATAAGTAACATAACTCATCTTTCTTTACTTTAATTTGTATTGTTTTTCTTAATCTGTAGCTATAAAATTCAAAGTATGATAAAGCAAAAACTTTATCTGCTGCTAGATCATTTCTGGATATGTCTCGAAGTGACCAATAATCTTTATCTTTAGCAGTAAATGGAGTAATTAAATAACTTATTGTAGGTAAAGGTTTACTTGTATTTGCCTTTTTATCATATTCTTTAGTAAAATCTGCATCTATATCTAAACCTAATATAAACTTGTTATATAAAAATAACAATGCACTTGTATAGTTATAGTTTAAAAATATCTTAGTTAATCCTATTATATCTAATCTATTAGTGTTTGGATCTGCAAAATCAACTAATACTAGCCTACCATTATAAAATTCAAACCATGCACCAGGACTATTATCTTTATATTCTCTAAAAATATTTAATACATAGGTACTTAATGGAACTTTATAACCATAATAATAATTTATAACTGCTTGTTGGTCAATATTAGCTAATATGATGTTAGCATTAAGTTCTTCTGGTGAGTGTGTGTACATTGTTGTGTATATAAAAATGGCTCTAATAATTAAATTAGAGCCATTAAAAATTATATAATACTTAAATTACCAATTAAAATCACCATCTCCTGATGTTGGAGCAGCAGAACTTACTGGTTGTCCTGTTGTTGGTTGTGAAAATGGATTAGTTGCAATGTTTTGTGGGGTAGAATGTACTAATCCTTGCGGACTACCTGTTGATGGTGGTGCTGGTTTAGCACTATCCACATTTTCTAACCACCAAACACTTCTTTGTATGGGATGGAACGCACCTGCTTCTGTTTGGTATCTTAAACCATTTGTATCTTTAACTTCTGTAAATACACCTGGAACATGCTTAGATACAAATTTACCATGTACTCTAGATTTTGGCACTTGTAGGTATTTTTTACCATCATTTAGAGAACCATACTCTAAAAAGATGTCTAATGGTGTCTTAGTAAGGGCTTCTTTACCTACAGCCTGTAATTGTGCAGAAATATACTGCTTAAATCCTAACTGCCCATTAGTTACAGCAGCCATTATAGCAGATTTAAGTTGTTCTTCTGTTATAAAACACTTAAATAAACTTGTACACCATGCTTGTAACTTACTTTGTGCTTTCTTAAATTCTTCATGATTTGGATCTGTTACTGGTTGATTATCTACTGTTACAGATGTTACAGGATAAACCCTATGTTTAACATCTGTACCATTAACAACAAACACAAAATCAAATGCTTCTCCAGGAGTATTACCTGCACCTGCATTTGGTTGATAGGTAACTTCTTTAATGTTTACTTTTTGGTTAAGACCAAATTTTAAATTGGAATTTTTAGTTTCTACCGATTCTTCGGTCACAAAACCTGCGTAATTTGACATAAAATATATATTTTTTGTTTTTAATAAAATAGAAAAAGCCTGTAAATATACTCATTTACAGGCTCAAATTTTAATCAGCCACCTTTAATTATACAAAAATATCATCCTGATCTGCGCCATTTGAATTAGCTACTTCTTCTTGTAGCACTTCTGTTGGTGCTGTTTGGTTGACCATTGGACTTGCTGAAACGTTTTCTGCCACACTCTCTCCACCATCGCCAGAAATGAATCCTAGCAGGCTAAATCCTGCTTTAGATGTTCTGGTTTTCTTTTCACCTGCAACGTTTCCAGTAAAGCGCATTGATTTGAAATCGTCGGTAAGCAATAGCTGCTTCAATGCTGTTTTGGTAAGTTTTGGTGTGTTACCATCTGCATCTTTTGCTCCGTTACTAGCCAACCATTCTTGAACTCTCTCAAAAACCGATAGACCTGGACCACGATACCCTTTACTTTCTGGAAATCTTACACATCCTTCTGCTTTGGCTTTTTCCAAAACTACCTTAATTGCTGCTGTTCTTGTACTTGACATTTTAAAAATTTTTAATTGTTTAATGAATATTAAATTTAACGATACAAAGATACATACTATTATATTAGTCT
>Ga0073900_10000348_pt1 | contig 32947 bp, 26 predicted proteins | sample KloWWTmetKNB5Kit_FD_66666 | JGI IMG/M metagenome (GOLD analysis project Ga0073900, IMG submission 66666) | Active sludge microbial communities from Klosterneuburg, Austria, studying microevolution and ecology of nitrifiers - Klosterneuburg... | ecosystem: Engineered > WWTP > Aerobic digester >...
TTCCAATGAGCCATCTGGCTTCGGGATTTCTATTGTGTTGCCTCAGTACAGGATCGTTCGCCCAGCAGGGCATTTCCGGCCAAGATAGCGGATTTGGTGTTCCATCGGCTTCAGGTCAAGGTTCTTCACTTGGTCGTGCAACCGGGGATGCAGCATCAACTCAAGGGCGCGCCTGGGTTATCAAGCCACGCGTCTCACTGACAGAGACCTGGACAAATAATGCCAACATCAACCGATCCAGCGATAGCAGTCAGAACGAGTTTATTACCGAACTGGCCCCTGGCATTCGGATTGATGCCCGGACTGCCCGCCTCAAGGCCTATTTGGATTACTCGCTTCGCGGTCAATTTTATGCAAGCGAGTCGGACAACAACCGCTCTCAAAACTCGCTGAACACCTTCGGCACTTTCGAAGCGGTCGACAACTGGCTCTTTCTCGACTTCACTGGTCTCATTGCCCAGCAAACCATTTCTGCCTTTGGTACTCAATCAACCAGTAACACCATGATCAACAATAACAGCACAGAAACTGCCAGCTACACTCTGTCGCCTTATATCCGCGGCCAACTGGCTGGCTCGGTCGAATATTCGCTACGCTATAGCCAGTCTACAACCAGATCCGACTCCGGCGCTGTTTCAGATATTGATTACTCGCAATGGAACGGCCAGTTAAGAGGCAGTACGCCATTCAGAAATTTGCGATGGACCATTGATGGCAACCAGCAAACCACGGACTACAGCAGAGGTCGAAAAACAGATGCTGAACTTGTCCGTCTGATGCTTACCTATGCGCTTTCCCCCCAGTTTCGTCTTTCCGTTAGTGGTGGCCAGGAATCAAATAACTATGTTTCGCTAGACCAGGAAACCAATACAACACACGGTTATGGCTTTGACTGGAACCCGACTGAACGAACCAAGTTTTCTGCCTTCAAGGAGCATCGCTTCTTTGGGGATGGGCATAACGTAAACTTCAGCCATCGCTTCCCAATGAGTAACATCCAGTTTTCCGACGTAAGGGATGTATCAGTTCTGCCCAATCAATTCACAACCGTTGGCCGCGGTTCGGTTTATGACCTTTTTTACCAGCAATGCTATCAACAGCTAACTGCCAGTTTCCCTTCCGACCCGGCACAACTCGCATTGGCTGCTGATGCCTGCGCCAGTAGCCTACTCAGCCAAACGGGCATTCCAGCAAATGCTCAGATCACCAGCGGCTTCACCACATCGCAAGCAACCATTCGGCGAAATCAGCAATTATCATTTGCTGTCTTTGGCGCTCGTAACTCAATCACTTTTTCGGCTAATCGCAGCGAAAGCCAAGGCGTTTTCGCATCACAATCCAGCATTGACGCCATTTCGCAGAACACAACCGTCAAGCAGCAAGGCTTTGGCATTAATTTGTCGCATCAGCTCAGCGCGATTACCAGTCTGAACCTGTTGGTTTCCCGTCAGGAAAGTACCGGTAGCGGCTCCAATACACTTAAAACCACAACAACCCTTTACCAAGCCAACGTATCGACCAAACTGGGGGCAAGAACCATGGGTTCCCTCAGCGCTCGTCGTTCAGAATTCGACAGCAACACCAACCCTTACACCGAAAACGCTCTCGTCGGGACCGTTTCATTCATCTATTGAGCGTATGTACGAAGCATTTTATGGCTTGACCAATAAGCCTTTCCAACTAAACCCCGATCCTTCCTTTTATTTCGGAAGCAAACAGCATCGTCGCGCCGCCGCTTATCTTGAATACGGCATGCACCAGAACGAGGGGTTTATTGTCATCACTGGTGAAGTCGGTGCCGGCAAAACAACTATCGTCCGCGGCATGCTGGATGGCCTGGATCCGGAAAAAATTGTTGCCGCCCATCTGGTAAGCACGCAACTCGATGCTGATGACACTCTGCGCCTGGTCGGCGCCGCGTTTGGGCTACGCACCAAGGATGTTTCGAAAGCCGACATACTGATGTCGCTGGAAGCATTTTTGATCAGCATGACTAGCAAGGGCAAACGCTGCCTGCTGATTGTTGACGAAGCTCAGAACCTGACTGCACGCGCCGTAGAAGAACTCCGCATGCTCTCCAACTTTCAGTTTGGCAACCATGCACTATTGCAGAGTTTCCTGATCGGCCAACCGGAGTTTCGGCAGATCCTGCAAAGCCCGCACATGATGCAGTTCCGGCAGCGCGTGATTGCGGCCTGCCATATTGGGCCGCTTGATGTTCAAGAAACGCAGGCATACATCGAACATCGTCTGAAGTGTGCCGGATCAAGTGGCATACCGAGAATTCTACCGACTGCCTATGAGGCAATATTCAAGGCGAGCAGTGGTATTCCGAGGCGCATCAACTCTGTTTGCGACCGACTGTTGCTCTTCGGCTACCTGAGCAGTAAAAAAGAATTCGATACACCCGATGTCGAAGAGGTTGCCCGCGAAATCCACGAGGAAACCATGGGTGGTGCGACGCAGTCCGGGGCGTTTTTTGCTGCCGATGATGCGTTATCCCACTCACCCTATGTTCAACCTAATCTGCCAAAAGGCACTGAGCATGGCGATGATCCGGGTACCTTGCTGGCCAGCCTGAATGTTCAACAGTTTGGCGAGAGACTGAGCCGTCTGGAGCGCAGCATGCTCCAGCTAGAAAAAATCAATAGCGCCACATTGACCTTGCTGCAGCAACTGGTCGCCAATGGAAGCCAACTCGCCAAGCCATCACTTGAAAGCGAAGAAACCAATGCCTGAACTCTGGCCCAACGACCTCGGCCCGGTTATCTGTGTAGTCGGCGCTCGTCCCAATTTCATGAAAATGGCGCCCATCCTGCGCGCTTTCGCGACGCATCAGCCGGCCATTCCAACCCTGCTCCTGCATACCGGTCAGCACTACGACCGGGATATGAATGACAAGCTGTTCGAGGATTTGCGCCTGCCGCACCCGGGTATCAATCTTGAAGTCGGTTCCGGTTCGCACGCTGTACAAACCGCCGAGGTCATGCGTCGCTTCGAGCCGGTGCTGGACGAAAAAAAACCTTCCTGTGTATTAGTTGTTGGTGACGTCAATTCGACACTGGCCTGCACTCTGGTTGCCGTCAAGAAGAACATTCCAGTGGTCCATGTCGAGGCCGGTCTGCGCAGTTACGACAGGGGCATGCCGGAGGAAATCAATCGCGTCCTCACCGACCAAATCGCTGACCTCCTGTACACCACCGAGCGCAGCGCTGCCGACAACCTCGCCCGCGAAGGTATCGCTGCTGAACGTGTGCGCTTTGTCGGCAACGTCATGATCGACTCTCTGCTCAACAACCGTGAATTTGCCCGCCCCCCAGCCGCCAGCATTGCTGCGGTCAACGGCGATCCGGCACTGATTTCCGGCGAACAGGGTTACGGTGTCGTCACCATGCACCGCCCCTCCAACGTCGACCATGCTGAAGTACTTGCCTCACTGCTCGGCGTGCTACGTGAAATCTCCGAATCCATTCCGTTGGTGTTTGCCCTGCATCCACGCACCAAAGGCAATATTGAACGTTTCGGCCTTCAGCATCTGATCGACACCCCGCGCATGATCATGTTGCCACCGCAAGGATATCTGGAAATGCTGGGGCTGATGGCCGGCGCTCGCATCGTACTCACCGACTCCGGCGGTCTGCAGGAAGAAACCACGGCCCTTGGCGTGCCATGCCTCACCATGCGCGAAAACACCGAACGCCCGATTACCGTCGACCAGGGCACCAACACGATGGTTGGTCGCGATATCGCCGCCATTCGTCACCACGCGGCTGAAATCCTCGCCGGCCGGGGCAAGAGTGGTCGCGTGCCCGAACTGTGGGATGGTTGCACGGCAGAACGCATTGCAGCGGACCTGGCGACCTGGCTGTTGGCTCGCCGGAACGCTGCGGTCAACTGACTTATTGACCCAAAAATGCCTAGCTCGCCCACTGCCAACGCGCTGACTATTGACGTCGAGGACTATTTCCAGGTCTCGGCCTTCGCACCGCATATTCCGCGTAGCGAATGGCCGATTCGGGAATGCCGGGTTGAGCGCAATGTAGACTGTATTTTGGCCATGCTTGATGAGCACAGCACCAAAGCCACCTTCTTCACGCTAGGCTGGGTGGCAGAGCGTTATCCGGAAGTGATCAAGCGCATTGTTGCCAACGGCCATGAACTGGCCAGCCACGGTTACGGCCATGAGCGAGCGAGCGATCAGACGCCGGAAGGGTTTTTCTCTGACATTCAGGTTGCCAAGCTTATTCTCGAAGATCTGGCCGGCTACGAAGTCAAAGGCTATCGGGCGCCGAGCTTTTCCATTGGCGAAAAAAATCTGTGGGCTTTTGAATGCCTGGAGCGTGCTGGCTACCATTACAGTTCAAGTATCTACCCGATCAAACATGACCATTACGGCATGCCAAATGCCCCTCGCCATGCCCACAAAATCGGCCGACTTCTCGAAATCCCAGCAACCACCTTACGTTTTTTGAATCGTAACTGGCCAGCAAGCGGCGGCGGTTATTTCCGTCTGATGCCCTACGAGATGTCACGCTGGATGATCGAACACGTTAATACCGTCGACAAACTCTCCGCCGTTTTCTATTTTCACCCTTGGGAAATAGATGCTGGACAACCGCGCATCGCCGGCATCAGTCGAAAAACCCGCTTCCGCCACTACGTCAATATCGACCGCATGGAAAAGCGCCTCCATCGCCTGCTCGGCGACTTCTCATGGGGCCGGATGGACGAGATTTTTCTCGGTCAGGCCTGATCCACAATGAACATCAAACTGCTGGACCCTTCCGACCAAGGAGGCGCCAAACGCTGGGATGAATTCGTCTTCGCCTGCCCGGAAGCGACTTTTTTTCACCGCGCCGCCTGGCAAGGCATCATCAAGGACGTTTTCCGTCACTCCACTTATTTCTTCTACGCTGAAGAGGCGGGTGAAATCCAGGGAGTACTGCCGGTTGCGCACGTCAAGAGTCGACTATTCGGCAACTCGCTAATCGCCCTGCCCTTTGCGGTATACGGTGGCGTCGCAGCCAGCAATGCCAAAGCCACTCTGGCGCTGGAAGAGGAAGCACAAAAGCTGGCCAAAAAACTGGGTGTCGATCACCTTGAATTCCGCAATACCAAGCCGCAGCATACCGACTGGCCAATGCAGGATCTCTACGTCACCTTCCGCAAGGAAATCCTCCCCGACGTCGAGGCCAATATGCTGGCCATCCCGCGCAAACAGCGCGCCATGGTCCGCAAGGGCATCAAAAATGGCCTCGTTAGCACGGTTGACCGCAACACTGATCGTTTCTTCAAGCTCTTCGCCGACAACGTTCACCGCCACGGCACTCCCGCCATGCCCAAGGGCTATTTCGACACCCTGCTGCAGGTTTTCGGCAAGGATTGCGAAGTACTAACCGTCACCGGACCCGATGGCCAACTACTAAGTAGCGTGCTCTCCTTCTATTTCCGTGACGAAGTACTGCCCTACTACGCCGGCGACGATGAAAGCGCCCGCCATCTTGCCGCCAACGATTTCAAATACTGGGAACTGATGCGCCGTGCCTGCGAGCGTGGCCTCAAGCTCTTCGACTATGGCCGCAGCAAGGAAGGCACCGGTCCCTATGCCTTCAAGAAAAACTGGGGCTTCGAACCGCAGCCGCTGCATTACGAATATTGCCTCTACAAGCGCGATGCCATTCCACAGAACAATCCCAACAATCCCAAGTACAAACTATTCATCGCCGCCTGGCAGCGCATGCCCATCGGGCTGGCAAACTGGCTGGGGCCGCATATCGTTCGCAATCTCGGTTAGTTACGACGATGGCCAACGTTCTTTACCTCGTCCATCGCCTGCCCTATCCGCCCAACAAGGGCGACAAGGTACGCTCGTATAACCTGCTCAAGCACCTGCTCAAGCATCACCACGTTTTTCTCGGCACCTTCATCGACGATCCTGAAGATGCCGCGCATATCGACACCTTGCGCGGTATGTGTGCGGATATCCACGTCGTAAAACTCAACCCGCGCTTTGCCAAAATCCGCAGCCTGAACGGTCTGCTCGCTGATGAGCCCTTGACCCTGCGCTACTATCGTGATGCTGCGTTGCAGAATTGGGTCGACAAGACCTGTCATAAGCACAAAATCGACGCAGCCGTCATTTTCTCCTCAGCCATGGCGCAATACGTCGAAAACAAATCGCGCCTGCCCACCGTCATCGATTTTGTCGATGTCGACTCTGCCAAATGGACCCAATACGCCCCCAAACATCGCTGGCCAATGTCCTGGCTGTACAAGCGAGAAGGTGAATATCTGCTCGACTACGAGCGCAAGATGGCCGCCCAGGCCGACCGATCATTTTTTGTCACAGAAGCCGAAGTCGCCCTCTTCGCCTCGCTTGCTCCGGAATGCGGCGTCCGGGTTGAAGCCATGTGCAATGGGGTCGATGCCGACTATTTCTCGCCTTCCCCCGCCCGCCCATCACCCTTTGTACAGGATGAAATCCCGATCGTCTTCACCGGCGCGATGGACTACTGGCCCAATGTCGACGCCGTCACCTGGTTTGCCGCCGAAGTTTTACCGGGTCTGCGCCAGCGCCTGCCGCAAGCCCGGTTCTACATCGTCGGCCGTAACCCGACACCGGAAATTCTGGCTATAGCCAGTGAACACATCATCGTTACCGGCACCGTACCCGATGTCCGCCCCTATCTGCAGCACGCCGGGGTTGTCGTTGCCCCGTTGCGCGTTGCCCGCGGCATCCAGAACAAAATTCTCGAAGCCATGGCCATGGAGCGCCCGGTGATTGCCACAGCAGATTGTGCTGCTGCGGTCGACGCCGAAAAAGGCACGGAATTAATCACCGCGACTACTGCTGCCGAATTCATCGAGGCCATCGTTTTGCAACTGGCCAATCCAGAAACCTCCATCGCCATTGGTCAGGCCGCCCGCTCCCGAGTCGTCGCACGTTACAGTTGGGAAGCGCACATGAATCACATTGACCGCTATCTTCCCTTCACCACCGGTCAATCGACATGACGGCTATCGCCTCACCATTTGCTCAATCCAGGCGGCAAGGTACACAACTACTGACTGGACAGTCCCGCACACCGATCCCGCTTACCCGATGAAAAATGATCCACGCCCTCTTGTCGCCCACGTCATGTACCGCTTCGACACAGGCGGTCTGGAAAATGGCATCGTCAACTTAATTAATCATATGCCGACTGAACGCTATCGCCATGCAGTCATTGCGCTCACCGAAGTCACTGATTTCCGCAAACGCATCCACCGCAACGATGTTCAGTTCATCTCTCTTAACAAAGCCCCCGGCCACGGTTTCTGGCTCTACCCCAAGCTCTTCAGGCTCTTTCGTCAACTGCGTCCAGCCATTGTCCACAGCCGTAACCTGGCCGCGCTTGAAGTCCAACTCCCCGCGTGGCTAGCCGGCGTTCCGGTCCGAATTCATGGCGAACACGGCCGGGATGTCGGCGACCTTGACGGGTCTAATGTCACCTTACAACGCGTCCGACGCTTTTATCGCCCCTTTGTGAGTTATTACCTGGCACTCTCGCGCGACCTCGCCCAATATCTCACTGGTATAATCCGAGTTCCCAACCACAAAGTGCTTCAAGTCTATAACGGTGTCGATTCACTCCGCTTTCACCCTGGACAGCCCGATCAAGCCGTTGCCGCTTGCCCCTTTTCACGCCCGGCTCACTGGCTGCTCGGCACCGTAGGCCGCATGCAGGCCGTCAAGGATCAACCGACGCTGGCCCGCGCTTTCATTCGTGCCTTGGAAATCGCCCCCGCGCTCAAACAACGCCTACGCTTGGTCCTGATTGGCGACGGCCCATTACGCGCCGAATGCCAACAATTGCTCACTACCGCAAACGTTGCCGAACTCGCCTGGCTACCCGGCGAACGCAGCGACATTCCTGAACTCATGCGCGGGCTGGATTGCTTTGTTCTACCCTCGCTGGCTGAAGGCATATCCAACACCATTCTCGAAGCCATGGCATCTGGCCTGCCTGTTATCGCCACCAACGTCGGCGGCAATGCCGACCTCGTCACCGCAGGCATTACCGGGGCAATCGTGCCGTCGGCTGACCCGGAAGCCATGGCTCAGGAAATCGTCCACCTCGCCACCCAGTCGGACACTGCAAAAAGTATGGGCCTCGCCGGCCGCAGCACCATCGAACAAAAATTCAGCATGGAAGCCATGGTCGCAACCTATCAGGGCGCCTACGACAAACTTCTGCACCGCTCAGGCGCAAACTCCAAGCACTAACAGGAAAAACCATGTGTGGCATAACCGGCATTTTTGAAACCCGAGGCAAACGCGAGATCGATCGTGCAGTGCTCCACCGCATGAACGAATCGCAATTCCACCGCGGCCCGGACGAAGGCGGCCTGCATGTCGAACCCGGTGTCGGGCTTGGCCACCGCCGCTTGTCAATCATCGACTTATCCACCGGCCAGCAGCCGCTCTACAACGAAGACCAAAGTATCTGCGTCGTCTTCAACGGTGAAATCTACAACTACCAGGCACTCATCCCGGAACTGCAGGCCCTCGGCCACACTTTCCACACCCGCAGCGACACTGAAGTCATCGTGCATGCCTGGGAATCCTGGGGCGAAAAGTGCGTCGACCGCTTCCGCGGAATGTTCGCCTTCGCCCTCTGGGATCGCAACCGTGAAACCCTATTTCTCGCCCGCGACCGCCTCGGCGTCAAACCGCTCTACTACGCCCTGCTTGACGACGGCACCTTCCTCTTCGGCTCCGAACTCAAGTCCATCCTTGCCCATGGCGGCCTCAAACGCGAAATTGATCCCTGCGCCGTCGAAGAATACTTCGCCTTCGGTTATGTTGCCGAACCCCGCGCCATCTTCAAACAAGCCAAAAAGCTACCACCCGCCCACACGCTACTGCTGCGCCGCGGCCAACCAGTAGGCGAACCGCGTGAATACTGGGATGTCCACTTCACCCTCGACAATCCGATCAGCGACGCCGATGCCTGCGCCGAACTCACCCACCGCCTCGAAGAATCAATCCGCCTTCGGATGATTTCCGAAGTCCCGCTCGGCGCCTTCCTTTCCGGCGGTGTTGATTCCAGCGCCGTGGTGGCCATGATGGCCGGGCTCTCAAATGCTGCGGTCAACACCTGCTCCATCGGGTTTTCCGATCCAGCCTTCAACGAATCCGAATTCGCCAAAATAGTGGCGGATCGCTATCACACCAACCACCATCTCGATATTGTCGAAAGCGACGACTTCGACCTCATCGACACGCTAGCCAAGCTATACGACGAACCCTACGCCGACAGTTCGGCCATTCCCACCTACCGGGTTTGCCAACTGGCGCGCAAGCACGTCACCGTAGCCCTTTCCGGCGATGGCGGCGACGAAAGCTTTGGCGGCTACCGTCGTTACAAACTGCATTTGATGGAAGAGAAAATGCGCTCGGCCCTGCCGCTGAGTTTGCGCCGCCCACTCTTCGGCACTTTGGGCAAGCTCTACCCAAAAGCCGACTGGGCGCCCCGCGTTTTCCGCGCCAAAACAACTTTTGAAGGTATTGCCCGCAGCTCGGTTGAGGCCTACTTCCACTCCGTCTCCATCCTGCGCGCGCCAATGCGCAACCAACTGTTCAGCGCACAGTTCAAATCGGCACTCGGCGGCTACGATGCCATTCAAGTCTTCAAACACCATGCTGCAAAGGCCAAGACCGAAGACCCGCTGGCGCTGATTCAGTATCTCGACCTCAAAACCTATCTGGTTGGCGACATCAACACCAAAGTCGACCGGGCCAGTATGGCTCACTCACTTGAAGTTCGCGAACCGCTGATGGACCACGAACTGATCGAATGGCTGGCGACATTAAAATCTTCACAGAAGATTCGTGGCCAGGAAACCAAATACCTGCTCAAAAAGTCGATGGAACCCTACCTCCCGAACGATGTGCTCTATCGTCCGAAAATGGGCTTCTCGGTACCCCTCGCCCGCTGGTTCCGTGGCCCGCTCAAACAGCGCGTTCAGGATGCCCTGCTTGGTCCTCGCCTGGCCGATACTGGCTGGTTCAATCGCGAATACCTCCAGCATCTGGTCGACGCCCACAACAACGGCAGCCGTGACTACAGCGCCTCCATCTGGACGCTCCTGATGTTTGAAGCCTTCCTGCGCAACGTCATGGAACAAGGCGAACCGGCATGATTCGGGCGCTCCACGTTCTCGACCACTCCATCCCTCTGCACAGCGGTTACACCTTTCGCACCGCCGCCCTGCTGCGAGAACAGCGCGCCCTCGGCTGGGAAACCTTTCACCTCACCTCGCCCAAGCAAGGTGAAATATCGGCGCCCTTCGAAGATGTCGATGGCTTACGCTTCTACCGCACCCCGGTAGCAACAGGCACACTGGCCAAGTTGCCAATCGGCAAAGAACTTGCCCTGATGAAGCAACTGGAAACACGGCTGGAAGAAGTCGCCCGCGAAGTCCGTCCCGACATCATTCACGCCCACTCCCCGGTACTCAATGCCCTCCCAGCCATCAAGGTAGCGCGCAAACTCGGCATCCCCGTTGTCTATGAAATCCGCGCATTTTGGGAAGATGCAGCGGTCGACCATGGCACGACCAACGAAGGCAGCCTGCGCTACCGCGCCACCCGAAAACTGGAGACCCGCGCCATCCAGCAAGTCGACCACGTTTTCACCATCTGCGAAGGTTTACGCGCCGACATCGTCGCCCGTGGCATTCCGGCGAACAAAGTCACCGTCATCCCCAACGCCGTCGATCTTGCCTCCTTTCACCTGGCCAGTCCGCCCGACCCGGAACTGCAGCAAAAATGGGGGCTGACCGATAAAACGGTGATCGGTTTTATCGGCTCCTTCTACGCCTACGAAGGCCTGGACCTGCTGCTGGAAGCCCTCCCCACCATCATTCAGCAAAAGCCCGACATTCGCGTCCTGCTCGTCGGTGGCGGCCCGCAAGAAGCCAACCTGCGCCAGCAAGCCGAAAAACTCGGCCTCAAGGAAGTCGTCATTTTTACCGGCCGCGTACCGCACAAAGACGTTAGCCGTTATTACGATCTGATTAACGTCCTGGCCTACCCGCGCCACCCGATGCGCCTGACCGAACTGGTTACGCCGCTCAAACCCCTGGAAGCCATGGCCCAAGGCCAGCTTTTTGTCGCTTCCGATGTTGGCGGCCACAAGGAACTCGTCGAACACAACAAGACCGGCATCCTTTTCAAGGCTGGCGATCAGCAGGCGCTGGCCCAAGCCATCGTCGAACTGCTCAACAACCAGCAATACTGGCCAGAGCTCAAAGCGAACGGCCGCCAGTTTGTCGAAAATGTTCGCAACTGGCGAAACAGCGTGGCCAACTACCGCGTCCCCTATTCACAACTGCTGAAAAAAGCGGGCATTTGAAGTGAATAGCCCGCTGCACATCGGTCTTGTCGGTCCCTTGCCCCCCCCCTACGGTGGCATGGCCAATCAAACGCAACAACTTGCCGAGTTGCTGCGTAGCGAGGGACTCACGGTATCGCTGGTTCAGACCAACGCCACATATCGTCCGCAATGGGTCTCCGGTTTGCCACTCGCCAGAGCCTTCTTCCGTCTGATTCCCTACCTCTACGCCCTTTGGCAACTCGCCGGGCGTTGCGATGTCATCCACATCATGGCCAACTCGGGCTGGTCCTGGCACCTCTTTGCTGCGCCGGCGGTCTGGATAGCAAAGTTCCGCCAAGTCCCCGTCGTGGTCAATTATCGTGGCGGCGAAGCAGATACTTTCCTCGCCAAATCCGCCCGTTCAGTCCGCCTGACCATGCGCCAGACATCAGCGCTGATCGTTCCTTCCGGCTTCCTGAAAACGGTATTTACCCGCTTTGACATGCCTGTCACCATCGTACCCAACATCATTGATATCGCTCGCTTCAGTAACCCGGCACCGCACCGTGCCACCCGGCGCCATCTGCTCGTGCCGCGCAATCTCGAACCGATTTACGACAACGAAACCGCAATTTTGGCCTTTTCCATCGTTCACCGCAGCCATCCCGATGCCACGCTGACCATCGCCGGCTCCGGCCCTTTGGCGGAGTCGCTTGGCGCTCTCGCCAAAAAGCTTGGTCTCTCTGGCGCGGTTATCTTTGCCGGCCGTCTCGACCGCGACGCGATGGCCCAAGCCTATCGGGCCGCCGATATTGCCATCAACCCCAGCCTCGTCGATAACATGCCTAATTCAGTCCTTGAGGCAATGGCGAGCGGCATTCCAGTCGTCAGCACAAACGTCGGTGGTGTTCCATTCATCGTCAAAGATGAGCACACAGCCCTGCTGGTCCCTCCAAAATCCCCTGAGGCAATGGCTAAAGCCATACTCAGGCTGATGGATGACTCAGCGCTGTCAGACAAATTGATTGATAACGGCCTGGCAGACGTACAAAAATTCACCTGGCAGCAAGTATGGCCAGTGCTCGCCGAGGTATATGGCAAAGCACGCCGACTCACCTGTTCGCCAGCCTAAGGAGATCACTATGGGACTCTACACCGGGCTAGTTGCCAACCTCCTGTTCCCGCTGCAGGAAAAGCTGAAGAAGCACAACACACTCGCCATCCGCAAAGCGATGGACGACTCGCAATGGTGGTCACCAGAAAAACTCGAAGAATTTCGTCTTGAAAAACTGCGCCCACTTCTCACCAAAGCGGGTCAGCACGTTCCCTACTATAACGACTGTTTCAAACCCCTGGGCTTTGATCCGCAAGCGATCGAATCACTGGCCGATCTCCAAAAGCTCCCGTTTCTGACCAAAGCCATCATTCGCGCCGAAGGCGACCGCATGAAGTCGGATATCGCCCAAGGACTGGCCCGCTTCAACACCGGCGGCTCCTCTGGCGAACCGCTGATTTTCTTTATTGGCAATGAGCGCGTCAGCCACGACGTCGCCGCCAAGTGGCGCGCCACCCGCTGGTGGGATGTCGATATTGGCGATCCAGAAATTGTTGTCTGGGGATCCCCCATCGAACTCGGCACGCAGGACAGGGTGCGTATCGTTCGTGACAAGTTGATGCGTACCGAACTCATGCCTGCTTTCCAAATGAACGAAGCCAACCTCAATCAGTTCGTTGCACGAATCCGCGAGCGGCGGCCAAAAATGCTTTTTGGCTATCCATCGGCAATCAGTCACATTGCCGGGCATGCAAAAAAAAGAGGCATCTCTGTCGACAATCTTGGAATCAAGGTCGTCTTCTGCACCTCCGAACGCCTGTACGACCATCAGCGCGAAGCCATCTCCAGCGCATTCGCCTGCCCGGTTGCGAACGGCTACGGGGGACGCGATGCCGGCTTCATCGCCCACGAATGCCCTGCCGGCAGCATGCACATCACCGCCGAAGACATTATTCTGGAAATCGTCGATGAGCAAGGAAATCTGCAGCCAAAAGGTGTGTCAGGCGAAATTGTAGTCACACATCTCGCGACATCGGACTTTCCATTCATTCGTTACCGAACGGGCGATATCGGCACCCTCGCGACAGAACAATGTTCTTGTGGGCGTGGATTGCCAGTACTCAAGGAGATTGAGGGGCGTAGCACAGATTTTGTTATTGCAGCAGACGGAACAGTGATGCACGGACTATCGCTGATCTATATCCTGCGCGACATTCCCGGGATGAAGGCCTTCAAGGTCATACAGGAAAATCGTCAGCTAACCAAAGTGCTTCTCGTCGCTGAGCCGCCATTTGCAGCAAGCATGATCGACAATGTAATAGCAAGCTTCAAGCAACGCTTGGGAAACAGCGTTGAAATTCAGGTTCAATTGACCGACACCATTCCTGCTGAAAAGTCCGGGAAATATCGCTACATCGTCAGCCATGCCGTTCAATCGAACCAATAACCGCTAGCCATTCAATCATGCGCGACATTCTTGTAGTAGCCATTTTCTTCAGCGGCCTGGTCATGGCTATGCGCCGGCCATACGTGGCAGCACTGCTATGGGTCTGGATCGGTTTGATGAACCCGCACCGAATGGGCTGGGGCTTTGCCTACTCACTGCCGTTAGGGCTAATTTCCGCGGTGGTACTCGCTTTCTCCATCATGGCCAACCCAGACAAAGTGCGCTGGCCAAAGGGCGCTACTGTTTTCCTGCTGATTCTCCTCACCGTCTGGATGGGTGTTACAACCCTGGGTGCGATAGCCTTGGAAGAAAGCCTGACCAGATACATTGCCGTATTGAAAGTATTTCTAATGACTCTCATGGTGGCAGCCGTCGTCAAAACCCGGGAGGAAATTCTTGGCTTGGTTATTGTCGTAGCCGGATCCATCGCCTTTTTCGGGACCAAAGGTGGCATATTCACCATCATGACCGGCGGCAGCCACCGGGTCTGGGGTCCTACTGCCAGCGTAATCGAAGGCAATAACGAACTGGCGGTGGCACTTATCATCACAGTCCCGTTGCTCTACTTTCTCGCGATGCAAGTCGCCTTGATCAAGCAACTCCCGCTAATAAACAAAGTTCCGGTGCGGTGGATAAAGCGAGCACTCTATGCAATGTCTTTCTTCTGCCTAATTGCTGCGCTGGGAACCCATTCACGGGGAGCTCTACTGGCCATGTCAGCAATGGTTGCAATCCTTTGGTGGCACAGCAAATCCAAGCTGGCCTTGGGGATTCTGATTCTAACGATCTCGGCAGCTGCGCTATTTTTCATGCCAGAAGATTGGACCAGTCGCATGAATACAATCGGCACCTACGAAGAGGATAATTCCGCTATGGGCCGGATCAACGCATGGACCATGGCCATCAACATTGCCAACGACCGCTTTTTGGGCGCTGGATTTGCGACAGACTTGCCCTGGATATATCAACATTACGCACCCAATCCAGGCTTTGTAATTGTGGCCCACAGCATCTATTTTCAGATTTTGGGCGAACATGGTTATATCGGACTCTTCCTCTACCTCGGCTTCTGGTTTATGACCTACCGCTTGGGAGGCAAGATAACCAAACTAACAGCTAGAAACGATGACCTGCAATGGGCCAACATGCTCGGGTCAATCGGTAAGGTTAGTCTCATCGGATTCGCAGTTGGCGGGGCATTTCTCAGCCTTGCCTACTGGGATATGCCTTTCTACATCATGGTCATCCTTCTCTGCACCGAAAGGCTGGTAGCCAATCACGAAATCCAGGCAGTTCAGACAAAAACCGCCTCGAATCTGACTCCTCTATCAACACCGAAACATGATCCCCGTCAGGCATTACCCAATGCCATTCCATCCACCAAAAGGCACTAAATGTTGGCCAAAGATACTGAAAAAAATAGTGATGCCGAGAGCAATACCCCCAACGCAAGACAACTGGCGTGGTTGTGCATCGCTCTGGTATGGATCAGTATCCTGTTCGTCTATCGCAGCCAGGTTGCCCTGGTCGTTAAAGCATGGGAAACACTCCCCTCCCATGCCCACGGATACGTTGTTCTCCTGGTTGTAGCCTACTTGGCATGGAGCAAACGTGAAGCGCTGGCGGGCACCTCGCTAGCCCCCTCAAAATCCGGCTTTTTTGCATTGCTATTCTCTAGTGCCGCCGGGTTTGCTGGCGAAATGGTCTCGGCCGGTGTAGTCGTCCAATTTGCTCTCGTTTTTATGCTCATGTCTGCGGTATGGGCTGTCATGGGGGACCGTGCTTTCCGGGTTCTGGTTGGCCCGCTCTGCTTTCTTCTATTTGCCATCCCATTCGGCCATGACGCTTTGCCCATCCTGATGGACTGGACAGCAAATGCGACAGTTATTGGACTACGTGCAAGCGGAATCCCTGTTCTTCAACAAGATCGAAACTTCATCATTCCCAGCGGTAGCTGGTCAGTGGTAGAGGCCTGTGCCGGCATTCGTTACCTGCTCACCTCTTTCTTTGTTGGGACAATCTTCGCCTACATTACTTATACCAAATGGCAAAAGCGCCTGATTTTCATCCTATGGATGTTGCTACTCCCGCTTTTGGCCAACTGGTTGCGTGCTTACACGATTGTGCTGGTGGCTCACCTCTCAAACAACGAATGGGGGCTTGGCTTGTCGCATCTGGCATTTGGCTGGGTGATATTTGGGTTGACCATGCTTGGAAGTTTTGCAATCGGGGCTCGCTGGCGCGATCCGGAAATTCACCTGGAAAAGAAGCCCCTAGGGTTTTCTCCGCCAGTAAAAACCACAGCTAGCGCAGCTTTTTTAGCCCTATTTTTGGCAGTCGGCTGGTTCCAACTGGCAAGTTATTTCCAGAACCTGCCGCTTCGACCGGCACCCGTCCTCAATCTATCAAGCTCACTCGAGAACCTCGAAAAAGTAGAGCCAACATTGCCAATCATTGTTCCCAAATTCATCGGTGCAGCCGCAATTCACCAGGCAGCCTATCGTTTTGAAAATTGCGAAATAGCGCTTTCAGTTGCCTACTATCGCAACCAGCGACAAGGCGAAGAGCTCATCAATGTCTTTAATGCAATAGAACCTACGCATGAGTGGCTTTGGAATAGCAGTCGACGGCTACCCTCGCTTGGAAACGGCATTCCAGAATTGAAGCTTGAGTCCTATACCAAAGGCCCGGTGCAGGCAGTTGTTGGTAAGTTTTATTGGGTGGGTGGCCGAACCACAACAAGCGATATTGTGAGCAAGATATATCAGGCGATCAATCTGGTTACAGGCAAAGGAGATGACGGTGCGATGCTTGTCATCACAGCCTCGGACCGCACAAGTGCAGAAAACGCCAAAGCCTTGGTCGAAGCATTTGTTCGTGATCGACTGCCCGGCATAATTCAGAATTTGAATGCCATACAGGTAGAATCTATTCAATGATCTTCGCTTCTAAGTATTACGGCGTAACTGCTTTGAATCGTTATTCCCGCGCACCCCAAGGGTATTCCTTCGGGGCGTAGGCGGGAATCCAGCCTGGCTCATGGATTCCCGGTCAAGCCGGGAATGACAAATTTCAATTCTGTTTTGTATTAACACTTAGCATCCTGAAAAGTAACCTTTAAAAAACATGGATCGTTCATCCAATTGTCTGCTCGTGGCTAGTATTTTTGCCCCTATTCATGGTGGCTCAGCCAATGTCTATGCCAGCCTTTGCCGTCTTTCAGCATCAGGATCAATAGCAGTGCTGGCCGCACGCCGCTATTACGACCGGGAAGAAGAAATAGCCGGCTGGAAAGAACACGATCAACAATGCGGCTACCCGGTTCATCGCCTCGATCTCTTGCGGCCGCCACAACTCCCGCCGCCGGCCAATAAACTCGTTTCTGCATGGCGCTACCTAAGCACCGACACTCCGCTACGAATCAAAGTGCTATTAGAGACATTGCGGCTAATTAAGCACTACCGAATTGGTGTCATATGTCTGGGCGAACTGATTTCTTCCGCATGGCTGGGTGAATTGTCTCGTCGTTTGACGGGCTGCCGGCTTATCTACTATATCCATGGCGAAGAGATAACCACTCAATTTGACGCTGGCACCTTCGGCCGCAATCGCCTTCGCAACCTTCTGCGAGCCGATGCAATCATTGCCGTCAGCCGCTTTACCCAGCGCACCCTGATCGAAGAACTGGGTTTACCTGCTGAACGCGTCCATCTCATCGAAAATGCCGTCGACACCATCAAATTTTCACCTGGTAGCGACAACACAGCATTCCGTCAGCATTGGAACGTAGTCGGTAAGCGCTTGGTCGTTGGCGTAGGTCGACTTGTGCCACGCAAAGGTTTCGATCAAACCATCCGGGGATGGCAAGATGTCATTGTCCAACACCCGACAGCTCATCTCATGATCGTTGGCGACGGCCCACAACGGGCGGAACTCCAGCAACTCATCGAATCAGCCGGGCTACAGCAACAAATCACACTAACCGGCCCGCTTACTGATGCTGATCTACTGGCCGCCTACCGCAGCGCCGATCTCTTCATCATGCCCAACCGGACTATGCCCGACGGCGACACTGAAGGTTTTGGACTCGTTTTTCTTGAAGCCAACGCCTGCGGTCGAGCCGTTATTGGCGGCAGAGCAGGCGGCGCGGTCGAAGCCGTGCGGGATGGCGAGACAGGGCTTCTCGTTGACGGTAACTCAGCGCAAGAAATAGCCACTGCGATCAGCCGTCTTTTGGCCGACGACGCACTCCTGAAACGTCTCGAAAAAGGTGGACTTGCTCACGCCCAAGCCAACAGTTGGACAACCCGGGCCGCTGAATTTCAGACCCTGTGCCATCGACTAGCGGCCAAATAATTTCTATGCAACCAAATCAAACACGCACCCTGCTGGTAATCGCCGGAGAATTCCCTCCGCTCAAAACCATTGGCCGCATTCGGACGGTCAAGTTTGTCAAACACCTCCAGGATCACGGCTGGAAAGCGATTGTCGTCACTCTGGAACCGTCCGGCCAGGAGCCCAATTACGATCCAGGGCTACTCGCCGAGATACCCGAAGGCGTCGAAGTCATACGCCTGCCGCTGGTGGACCTCGAAGCCAAAATCGCCCAGACAGCCAAACGCCTTCTCGGTCGCAGCTCATCGACATCTCAAGCCCCCAGTTCAGCCACCGAATTGGCGCCCTCCGCCCCAGTCAGCGTTAGTAGCCCCAGTCTGCTCGACCGCGCTCATGGCACAGTTCGCTGGTTCCTCAAGAATTTTGTCTACATTCCTGATAGCTATGCGCCTTGGGCCAAGGTAGCAACCCAAGAATGCCTGCGCATCTGCGGTCAACGCAAAATTGACGCCATTTATACGACGCTCCCTCCCTTCTCCAGTGTCTCTGTGGGCCATGCTCTCCGTCGCCAGACCGGCCTGCCATGGGTCGTCGATTACCGGGATCTCTGGTACGGCGATGTCCTGCGCGAATGGCTACCCGAATGGCGCAAGCGCCTCGAACTCAGGATCGAAAAGCGACTCCTGCGGGCCGCCGACCTGATCGTCACCGTATCCGAACCCAAAACAGCCTACATGCAGCGTCTGCACCCTCACGTAACAGCGCGTTGGGAAACACTGACCAACGGCTACGACATCGAACTCTACGACTCGCGTCAGCGCACACGGCCAGTCGGCCAGGACTATGTTGAATTCGTCTACACCGGCCGTCTCTTCAAGAATCGCCGAGGTTATGCCTTCGCCGAAGCCCTGGGACGCATTCGCCAAACCGATCCAGCCCTGGCAGAAAATGTGAGAGTCCGCATTCTGGGCGGCGTCGAACCCGACATTCGCGCCCGATACGATGAGATTCTTGCCAAATACGGTATTGCTCACCTCTATGACTTTGCCGGTGATGTCAGCTACACCGCTGCCATGAATGCCCAAGTCAATTGCGACTACCTGCTGCTCATCGTCGACACCGGCGAAACCTCCGACGGCGTTATCCCCGGGAAACTTTTTGAATACGTTGCCGCACGTCGCCCCATGTTTGCCCTGTGTGATCCGGGCGCTACGCAGCAAATCATTGAACGCGCCGGCCTCGGCAAAGCCGTCCCCGCCGAATCGGCAGAAGCATGCGAAGCCATGCTCCGCGAATGGTTGGCAAAACCCGTACCCGAGGTCGTTCAATCCGATGATGCCTACCTAGCCCAGTTCGATCGAAAAGCAATCACTGGCCGCTTTGCCGGCCTCCTCAACCAACTGGTCGTCGACCATGCGGCAAAGGGCCGCGTCTAATGCTATCCGCCCTTAAAGCAAACTTCAAAACGCTAGCGGCAAAAACCGTTTGGGCTTACGGCCCACAAGATGTTGTGACTAAACTTAGGCATTGTGGCGTTGCTCACGGCACAATGCTCGTCGTTCACTCATCATGGCTGCAAAACAACGGTTTTCGCGGTAACCCGTCAGAACTCGTCAAAGCCCTAAAAAACACGGTCGGCAACGATGGCCTGCTCGTCATGACCTCGATGCCCTACCACAACATGAGTTCCGCCCAGTGGTTAGCCAAAGGCAAACCCATGAATGTGCGCCGCAGCCCTTCAATGATGGGGCTTGTCTCCGAGGTTTTTCGCCGCTCCGAAGGCGTTCACCGCAGCCTAAGCGCCACGCACCCCCTCCTCGCCTGGGGAAACGATGCTGGAGCCTTTGTTGCCGGCCATGAAAATACCGACCGTCCTTTCGGGCCAGACTCCCCGTTTGCCAAAATGCTTGACTGCAATGCTCTGATTCTTGGAATTGATGCGCCCTTTTCCACATTCACCTTCACGCATTTCATTGAAGACCACCTCGGTGAGACACTCCCTGTTCCGTTGTACGACCCCGAGCCGAAAACCGGAAAAGTAATTGACGACGATGGCAATGAAAGCCTGCAAACTGTTCGTATCATCTCGGCCCAAGCCAATCGATTGCGCCGTGAAGGACGTCTAGTCCTCCGACTAGAGCAAGAGCATTCGCTGCACAAAGGGCGAATCGGCAATACCGAACTGATATGGATCCACGCCCAATCGTTGCTAACTGGCGCCAAACACCTCGTACAAGACGGCACTCATTTCTTTGACCATCCATCTGAAATAATTAATATTGGATTGAGCAACTAAAATGAAACCAAAAATTTCTGCAGTAATTACTACATTCAATCGCTGTTCAATTGTTCCTGATGCCATAAAAAGTGTTGCAGCCCAAACCGTTCAGGTACACGAAATTATTGTAATTGATGATGGTAGCAGCGATGAAACTCATGAAACGGTATTTGAGGCTTTCAAAGACATATCAATCCCATGTCGATATGTGCGAAAAGATAATGGGGGTATGGCTTCGTCACTTAATACAGGAATACAAGAAGCAGTTGGGGATTGGATTGCTTTTTTAGATGATGATGACCTCTGGCACGTAGAACATATCGAACGTTGCCTTGAAATAGCAGCCCAATTTCCAGAACTTGGTTGTATAAGCGGCATACGGGACGAGAATGGCAAAACTCAATCCATTCCGCCCGATTTACTTAAAGCATACGACCCATCAGAAACCAATAGTACGCTCACAATAAAAAAGCGCAGTCCTTTGATATCACCATTTTTTACGCCTGTTGTTGGAACTACGCTGATAAAGAAATGTTTATTTGAAGAAATTAAATTTGAACCGCAGGCCGGAGCGCGTTTAGACATATATTTCTTTTGGCGCCTTTCTGAAATAACAAGCATTGGGTTGGACCTTCGATCTCACGGCATTGGACGACAGTTCCGAACCAGTTTTCTAAGCACGGATCAAGACGCACCACAATCAATAAAAAATGAAGTCGCACTAAGAAGAAGCCATGACGAAATAAAAATGCTACAACTTCTATTAAGTCAACTAACAGCCAATCAGTCGCCGGTTTTTAACAGGATGTATAAAAGCTCATTGATTGGCCGAACTTATCTGTTACGCAATATGGGACGTTACTCAGAAGGATTATCATGGCTTGGCTCCTGCTGGCGGGACTGTGAGATAAAATTGGTAACCAAGGAGGCAATACTATGCCTCTTCAAGATTAAATCGGCCTAACTAAGTCACCCAATACATTATGCAAAAATAATTTATAAATTAGCATAACAAACAAACGCAAACATTTACATTTTAGACATGATTATCAGTTTTCCATTAAGCGTCATTCAGCCAAAACAAAATCGGTATTCTATAAAATAAGATTTAAGTTAAATACTATGTCAATCATTGAAAACATCCACCTCAAAATAAAATCCCTTAGAGATGAAAGTCAAGTCTCGAAGAACATCCCACGAAGCAATGAAGAGCATCTACAAGCTGCAATTTCCTGGCTAAAACACGCTCAGGATGTCACCGGTAATGGTGGCGTTGCCCAGACTTATCTGGTGCGCTCCCAGCATTGGGCACCCTCCTACCCGGAAACGACCGGCTACATCATTCCCACCCTTTACCGTTATGCCGCGCTCACCGGCGACGAAGATTCCCGCATCAGAGCCCGCCGTATGGCCGACTGGGAAATCGACATCCAGCATTCTACGGGTGGCGTCCTTGCCGGCGCCTTGGGCGACTCAGACCAACCCACCATCTTCAATACCGGCCAGGTCATTTTCGGCTGGGTGCGCGCTTTCGAGGAAGTAGGTGATGAACGCTACCGCCAAGCCGCTGTACGTGCTGCCGACTGGCTGATTAAAGTCATGGATGACGACGGTTGCTGGCGCCAATTTGGCTCGCCAATGACTGGCAAGCAGATCAATACCTACAACACCCGCTCTGCCTGGAGCCTGGCCCGCGTTTTCGACATAACCGGTGAACCGATTTACCTCGCTGCCGCAGTAAAAAATGCCGAATGGGCCATGACCCAGCGCAACGCGCAAGGCTGGCTTGCGCAGAACTGCCTGCAAGACAGCACTCAGCCATTCACCCACACCATTGCTTACGCCATGCGTGGCTTGCTGGAAATTGGCGCCGCAGCCGAGCGTGACGATTTGCTCACCGCAGCCAACATCATCGGCGATGCGATGATCGCCGGCCTGCCCTCAGATGGAAAATTACCGGGACGCTTCAATGACCAATGGCAACCAACTGTCAGGTGGTCCTGCCTAACTGGTGGCTGCCAACTGGCGATCAATTGGGGACGCCTCTACCAACTCACTAGCCAGGAAAAATATCGGCAAGCCACCACCCATGTGCTTGGCTTTATCAAACGAACCCAATCTTTAACCGATGAGGATGTCGCCAAGCGGGGTGGCATAAAAGGCTCCCATCCCATCAACGGCGGTTATCACCCGTGGCAATATCCAAACTGGGCTACAAAGTTCTACGCTGATGCCCTGATGATGGATATTGCCAATACCCAAAATACCCTTTATGGATTGAAGGGAACTGCTTAGCCACAATTCTAGTTTTCAGAATAATTAAATAAGTTGGAATTTAACAACTCCAATAACGTTGTAACCAAATAGGCGAAAATATGAATAAACAACTAAATGGATACTATCAGCGCACGCGCCCAGAAATGCTCGAATTTATTCCTGAAGGGGTAACTCGTGCTCTAGATGTAGGATGCGCGAGTGGTGCGTTTGGATTTCAACTTCAGCAAAATGGGATTGAAGTGGTTGGTGTCGAGGTTAACGACGATGTCGCAGAGGTTGCAAAAACATTATTATCAAAAGTCATAGTTGGTACGTTAGAACAAGCTCTTCCATCATTAGGCGAGCGATGCTTTGATATAATCATACTTAATGATGTGCTAGAACATATGGTGGACCCTTGGTCGACTCTGAGGACAGCAAAGACATTGCTAACACCTAACGGATGCATAATCGCCTCAATCCCAAATATTCGGCATCACTCAGTTATTCATCAGTTACTTCGGCTGGGAGATTTCCGTTATACCGAAGAAGGCATTCTTGATCAAACACACCTACGTTTTTTTACACGCAGCTCAATGATTAGATTGTTTGAAGAGTCCGGCTATACGGTTGATATTTCAAAGGGACTGAATCCATCAGAAATACCATTTAAGCTCCGACTATTAGCACGACTCGGTTTTGCCAACCCAGAAGAATTAAGTTTTCTGCAGTTTGGTTTTCGAGTGCGTATCTCAGTAACCTAACGGGGAGCCTGTGTCTACCTTTCGGCTATCCCTCGTTTATTCGTTTGCTCAACGATACGTCACTCTCCTAATTTCGTTCGCTTCATCCTTGGCACTTGCAAGAATTCTCACGCCAGGCGAGTTAGGTATTTTCTCTGTCGCGGCGCTTTTTGCCTCGTTTGCAGCAGTTCTGAGGGATTTTGGCGTTTCAAACTATCTAATTCAGGAACGCGACCTCACCACCGAACGGGTACATTCCGCATTCGCACTTACACTTCTAATAGCTTGGTTTATCGCTGCACTGCTTGCCCTTACTGCGCCGTTTATTTCCCGGGTTTACATGGAGCAAGAGCTGATCCCGCTGATCTTGGTTTTTTCCTTCAATTTCTTTATCTTGCCTTTTGGCTCGGTCTCTCTGGCGTTAATGCGAAGGGATATGAGATATGACTTATTATTATTCATAAACTTGGCAGCAGCCTTAGTTCAGACAGCGTTATCCATAGGCCTTGCCTTCAATAATTTCGGCAATATGAGCCTTGCGTGGGGCACGGTAGGAGCTACGCTCACCACCTCGCTACTAGCAACTATTCTAAGGAGTTCTGCATATCCCCAAGGGATCAGTTTTAAAGAGATCCGCCATGTATTTAAAAGTGGCAGCAAACTTAGTGCGGCATCTCTATTGTATGAGGCAGGCGCTTCTGGGCCAGAATTGATGACAGGACGACTAATAGGCTTTGATGCTGTAGGATTTCTGAGTAAAGCAACTGGCACCTGCGGAATGGTATTGCGTGCAGTAGTTGAAGGCTTCACACCGGTAGGATTTTCCTATTTTTCCGGAGAAATTCGAGAAGGACGGTCAATAAAAACCCAGTATCTAAAAGGACTTAGCGTACTCACTGGGATAACCTTTTCTGGTTTTTTCTTTATCGCCATATTTTCTCATCAGATTGTATTTCTTTTGTTTGGTAACCAATGGGGTGCTACCGCCCTCCCTCTCTCTATTTTGTGCATCAGTTCTGCTGCTTTAGCAAGCGCGAACATTGCCGGTACAGTACTGCTTGGCGCAGGACTAATCACCAGGCATTTGCAAATTCACCTCATCGGCCAACCTTTAAAACTGATCGCAGTACTAGTACTCTCTAGTCATGGCTTGGTTGGCATCGCAATTGCCATAGCCCTAGCAGATTGCCTAATTTTTGCCTTTTCTTTGCTGTTCGTTCGCATACATTTTTCTGATATTGGACTCAGGCCCGTCGCTTGGATTTTGATTAAAGCGATATTTCTTGCATTGCTGTCAAATATCGCGCCGATCGCAAGTCTCCAGTATCTTGGCGCTGAACCATCTGAAAACTGGCCCCTCTTTTTAGGTATGGCGTTATTCCTCGTAAGCTGGTTGTTAGCCGTCTATGTTTTGCGTCATCCTGCCATGGATGAAATTGCACGTTTTATCCCATTTTTTCGGCGAGATCATCATTAATCCATTGAATACCATAATGAACCCTAGAACCTTGGTCAGCGTACTTAACTGGAACAGTACCGATGACACCTTGGAATGCTGTCGTTCTCTGATCCATTCGGGAATAGACCTCGTTGATATTCTGGTAATCGATAATGGGTCAAACTCGTCGGCCTACCAAAATTTGCAAGATGGACTTGAAGGTATTCGTATTATCCGTAACTCTGTAAACCAAGGTTTTGCTGGAGGCCATAATCAGGCAATTGAACTTGCTTTAGCACTGGATTATCAATGGATTTGGCTGGTTAATAATGACTGCGTAGTAGAACCTGGGCAACTGGCCAAATTACTCGAGGCCGTAGAATCTGATGCCCGCGTTGGCATTATTTCGCCCGTGATCGTATTGCCAGAGGCATATTGTATCGACACATCAATTCCAAAGTATCAGTTTGCCGGCTCATGGTTTGATTGGAAAAACTTACAATGTATACGTCCAACTCAAATTGGCGACTATCTAAAGGAAGAAACTCACGATGGTCGTGAGATTTGGGTCACTGGAACCGCACTATTACTACGAGTCAGTATGCTTAAAGAAATAGGTGGATTGGAAAACAGATATTTTGCCTACTACGAAGATAACGAGATTTGCATTCGCGCTCAGCGGAAAAACTATCGGGTAAAACTGGTTCCAGATGTTTTTGTTGAACATCGATCTTTCGCTCGACCATTTGAGCGTGGACCACACTATTTCTACCTTATCTCGAGAAATGGGCTTCGCTTCTGGCTTGATAATACACCTAGTACATTTAAAATAAATGTTGCACGTCGGTTACTATTCCGATCCGTACTGGAAGCCAAACAACTGTTTTCCAATGGCTATCCACTACAAGCCAATGCAGTTATGCTTGGATGGTTACATGGGTGGATAGGTCGCCTTGGGCCATTTCCTCAGCGGTGGCACGAAAACCGGTTTTTTTTATTTTTGCTTGGTTTAATTCCATACCGAATAGCGCTTTTCTTCTCGAAATGACACTTAGACATGATTCGCATTTCCTCATTTCCCAATCCATTCATTGGTAATCCATATTTGAAAATGTTATACCAGTCTCTTGGTGAGCATGGAGTAATGTATGTGCCAAGTGCACACCTCGGCCAAAGTTGGTTACGGGAAATGCGTGGGAAAATTGATTTTATTCACCTACATTGGCCAGGTTATAGCTATGAGAATAACCAGAAACGAATTTCAATCTGGTTATTGATAAATTTTATAGCTCGTATTTGGTTTGGGCGATTATTAGGTTATCGCTTTTTGTGGACAGTTCACAACCTGTTTCCGCATGATCGTCAACGAGGCGTTTTGGCTTGGGTGGCCCGTTTTTTAGTTGTTCATAGTGTAAATATAATACTAGTTAATTTTGACACAGCAAAAGATGATATTGCTCGTCTATTCCTTCGCAGAAAGCGCGTCCATGTCGTACCTCATGGGAACTACCGTCTCGTTTATCCAGAAATACCATCTCAGGCCCTAGCTCGAGAACGTCTAGGTATCGAATCTGGGACTAGAAATTTCATCCTGTTTGGGGGAATAAATCCTTACAAGGGTGCTCATGCTGCGATCGAAGCATTTAAACAGCTAAAAGAAACCGACCTACGTTTATATATTGTAGGTCAGTGCCTGCAGCCAAGCTATCAGAAATTATTAACAAAACTATCCAACGACGATAACCGTATTAGGCTGAATTTAGGAAAAGACGATCTGCCAGACATAAAAGTAGTTGACTGGATCGCATCAACGGATGTGGTACTCGCTCCATACCGAGAGGTCTACACGTCAGGTGTATTGCATCTTGCGACAACATTTGGAAAACCGATTGTAGCGCCACAACAGGGAGTATTTAAAACGCTCAATCGCGAGGCATTTGCTTACATTTACTCATTTGAAGAGGAGAAACAAATGCTGCCAAACAAAATGATAGCGGCTATTTGTCAGTTTCAAGATCAAGCAGTCGCGAAGTCCGCAAAAATTTTTGCGGATCGGCATGATTGGAGTTTTATCGCTAAAGATCTAACGATAATTCTTCAGGAGTCGTTGCGTATTGCCAAGTAAACGTATTAACCAAGGAATCCAATAGGTTGATTCATTACGCAGAATATTCGATTCTCCGGAACCTGATATGAGACATCGCCCGTTACGCACGATTTATCATGTTTATTATGACACTGAGCACTTTCGACTCTAATACATTGTAGTTTTTTGTATTTTTTATATCAGTGCCTACACATGCTTAACAAGTACTCAGTCCGAGTCGGCTAGAGGCGCACTTCAATCAAGATATTGTTGGTGAGACTAGGAGGGTGTTTTTACTCCCAAGATTTGGATATAACCGTCGAATAATCAATTTCCCCAGATTGATAAACGGTTGCTCTATATACCGGTAACTTCCCTCAGAGACGTAGCGAGTAATAACAATAGCTAAGACTAATAATACCAGTGAATATGGTATCGATAGGGCACCCACGGTGCTAAACGGCCATACCAACTGGAGCAAAGTCCCGACATACTTTAGAACAGCAAAATGGAGTATGTAGGCACTAAAACTGACCTTGCCAAGCCCAATAATCGCCGAGTTGATAGCCCAACCTTTTGGCTTCACCACCAGCACAATCGCCCAAGCAAGGAAAAAAAGAGATATCAAAAGGTGTTTTGGTGGGAGGCAGGAAGACCAATCGAAAAACTTTCCTGGCCCATAGAAGGACAGACCGAACAGCGCACAGCAGAGTGTGATTGACGCGCTATTGGCGGTAACTCGGCTGGCGATTAGCCATTGCCTGACAGATTGGCTCTTGACGCAGTGGTAAAGGAGAAAACCCAGTGCAAAAATTACCAACTGGTTAGGGGGCCAGAAATAGAGGAAATTGGAGCGCTCCTCGAGCGTTATCTCAGGGTACAAATGCATTCCACCAATCGCTGCAGCGATCATGATTACTAACGCTAAAGAGAAAAATATGAGGGCGCGCCTGAGTGTCGTAACCAGCACGGCCAAAAAGGGGAAGGCAAAATAAAAGCAAAATTCGACACCAATACTCCAACCTCCCGGCACAGGCGTCCAACCGGGAACCGTGGGTACTAAATAGGGACTCCATGCATTGTAGAAAAGCAGGGAGCCAAGCAGCAGTTCGAAGCTGAAATCATTAGGTTTTACCTGGTACACGAACCAGTAGAAAACCACAGCAAAATAGTAAAGAGGTGCAATCCGGAAGTAGCGGCGTATCAAGAACTTGCCACTTCGCAGCCAAAAGGAATCGTCGCTACGATACCATGACATTAGCAGAGTTAATGCAGACGCCAGGAAAAACAACTGAACGCCGTAGAACCCAAGGCCCAGTGGCCGAATTACAGGCCATACCAGATCTTTATTGTGACCAATTGAATGCACAGCAATGACAAGAAGGATAGCGTAGCCACGTAACGCATCGATAACCTGAAGATGATCTTGCCCGTCGAAGTTAATCTGGCTTTTGGATGAGAGTTCCATATTTTTTTCTTGCTTAATTGATGTCATTTACGTAGCACCAAGTAACACACCAATCTTGGCAGAAACTGCCTGCACAAAGAGACAGATCAATTATTCCGAAGTCGCCGATGATGACGGAGACTTGGGTAGAGCTGGTTTTTCTGGCCGAACTACAGGTGGCAGTGGGCGCCCGGCTTTTTCCAGTTTCCCTCGTAGCCCAGGCAACATCAATCCGCCATGCTCAGCTTTCACCCCATATTCGTAGGCTTTATCCCAATTTTTCATATCAGCGTGCAGAAGCCCAATGTTGTAATATAAATTTCCACTTTCCTCCCCCAAGGATTCTGCCAATTGGTACTCAGCAAGGGCTTCTTTCAATTTTCCACGCTGATGAAGGTGAATTCCATAGACCATCCGAACCGCTTTGTCGTCTGGTCTAAATCGTATTGCTCTATCAAAAAAACAGTTAGCAGTTATTTTTGGCGAGGTGGTGGTTGCCGAACGTTGAGGCAACTTGCCACCGGCCCTGTTTTCAAGTCTTGACATTGCGAGAAGAGCCCGCGGGTGGTTGGGGAGCATTCTTAAGGTATAGCTAAACTCACCGGTTAATCGATCAATGCTAAAGAGCTTAAGATCAAGAGCTTCCATAGCTTGCTGGAAATGAACGTTTTCAACCCGCTTGATACGTCCCATGGGATCCGCTCCAGTGGGCACTGAACTGCTGGGATCGGCATAATCCCAAGGGCCAATGGAATTCGTTACTGGACCACAATCGAAAATATCGGCCTTTACTTGATTCGACAAGGCCAGACCAATAGTGAGAATTACACATGACGCCATGTACAACTTGGAATTTTTTTTGGGCATTTTTAGTCCCATATGATATTTAATTATCATCGAACTTCAGACATTATTATTTTCGAGTATCTGAACTTTTGAACAAGCTCGCTGCTCAATAAAATAACTTGGGCGGCGTTTTGTCTCAGTATAAATTTTTGCCAAGTATTCACCAATAATACCAATACAAAGTAACTGGACTCCCCCAAGCAAGTACATGGGAACAACGGTAGACGTCCAGCCAGGAACGGCTTGATCGGAAAACAAACGAATAAAAATTGCCCAAATCGTTACCGCAAAACTAAAAAATGAAATAACAAACCCGATAGCAGTGATAAATCTGAGTGGAACTGTGGAAAACGAAGTAATCCCTTCCCATGCCAAGGCAATCATTTTTTTCAAGGGATATTTAGACTCACCAGCAAAACGCTCCGCTCGGTCATAATAAACAATTGAAGACGGAAATCCGATCTGAGGAATTATTCCACGGAGAAAAAGGTTAACCTCTCCAAATGACCGTAACGCTTCGATAGCACGCCGACTCATCAGGCGATAATCTGCATGATTGAATACAACTTCGACCCCGAAACGATCTAATAAGCGGTAATAACCTTCTGCTGTTATACGCTTAAAAAGCGTATCGGTAGTTCGACTTTGTCGAACCCCGTAAACAATATCGCTACCTTTTTCAAATTCAATCAGCATTTTTTCAATAGCAGCCAAATCATCCTGAAGATCCGCATCTATTGTGATAACAGCATCGCCATCAGCATCTAACATACCTGCCAATACTGCATTTTGATGGCCACGATTTCTTGATAGCTTGAGACCCCGCACTCTTTCAAGGTTATCAGAAGCGTCACGAATTATTTCCCATGTCCTATCTCGGCTACCATCATCAACAAATATAATATGGCTTTCTGAGGACAACCGATTTGAATATACAAACCTATCCAAAAGACTTACCAGTCGATTAATTGTTTCAGAAATAACCGCCTCTTCGTTATAACAAGGAACAACAATACTAAGGATCATTTTTAGTTCTTCCGAAGCGCCTTAAGTTTTTTTAAAAACCCAAATACGGCTAGCCATAAAATTCCAGATTACCGTCACGACGGTAGCAAAAAACTGCGCCAATAGGTAGTGAATCCCTAGAGTTGAATGCGCGAATCCAAGCAAAATACCGTTAATTACTAAACCACAGAATACAATAAGCGCAAACCGTGGAATTGCAAACCCATGGCTTGAACTACTACCAAATGTATATATCTTATTTAAGTAATAGTTCAATATCGAACTTAAAACATACCCGAACGTACTCGAATAAACAGGATCAATTTCAAATAAATTAACTAGCAAGATCAGTATTAAATACTGAATGGCAGTACAAATACCACCTATACCTAAAAAACTAACAAACTGCCGAAAAAAAATCATCATTTGTAATTCTTGCTTCGCTCAGCTAAAGCACACCCAAGCCAGACACACAAGACCCATAACATAGGTACATGATATTTTCCATTCGATTCAAATATACTATGCAGTGCAAACAAATAGAGCCAGCACCAAACAACAATTCGATAGTTTTTATTTTTTTCATGTAGAGAATCCATAGCTAAATATGCAATTATTAGCCAAATAATTAACCACCAAATATTTAATAACAGTTTAGCAAAAATATAAAACGTCGGTTTATTTTCTGCAAATTGGCTGCCTCGCTTAAGGGTTGAATAAACTCCACTTGAATCATCACCCATAAAACGCAATTGTTTCTCCAGCATTAACCCTAAGAAATCTGCTGGGTGCAGCTTTATCCATTCAAGCGCTAATTTTTTTCCTTCACGATCCTGCGCTAATTCGCCAAGTTGAGAAATATCAACTTCACCTCTTGGCGTATACCCACCATCAGCCAAAGGATTATTTGCTCGGTACAAATTAGATCCTCCGTTAGTACTTATTAACACAAACTCTCCGAAAACAAATTGATTCCGAATCGTCCAAGGAGAAATCGTAATCGCGGCAAAAATAAAGAGAAGTACTGCTCCCAAGAGTGCTCGTCGAGTATGTATTAGCGGAATAATTACCACAAAAGCAATTATTAAAAATTGCAATGAAGGCTGGACGAGGGTAGCACCCCCTATACCAATACCAGAGGCAATTTTGGCAAACAATCCAGGCAAAAGTATTCCATAAACAATCCAAGGTAGGACTGCGATAATTAAAATCTCTTTTTCTGCTACTCCTGAATTCGTCACCAAGTTCGGCCAAACAGAAAATAAAATGGCGGCATATAGTCCTCCTACTGGGCCGGACAAATGTTTAGCTAATCGATAACAACCGAATACCCCGACAATAAAGAGAAATATTTGACTAAGCGGAATTGCTACATTTGGCGTGAAAAAAAACAACCATGGCACAAGAAAGAATGGGTAACCGGGTGGCCAATATGCCTGTGTTCCTGCTACTTCAAAACGTCCCTCACGGATCAAGCTTTGAGCCAATTGGACGTAGGTTGCCCCGTCAGACATTGGCAAGGCAGGGAACGAAAGTACCCAAACAACTCTAGCAATTAAACCAACCAGAACAATAATCATTAGAGAAGGCGGCTTGCAACGAGTTAGTTGATCAAAAATCAATGTCGTCGTACGTGAGCGCCTTAAGACTACTAACACTAGTACTGCTACAGTGAAACCAATAAAGGCAATGCCAAGTTGCACATAAAAATCAGTGAATCCAATACTACGAGCAATAATTTCTGGGGACGCCACCCATGCAATACAGAAGGATATAAGCATGAACCAACTCAACCAACACCCGTACAACAATGAATCGATCAGGGATGTTTTTTTATTCTCCGGCAGATCCTCATTGAACAAATATTTATTTTTCATATGGTTAAGCAATTCGTAAAAACCGGATTGAAACGTGCGTTTGATAGTCAAAATCTGACTGCCCAAAGCGCCCGATGAAAATAGCCTGAGCCTAGCTGGCGCCCTGCCAATGAGAAACTCTGCTCCAACTGTCGATCAATCATCCTTGGCGGGGTGCACGACTGGGTGTATCGAGTCTATTGTCCGGTTAGCCGTTCGAGATCGAAAAATCCGACGCATGTGCACGTAACCACTGCTCAAGCATCATCGATATCCAGATCATTTCACCAAAATAACCAGGATAGTCATATAGCTGTTTGGTCAGCAGCGTTTCGACAAACTCAGCGCGCAGAATGCCGCGGTCGACCAAACTGCGGACTGATTCTGAGGCGAGTTGCCGCAGCGCTTCATTCCGGGTTGCCCAAACGCCAAAGGGTAAACCGAAGCCTTGTTTTTTTTTTGTGATGATTTCATCAGGCAAAAATCCGCGTAGTGCTTCTTTAAAAAACCAGCGGAGTTTCAAGCCCTTGAGTTTGTAGTCGACAGGTAAGCGCAACGAGAATGCGAGAAGGTCATCGTCAAGCATCGGAAAGCCGACATCAAGGCCCGCCAAGCGCGTTGTGCCGCAGACTTTTGGCAGATCGTTTTCGGCCAGGGTATAGCGCCAGTCGAATGCTAGTTCGCGATTGGTATTGTTGGAAGTTCGTGCGCCGGCCCAAACTTTGCGCTGATGTTGCAGGGGTGAGGAAATATCAACTTGAGCCAGAAAATCTTTGGTCAGTGTTTGCTCAAGGCC